>Ga0208960_1001122_pt1 | contig 14480 bp, 12 predicted proteins | sample GreLakmeON33MSRF_FD_187703 | JGI IMG/M metagenome (GOLD analysis project Ga0208960, IMG submission 187703) | Freshwater lentic microbial communities from great Laurentian Lakes, MI, USA - Great Lakes metaG ON33MSRF (SPAdes) | ecosystem: Environmental > Aquatic > Freshwater > Lake | place: Great...
GCATCGACCCAATCATGGGAAGTATTCCTGCATGGAGGAAGAACGCCAACTGGAATAGACGTAATTGAATGGGCAGCACAAGCCGTCTCGCTCGGGGCCGGAGAAATTTTGCTGACTTCAATGGATCGTGATGGCACTCGAGAGGGATTCGATCTTGTTTTGACTCGTGCCGTGGCAGATGCTGTCGGTGTTCCGATTATTGCAAGTGGTGGCGTCGGAACATTGCAACACTTGGCTGATGGAGTGTCAGTTGGTGGCGCAAGTGGAGTCTTGGCAGCATCTATTTTTCATTTTGGTGAACACACCGTGGGTGATGCTAAGACACTGATGCAATCGCTTGGGATACGAGTTCGTCCAATACCGAATCTTTCGTAGTCCCAAACTGTCCGGCCATAAAATGATCAGCGCCGGCAAGAACGGTGAGTGTCGTGTTTGTCCATGTTGCAATTGAAAGTTCAGTATCGGCGATACTCGTGAACTGGTCATGGTCAGGCATCAAAATAAATTTGTGACGATGATCATGGGCAGCCACTGGTGGAGTACTGAACATTCCTAGTGGAGGAGCAACTGTGATCCATGCACCAATGCGTGGCTCAACAACAGTGAGCGCAGTAGCAGCACCAAACGAGTAGCCCGCAACGATGATTGGCAGGTCGCCGACCACGTGAGACATCAGATCAATTGCGGCGGCAACATCAAGACGTTCTGCTCCGTTGCCGTCGTGTTCGCCTTGGCTCGTGCCAACACCACGAAAGTCAAATGCAAGGGCGGGACACGATGCACGATTTGCTGCCCCCACGATGGCGGCCACCACCATGTCATGACGGTTGCCTCCGTACAACGGATGCGGATGACACACCACGAATCCGGCGCTGGCGTGGCCGTCTGCACGCCGCAGGTCGCCGTCAAGAATCAGATTGTCAATCGTGGTGAGGTGGACCAACTCATCGTGCATGCCCGAAACGGTATCGCACGCTCGAGAACAAAATCGGACGGGAGCAGACGGGTCGAACCCCATAGAATGGTCACATGACTGACGCGTTCAATGCCCCCAAAGGTGAACAGATTTCAGCATCACCTGAACAACTTTCCGCCGTCGCATTTAATAAGGACGGACTTGTTCCAGCGATCTCGCAGTGTCGCACAACGGGGCGCGTATTGATGATGGCATGGATGACAAAGGAGTCATTAGCGCAGACCTTCGCCGAGGGGCGCATGGTGTACTGGAGCCGTAGCCGTAACGAGCTATGGAGAAAAGGTGATACGAGCGGCGATGCGCAATTCGTGCGAGAGGCGTATTACGACTGCGACGGCGACACTTTGCTCTTTATTGTCGACCAAGAAGGTGATGGCGCATGCCATACGGGCGAGTATTCATGTTTCTTTAATACTTTTGGTGATGCCAAAATTGAAGAGTAGTTCATGACAACTCAAATGAAACCAACACTCGAAGAGTTCAAAGAACTTGCGCAGTCATACACGGTTGTGCCGGTGTGGACTGAAATATTGGCAGATCTAGAAACTCCCGTTGCGGCATTTGCCAAACTTGTTGGCGAGGGCGATGGCTTTTTACTTGAATCAGTCGAACACGGCGAACGCTGGAGTCGGTTTTCTTTTGTCGGTCGTAATCCCCGAGCAACCTTGACATTACGTGATGGCCTGATTTCGACTATCGGAGATGTTCCCGATTCTGTTCCACTTGATCAAGGAATGCTCGCTGCAATGGAAGCTCTTCTTGATGTGTATCGCGCACCAGTAATGGAAGATCTACCACCCTTGCAAGGTGGGCTGATGGGTTTTCTTGGATACGACGTCATTCGTGAAGTAGAAAATCTTCCCAATGCAGCACCCGATGATCGGCATCTGCCAGATGCCACTATTAGCGTGATCGGATCTCTCGTTGCGTTTGATCACTGGCGTCAACGCGTGTACATGCTCGAGAGTGTTGCAGTAGATGGTCTAGACGCAGCACAAATTGAGGCGGCGTATGTTGGCGCAACCCAACGAGTACAACAAGGCGTTGCAGACATGTGTCGACCACTTGAGTATGTCGCCGTCGAGCCTCCGGTAGCAGAGGACGATCTTTTAACAATGACGTCATCAATGTCTGGCGGAAACTATCAACGAGCAGTAGAAGTCGCCAAAGACTACATTCGGGCCGGCGATATTTTTCAGGTGGTGCTATCGCAGCGTTTTGATATCGACTTACAAGCAGACCCTTTTGATGTCTATCGCGTATTGCGACAAGTCAACCCCAGTCCGTACATGTATTTTTTACGACAGCCAGGACTCACCATTGTTGGCGGATCCCCAGAACCAATGGTTCAGGTGCAAAATGGTCGCATTATCAGTCGGCCAATCGCGGGTACTCGCAAACGCGGGCGTAATGACGAACATGATCGCCGCTTGGCGGCAGAATTGCGTGAGAATCCCAAAGAAGTCGCAGAACACATCATGCTTGTTGACCTTGCGCGCAACGATGTGGGACGTGTCGCCAAATTTGGTTCAGTTGTTGTTGACGAACTGATGACACTCGAGCGATATAGCCATGTCATGCACCTGACATCACAAGTGTCGGGAGATTTGCGAGATGGACTCGGGCCCATCGATGTATTGCGTGCAACATTGCCTGCAGGCACAGTCAGTGGTGCTCCAAAAGTGCGAGCAATGGAGATCATCGACGAACTAGAGCCGGTCAAACGCGGTCCATACGCAGGCGTTGTGGGGTATGTCGACTTTGCCGGAAATCTAGATACTGCAATTGCGATTCGCACAATGTTTGTTGGGCCAAACGGTGCATCATTGCAAGCAGGCGCCGGAATCGTTGCTGACAGCATTGCTAAAGACGAAGACCTAGAGTGCCACAACAAGGCAGCCGCATTGCTCGCCACTATTCCTGCGGCTCGCAAGATGACACAGCGACGCAAACAAGCCGGTACTCGAGCATGAGCCTGAATCATTGTGTCGCGCCCCGCGATGTTGTCCTTGTTCAAGGTGACGACGCAGGAGTCTTCTTGCATTCCCAACTGGCTCAAGATATCAATGCGATTTCTATCGGGGGGAGTGCGCACAGTCTCTTGCTCGAGCCATCGGGCCATGTCGTTGCGCTCTTGCGGGTGGTGCGCCATGCAGACACGGTGTTCACGCTTGACGTTGATGCTGGTCTAGGCAACGCAGTCGTGGCGCGTCTCGGCAAATTTGTTTTGCGAGCCAAAGTCACTCTGCGGGTGAGTGATTTCGTTGTTCACTCGTATTGGGGTAGCGGCGCACGCACGACCGTTGGTCTAGGAGTCGGTAGAGCAGTCGTGGCGTGGGCTCATGAAGGTTCCGATGGGTATGTGAATTCAGTCGATGTCGTTGGCGTCGACGCAGATGCGCCCCATGTTGGCGACGATGCGACGGAGCATGAGTGGCAGATCAACAGGATCGACTCGCATTGGCCCCATGTCGGATCAGATATTGAGATTGGTGATATTCCGGCAACAACAGGCGTTACTCAAGTGGCTGTGAGTTTTACGAAGGGCTGTTATCCCGGACAAGAACTTGTCGAACGCATGGACTCTCGTGGTTCAAACGCCCCTGTCTCATTGCGGGTACTTCCGGCTGGGACGTATCAGGCGGGAGAGACTGTGCAGGATAATGGTGTTGACATCGGAACAATCACTTCGGTTGGGCGCGTGCATGCAATTGCGCGCATCAAACGCGGACACGATGCCGGAACGGCACTGTTGCTATAGCCGCTGGTTTTGCACACGCAACAGAAGTTCGGCATGCAGTGAGTCAAACTCAGCAACGCTATGCAGTTCTTGAAATTCATCAGCGGTGTTAATTTTTTCAAGTAATGTTGCAAAATCAATTGAACAGTTTTTGGCGGCGTGAAGCCATTTTATCGCACCTTCAGGGTCGCTCCGCAAGACCAAGGCACGAGCAACATTGACCGCAGTGTCACTAAATGGGCACAAGGCAAAGGACTCAGACCCGTAACTAATTGCCACGTCGATACGCTTATTGTCAACAAGCATGCCAGTCATGAGCGAATCGCTAAGAAAATCACCGCGTGGCTTGAGTTGTTGCAACGCAGTTTGTGGTCGTGGGCGAAGTGCCTGTACTTGATAGATCAATAAAAATACGATAAATGGTAAAAACCCACGCAGGTTTGAAGTAAAGAGCAATGACAACGCTGATGCAGCTGTGGCTAACAAACTGAATCGAATCATCGCGATCTGGCCGTGCCGCGGAAACAGTCGCTCAAGTGCGCTTAACACGATTGCCCCACCGTCTAGTGGGAGAACCGGAAGAAGATTCAAGATTCCAAGAGCGATGCTTGCCCACCAAATAGCAATCGAGGCGTCGGATGTTCCGATATCTAATCGATTCAGTGGATTAATGTCTCCGAGCAACAAGATGGCAGTACCAACAGAGATTTGAAGGGCTGGACCAGAAACGGCGATGACAGCGCGCTCGTACCACTGCAGTGGTCGTCCGGGTTGATAGGCGGCGTATGCGACTAAAAAATCTAATGAAATTCTTGCATCTGCTCCGTACGCACGTGCTGCCAATGCGTGGCCGAGTTCGTGCAAAATCGTAAAGGCGCCAATCGCACCGGCAGTCCAGAGACCGAGTGTTCCGCCATAAATAAAGACGATAAGTACAAGGAACAACACGAATCCACGTCTGAACTCGATCGGGAATCCCAAAAGCGTGAACTCTCGGTGTCGTTGAGGGGAAGACCATCGTGCCATATCGTGCATTCTATGGATAGCGCACGAAAGTGAGTCTCGTGCCTAGACTTTATGAGTGCCTTACGTCTTTGCCTTTGACCATAAATACCGTCGTCCCCCCATGGAACTCAAAGATCTGCTGGGAGGCAAGGGAGCCAATCTTGCCGAAATGATGAGCGTGCTCAAGTTGCCTGTGCCGCACGGTTTCACAATTACTACCGATGCGTGTCGCGACTATATGCATGGTGGGTGGCCAAAATCTCTTGACAAAGAAATCGCTCTTCATGTTAAATCGCTTGAAAAAAAGATGCGCCGCGGTCTTGGTGATGCAACAGATCCATTATTGGTATCGGTGCGGTCAGGTGCCAAGTTTTCAATGCCCGGCATGATGGACACGGTGCTTAACCTTGGTCTCAATGACAAGAGCGTGAAAGGCCTCGCCGCATCTACAAACAACGAGCGATTTGCTTATGACTCCTATCGTCGATTTATCTCCATGTACGGGCGCATTGTCCTCGGAATTGATGGACTGAAATTTGAGCACGCCCTTGAGGCCGCAAAAGCCAAGTGCAACGCCAAGACCGACGCTGATATTCCGGCTGATGCGCTCAAGGATCTGTGCGAGCAGTTCAAGACGACAGTCGCCGTTGAGACGGGCAAGCCATTTCCTCAGGATCCGGCCAAGCAGTTGCGTGGCGCAGTTGAGGCCGTGTTTCGTTCATGGAACGGTCCACGAGCCATTGCCTATCGTGTGCGCGAAAAAATCAGTCACGATCTCGGAACTGCTGTCAATGTGCAGGCAATGGTCTTTGGCAACCGTGATGACAACTGCGGAACAGGTGTTGGCTTTACACGCAATGCCGCAACTGGCGTTAACAAACCATACGGCGACTTCTTGGTGAATGCCCAAGGTGAAGACGTTGTCGCGGGTATTCGCAACACCGAAGATCTAGATGCAATGAAAAAGAAGTTCCCAGACCTTCATGCAGAATTGATGGCAATCTTTGTGCGCCTAGAAAAGCACTACAAAGATATGTGCGACACCGAGTTCACCATTGAGCAGGGAAAACTCTGGATGCTGCAAACGCGCGTCGGCAAACGAACCGGTGCGGCTGCACTAAAAATGGCCGTCGACATGACCAAGTTGTCAGCACCAAAGGGTGGCTGGAAAATCAGCAAGCGTGAAGCCCTGATGCGCGTCACCGCTGATCACCTTGACCAAGTACTGCATCCACAATTTGCCAATAAAGGAAAAGTATTAGCAAAAGGACTAGCAGCATCACCTGGTGCAGCAGTTGGCAAAGTGTATTTCACGGCAGATGATGCTGTTGACGCAGCTGATCGCGGCGAAGCAATTATTTTGGTTCGCAGCGAGACAAGCCCAGAAGATGTTCACGGCATGATGGTTGCTAAGGGTATTTTGACAGCACGCGGTGGTCTCGTAAGTCATGCCGCGGTTGTTGCTCGTGGTTGGGGAACTCCAGCGATTGTTGGTGCTGACATGGTGAAAATCGAGGGGAAAACATTTTCTGTTGGTGACATCACCGTGAAAGAGGGCGACATAATTTCTCTTGACGGCACAACGGGAGAAGTTGTGCTCGGAGAGCTTCTGCTTGAAGCAGCAGAGCCTCCAAAAGAGTTTAAGACCATTCTCAAATGGGCTGACGAAGTACGTAAAGGCAAACTTGACGTGCGTGCAAATGCCGATACCGCAGAAGACGCCGACAAAGCACGCGAACTTGGTGCACAGGGAATCGGTCTTTGTCGTACAGAGCACATGTTCTTGGCTCCAGACCGACTGCCAGTAGTTCGTAGAATGATTTTGGCAAATACACCCGCCGAAGAAACAAAAGCACTTGAAGAACTACGGCAAGTACAAAAAGAAGACTTCGCAGGATTATTGCGCTCTATGTCTGGATTGCCGGTCACGATTCGTTTGCTCGATCCACCACTGCATGAGTTTTTGCCGCGAGTAGAAGAGCTAGAAATCAAAAAAGCCGTGTCCGGTCTGAACGCCGAAGAAGAAGCTCTCTTGAAAGCAGCACACAGTTGGGCAGAATTCAACCCAATGCTCGGAACCCGCGGTGTACGCCTCGGTGTCGTCAAGCCAGGTCTCTATGCAATGCAGGTGCGGGCACTGATGGAGGCAGCAGATCAAGTGGCTGCCGAAGGATACAAGCCTGTTATCGAAGTCATGATTCCGCTCACGGTGACGCGCGAAGAAATGGCATTGGCTCGCAGTTGGGTAGAAGAAGTTCTTGCGGACATCAACTCTCGACCTGCTCCAAAGACCAAAAAAGGCGCAAAGCGTGTGGTGCGACCAAAAGTGACAATCGGCACAATGATCGAAACTCCGCGCGCTGCTTTGCGAGCCGACGAACTTGCAGAAGTATCTGATTTCTTTAGTTTTGGCACCAACGACCTCACTCAGATGACTTTTGGTTTTAGTCGTGACGACATTGAAAGCCGCATGATGCCCGCATATCTTGAGGCTGGCTTGCTGAAAAGAAATCCATTTGAAACGATTGACCAAACAGGCGTTGGTGAACTCGTTGAAATCGCCGCTAAGCGAGGACGCAAAGTCAAGCGCGGAATGAAGCTCGGTGTTTGCGGCGAGCACGGTGGCGACCCCGAATCAATCGGACTGTTTTATCGGGCAGGTCTTGACTATGTCAGTTGCTCACCGTATCGAGTTCCTATTGCAAGATTGTCTGCAGCTCAAGCAGTAATCGGCGGAAACAAGTCCGACACAAAGTAATCAGGTAGGCTTTTCAAACTATGTTTTTATTGGGAGCCAAAGTAGATCTTACGATTGCCGCGTGGCACTGGGTTTTGTTAGTCGGCCTACTTGGTGCTTTATTATTAATTGACATTCTTGTAGTGCATCGCACAGCACATGTGGCGAAGCCAAAAGAAGCGTTAATCGAAACAATCATATGGGTGGCAATCGGATTAGCTTTTGGTGGCTGGATGGTATTCGAATTCGGCAATCAAGCCGGAGGCGAATACTTCGGTGGATACTTGATCGAAAAGAGTCTCAGTATCGACAACGTGTTTGTGTGGGCGGTGTTGTTTTCACACTTTAAAGTGCCACCGCAGTATCAACACCGAGTTCTATTCTGGGGAATCTTTGGTGCGTTAGTCATGCGACTCGGGTTTATTTTTGCTGGTGTTGCGATTATTGACAGTTTTAAAGTCTCACTTATCGTCTTTGGTCTCTTTTTGGCATATACCGGAGTGCAGTTGCTGCGAAGTGGTGATGATGATTTTGACCCCCAGGACAGCAAAGTCTTAAAGGCCTTTAATCGCATTGTTCCTAGCTCTGATGTTCTAGATGGTCAAAAACTTTTTACGGTCGTCAATGCAAAACGTGTCGCGACGCCATTGCTTGCGGTGCTTGTGATGGTGGAAGTTTCTGATGTCATCTTTGCAGTTGACTCGGTGCCAGCAGTTCTTGCCGTGACGAACGAGCAATACATTGCCTTTGCATCGAATGCTTTTGCGATCTTGGGGCTTCGCGCCCTGTACTTCGTGGTCGCGGGCATGCGGGACCGTTTTCAGTATCTTCAGACCGGACTCGGCATTATCTTGGTTTTTGTCGGTGCCAAGATGGTGTACTCGTATTGGCACCACTTGTCAATTGTGATATCACTGTCGGTGATCGTCGTCGTGCTGGCAGGTTCTATCGCGGCATCAATTCGGTGGGGTGCACCCCCTGCCAATGAGGGCACGCCGAAGCATTAGTATCCAACAATGGGCATTGTTGACGACGACATTGAGAGAGTTCGAACTGCCATCTCAATCGTCGACATTGTGGGTGAATACGTCACCCTCAGGCGAGTCGGCCGAAGTCTTGTAGGTCTGTGTCCTTTTCATTCTGAAAAGTCAGGCTCATTTAATGTTCGCGAAGACACAGGACGTTTCAAATGTTTTGGCTGCAATGCCGGTGGCGATGTCTTTAAATTCATTCAAGATATTGAGCATCTTGACTTTGTTGCATCGGTTGAGCGCCTAGCTCTTCGAGCCGGCGTTGAACTGCACTACACAACAGGTCCGGGTGCGGGCAAAGACCGCAAGCGACGCCAACAACTTCTTGAGGTCATGGAAAAAGCGGTTGCTTGGTATGAAAAACGACTTCTGGAGGCCCCCGATGGCAGGGCTGCTCGTGATTACTTGCGGTCTCGTGGCATTACAGGCGAGATCGCTCGCCAGTTTCGCTTGGGTTGGGCCCCCGATGACTGGGACACGTTGTGTCGCGAGATTGGTGTCGCCGACGATCTTTTGCGTGATGTCGGACTTGGTTTTACGAACAAGCGTGGTCGCATGCAAGATTCTTTTCGCGCTCGAGTGTTGTTTCCGATTTTTGACGAGACTGGCGCGCCTGTCGCCTTTGGTGGACGTGTCTTGCCGGGCAGTGATGATCCCGCTAAATATAAAAACTCAAGTGAGACTGCGATCTATGCAAAATCCCGCACCCTCTACGGTGTGAACTGGGCAAAAAATGACATCGTCAAAGCCGACACAGTTGTGGTCTGCGAGGGCTATACCGATGTGATTGGTTTTCATCGTTCGGGGGTGGGCATCGCTGTTGCAACATGCGGAACCGCACTGACCGAAGATCACGTCCGCTTGCTCAAACGATTCGCCACTAAAGTTGTTCTTGCATTCGATGCAGATGCCGCGGGGCAAGGTGCAGCAGCACGGTTTTATGAGTGGGAAAAGCGATACGACGTGCAAGTGTCTGTTGCGCGTTTTGCACAAGGCAAAGATCCGGGTGACCTAGCGTCAAGCAATCCAGAGTCACTTCGTGAGGCGGTCTCAGCAGCAACACCATTTCTAGGATTTCGCGTCAAACGCGCCCTCGACGCCGGAACCATCACAACACCAGAAGGCCGAGCACGTACTGCTGAATCAGCCATCACGATTATTAACGAGCATCCCGACATCAACGTTCGTCGGCTGTATGCCAGTGAAGTTGCTGTATTTACGAATCTTCCTGCTCAAGACTTGGTGCGCATGGTAGAGCGGGGTGGCAATGCGCGAGTTGTGGTGGCAACGCCAGTACGGCAACAAGCAGAAGGTGCTGGTTTCGTGGCCTTGACAATGCTGATTCATCGCTGGAACGACATTGCGCCATGGTTGATCGAAGCATTGTTCGCCCAGGACACGTACCGTGCTGCGTTTAGGGCAATTGTTGAAACTGATGGCAATGTCGAAGCGGCGATACTGCTTGTCGAGGGTGAGGCACGAGACATTATTGAGCGAGCAGCCGTGTCTGATTTTGAAACTGACCCTATTCTGGAATCCCGTGCTCTTTTAGCCGCGGCAGTTCGTCGTGAGTTGGCACAACGGGTACACATCACCGACTCAGACGAAATTCGACAAGACCGCCAAGCACGAATCACGCTGGCTGATTTCAATGACCCGCGCAAAGCCAACGACGCTGCAATGCAGTTGCTACAGTGGTTAACGAATCGCACTACATCAACGGCATGACAAAGAAATTCCTGACGCCTTTGCCTCCAGAGGGAGTATTGCCCTCAGAGTGGCTTTCTCTCTTGGCAACTCGTGATCCAAACGGCAACATTGCGGCGGAGGACGTCGACAAAGTCTTGATCAACGTTGTTCTCACCGAAGAAATGCTTGCAACGGTATCCAAAACTCTTAAAGATGCGGGATACACCATTGTTGGAGATTCTGAGAGCGACGCTATTGCGCAAGTCCCCGACTCAATTATTGTCGAGAAAAAGAAAACATCTTCTAAATCAAGTGGATCAACAAAAGGTGATGCCATTGGGTTGTACCTGCAAGAAATTGGTCAAGTTCAATTACTCACCGTCGATGATGAACGAAGACTCGGCAAGGCGATCCAAGCAGGATTATCGGCCAAACTCACGGAACTTCCAGAAGAAGCATCACTGCGCGACAAGCGCGACAGACGCGCCATTATTAGCGAAGGTGAGCGAGCAACTGAAGAACTAGTCAAGGCAAACCTGCGACTGGTTGTTTCTGTTGCTCGGCGCTACAACGGGCGAGAACTCCAGCTAGCAGACCTGATTCAAGAGGGAAACATCGGTCTCATGCGTGCCGCCGAAAAGTATGACTGGGAGAGGGGCTTCAAGTTCTCAACATATTCCACATGGTGGATCCGACAAGCCATGATGCGGGCGATGTCTGAACAGGGGAGAACTATCCGCATCCCGGGGCATGTCGTGGAGCGAATGAACCGTCTCAAAAGAGCACAACGAGAACTCGTGGTTGAACTCAATCGAGAACCGACCGTTGAAGAACTTTCTGAGCGAGCATTTCTTGAGCCAGATCAGATTTCAGAACTGATGCAACTTTCTACTGTGACGATGAGTCTTGATGCTCCACTGTCACAAGACGAAGACAGTTCTGCTGGCTATGAACGTGTGTATGACGACGAACAAGAGACACCCCTTGATATTGCCGAAAGAAATCTCTTAGTCGAAGTTATTCGCTCTGAACTCTCAAATTTGCCAGAGCGAGAACGTCGTATTTTGGAGAAGCGGTTCGGTATTCATGATGGCAAACCCATGACGCTTGACGATGTGGCAGTCGAAGAAGACGTCACGCGTGAGCGAATTCGCCAGATTGAGCAAAAGACCCTTGCTCGCTTGCGGCATCCAAACAACAGCCTGAAATTGCGTGGATTAATAGACGAAGAATGACCCAAGGCAGACCTAAATGTGTCGGTCGGGGCCAGTGCCACTAGAGTGAATATGCCATAACACGGACATGTTCAGACGGTTCGCCGTCTGTCGCGCCCGTCCTTTCCGGGGTAGCTCAGTTGGCAGAGCAACGGACTGTTAATCCGTTTGTCGTGGGTTCGAGCCCCACCCCCGGAGCTTTTCCCCATTCGCGGGCCAGTAGCTCAGTTGGTTAGAGCAGGGGACTCATAATCCCTTGGTCGCAGGTTCGAGCCCTGCCTGGCCCACCACAGTGAGACACCTGTCAATGATTGCGTGTTGAATAGTGGCGTGGCACCCAAGGCTTCTCGGCGACAATTCATCGGAGGAGCAGTTGCACTTGGCAGCGCAGGCGTGCTCGCCGCCGCATTTCGTTCGTTTAACGCAACACCTGCTTCCACTGGGTCAGCCCTTTTGGCAACGCCAACAACATTGCCTGCACCATCACTTGAACCATTCATCACTCCCGTCAAGGATTTTTATCGCATCGATACTGCATTCGAGATCCCGCAAGTAGATGCTTCGACATGGACCCTGCGAATTCATGGCATGGTCGATACAGAAAAACGCCTCACGCTTGACGATATAAATTCACTACCTCAAGTAACCCATGACATCACAATGGGGTGTGTATCAAATGAAGTCGGCGGAAATCTGATTGGTACTGCTCAGTGGGGTGGTGTTTTGCTTGCCGATGTGTTGCGATCATGCGGCGTGCAGCCAGGAGCGCAACAACTTGTGAGCAGAAGCGTCGATGGATGGACATGTGGAACTCCTGTTGATGCCATCATGGACGGTCGTCCAGCGATGTTGGTGACCACGATGAACGGCGAGCCACTTATCCCCAAACACGGATTCCCGGTTCGCATCGTGGTGCCTGGATTATTTGGTTATGTTTCGGCAACAAAGTGGGTAAACGAGATCGAACTCACAACATGGAATGCATTCGATGCATATTGGATTGATCGTGGTTGGGCCAAAGAAGGACCAATGTTGTCATCAAGTCGCATTGACCTTCCGCGCAATGGAGCACAGATAAAAACTGGTCCGCTGATGATTGCCGGATTCGCATGGGCGCCACGCGCTGGTGTGAAGTCAGTCGATGTACGCATTGACGATGGGCCGTGGCTGCCAGCACAGATCGAAAAGTCACCAACCGGTGATACGTGGTGTCAGTGGAAACTGAACTGGACTGCAACCTCAGGTCAGCACATATTTACGACACGAGTCACGGACACAAAAGGCGTTGTACAAGATGAAGAGATCCGCCCGATAGAGCCCAGCGGGGCAACGGGGTATCACTCCATTGGCGTGGAGTGCATTTATTAATTAATAACGCTCAGTCGTGGTCGCGTTTGGGCACCCCTAGCGCAATGCTGCTATCTACGCATGAGACCGCGTGACAATTAGTGCTCGTCTAGCCAGCCCGGCACGCGTTCGAGAAGATCGAGGCTGACGTCTCTGCAATTGTTAAACACGTCATAAAAATCCTCGTCTGTGCCACGAAAAACATTTGCTAATGACACCGCGATGCGCCCAACAATGCTGAGGCTTCGCTCAGGAGCATCGGTGACGGAGTGATACGAATCGATTGCAGACACTTCAAGGGGTAATTGCAGTCCGCCAACACCGGCAATTTCGGTGGCGAGCACCAACAAGTCGGGTGGCGAGAACAGTGGCGGGAATGTCCATGTGAAAATGAGCGGAAAACTGAATCCTTCTGGCGGCTCAGCATCTGGGTCATCTTGCTTGAGGACTTCGTCTTCAAAGCCCAACAATGCGCGTGGATCGATCTCGAGGCTCAGATGCAGGTCAATTGGCCCGTTGCAGGCTTCGGCAGGGTGGAGGTCGACTTCCCATAGTTGACGCAGCGAGTAGGTCTCGACAAAGTGTCGCTCATCATGGACATGAAAGCCATGATCAACGGCATGGCTCTTGAGAACAGAAACAAATCCAGCAATGTCAATGACGGCCATCAGATGAGACTACCGTTTGGTCGTGGCTCTATTGAATGCTCAATCTGATGATCTAGATATTCTCGAGTTCTTCCATGACGTCGCCGATGCGGCAGCCGATGCACTCGACGAAGTAGGCGATTGGTCCCTGTCGGGTGTGCGCACAGGTCAATATAAAGCCGATGTACTAGTAGACAACGCAGTGACACGATTGCTAGAGCGTGCAGGCGTTGGTATTTTGTCTGAAGAAAGTGGAGCACGCGGATTTCAGTGGCCATTGCGGGGCGACGAACTCATCGTCATTGTCGATCCCATAGACGGCTCAACGAACGCAAGCAAAGGTATTCCGTGGTTTGCAACAGCACTGTGCGCGGTCGACTCAGAGGGTCCACGTGTGAGCCTGATCGCAGAACAATCGGGCAGCGAAACGCGTTTCTCTGCGGTGCGCGGAAGTGGTGCGGTGTGCGATGGCGTGCGTATTGCATCTTCAAGTAATGCCGACATGGACCAAGCCGTCATCGGTGTCTCAGGGGTTCCACCTGCACAGGCAGGATGGTGGCAGTTTCGAGCACTGGGTGCTGCTGCGCTCGACCTCTGCTTAGTTGCGACCGGCGCCTTAGATGGCTTCATCGATTTTCATGATCACGGCGTATGGGATTACGCCGCGTCACTTTTAATCTGCGAAGAAGCTGGAATCATGGTGGTTGACGCTTTTGGGCGCGATCTACTCGTGGGTGACCCAGCACTTAGGCGCACTCCGATTGCTGGAGTTTCTCCTGACATCGTCGATGCTTTAGTTGCACTTCGAATAGCACACGGCGAATAACAACTAAAAACTATTGAGGCCAACCAGGAGTATCTTCATCAAGTTGAACACCCATTGTGTTAAGAAATCCCGACACAAGACGGTATGTGCCAGCAACCATGATGAGTTCAACAAGTTCAGTCTCGTTCCACTGCGTTTGTAGTAGTTGCCAGGTTGTGTCGGATACACAATCGTCACGACAGAGGTCATCACACATTTCAATTAACGTGCGGTCGCGGGCGCTCCAGTTGACTGCACCAATGTCTTTGGTGAGATCTGTAATCTCTTG
>Ga0208960_1001123_pt1 | contig 14470 bp, 15 predicted proteins | sample GreLakmeON33MSRF_FD_187703 | JGI IMG/M metagenome (GOLD analysis project Ga0208960, IMG submission 187703) | Freshwater lentic microbial communities from great Laurentian Lakes, MI, USA - Great Lakes metaG ON33MSRF (SPAdes) | ecosystem: Environmental > Aquatic > Freshwater > Lake | place: Great...
AGCGTGAAGAAACGGAGACACGATGTTACCCGACTGGGGTGGCTTTTCTGCCTGCTTTGGGCGGGGTCGCTAGGGACGGCGGAGGCGCCTCCGGGCCATTCGATTCCTCCAGCGATTTGGGATGCGAGGAAAACGGGCGAACCATTTCCTTCTTGGTTTGGGCCGGTCTTGGCGCTGCCGGGATTGAACATGTTCACTTGGCGGGCGCAGATCCGGCCTCCTGTGGGAGAGGCAAAACTGGCGATCACTTTTGTCTTTCGAGAACCTGCGGATGGTTTTGCGAGGGTGATTTGGCAAGGACCTGGGAGAGCGGTTACTCTTTGCAGTAATTTATATGAACGGGCGGCACCCTTGCATCAGCGAACGCTGCTGATCGAAAGGGAAAGTTTGGGGGGTCCAGGTCAGATTGTAGTTGAATCGACGGGAACCTTGCCTGCCCTCGAGCGAGTGGATCTGATCTGGGTGGAGCCTCTGGTCTTAGCGGCAGGTTGGACGGCGCCTTCGGGGTTGTACTTGACGCCTACGGGGAAGATATTTCCTGCGGATGAGTTGCAGGGTGCGGGGAGGCATCTTCCGGTGGATGAGGAGAAAGGTTCGGTGATGGATGCGATACTGGATGCGGGGCCCGTGAAGATTGACGCCCAAAATCCTGTCCGTTTCGTTGCGCCGATTGCGGGGAAGCCAACGTACGGGAGAATTGAAGCGCAGGTGGCGGGTTTGATTCTGGGGGAGGAGCCTTCGGTGTGGGTGAATGGGCAAGCGATGGGTGGGTTGGCGATGGAGGTACCTGGGTTGGATGATCCTGGATACCGGGAAGCGCCGAAGAGCAAGGAGATGGGGTATGGGGGCTGGCGCAAGGTGGTGGTTTATGTGCCTGCGGGACTTTTGCGGCAGGGAGAGAATCAGGTGGATTGGCAGGTGGCAGGTCTGGCTTCGCGGATGACTTTACGAAATCTGCGGTTGCAGGTGGTTTTTGCCGCCACGCAACCGCCAGCACCTAGTGTGGCGCGAACGGTTGCGGCGACTCCCGCGGTGGTTTCTTTGCCCAGTCCTACGGGGAGTAGCTGGGTGGGGGGAGGGGGATCGGCAGGACCGAAGTTGCGGACAGGATTGTCATCTGGCAGTGGAGTCGTAGGCTTACGAACAGAATGAAAAAGCGACCTTATCTTAAAACGACGGCGGGATTCACCTTAATTGAAATTATGTTGGTGGTGGGAATCATCACCGTACTCATGGGTTCGGCGATTTATATGCTGACGGGAAATCTGGAATTTGCAAAGGAGCAGAGGGCGCGTGGTGACTTGCAGGCGATTATTACCCAAGTGCGGATGTATGAGATGAAGAGTGGGGGAGTACCTCTCTCCCAATCGGCTGGGCTGGGGGCGCTGGTGGGGACGGGAAAAGGTTTTGAAGAGATGCCAAAAGATCCGTGGGGTCAGGATTATAAGTACAAGGTCGATTCTTCGTCCGCCAAGGGGTTTCGGGTTTATTCGACGGGTGCAGATCGTAAAGATGACGGGGGCAAGGGCGACGACATTAGTTCGAAGTAAGGGCAGGGGAGGGAGGTCGGATGAGGCGGCGACCGAAAATGGCGGGGCAGGGTGGGTTCACCCTTTTAGAAATTATGTTGGCGGTGGGGATTGGAGTGATTTTCATGGCGGGAGCGGCGGTTTTTCTTTCGAGCACAGGTGGAGATAAGGATTTAGCGAAGGCCCGCAGTCTGCTGGAAGAGCAGGCGGGGGAGGCAAGAGAGAAGGCTTTGGAAACGGGCCTTGCCCAAAGGGTGATGCTGGGGGGTCGAGGGGTAGGTGGGCAACGGTTTCCCGATGAGGTGGAGATGATGATTGTCACGCCACTGGAGCGGTCGAAAGGAAGGAGTGGTTGGAAAACGCCTGAGGAATATCAGTGGCTTTTCACGGGTGGGGGATTGGTGGAGCCGCTTCAGGTTTTACTGAAGCATGGGGATAACGAAGTGCAGTTTTCCTTTAGTGCGTTGACGGGAGAAAGTGCGACGGAGAAGCAGGCCAAGCGATGAGAAAAAAAGCGGGGGGATTTACCTTGATTGAGGTGATGCTGGCGGTGGCGATCTTTGCCTTTGCGGCGATCGGGTTTGCGGCGGCACTGAATGATGTCCTAGGGATCAATTTGGCACTTTTGCGATCGGGAGGGAGGCGCCAAATGGTGGAGTCTTGTGCGGCCAAAATACTGTCCACAACGAATAACCTCCAACCCACGGGGAAAGAGTTTCGCCCTATTGAAGATGATGGAACTGTCTTTTTGCGTGCTATGGTTAATCCGATTGATCCCCCGATCGAGTTACCTGGGACAACAAATAGTCCTGCACCCAGGCGTATTGCGGGGTGGTGGGAGGTGAAAATACGCGCCCAGACAAAAAAAGGGGAGCCTCTCGAAGAGATATCCTTTCTGCTGTGGCCGACGCGATGAGAGCGAAAATTCCTGCTCCTGCCAGCTTCACCTTAATCGAGGTAACCTTAGGTTTGACGATTCTCATCCTGATCTTCGGGGTGATTTTTCAGCTGGTGCAATTTTCTGTGATGGCGGCGGACGAGGCGGCGAAGTCGAGCCTGCGGAGTCGCGAAGTAAGCGGGCTTTTTGCGTTCGTGCGCCAACTTTGTTTGGATCTTCCAGTTCAATCTCAGGTGGGTTTAGAGCAGACGCGCGGAGGGCAAACTCTTTCTCTGACGAATGCTCCTGTGGCGATTTTTCCTGAACAGTATGATGGGGTGAGGGTTTTGCGACTTGAGTTAAAGAAGGCGGCCACGGGCGATGGGAAGGATTTGGTTTGTCAGGAGATCTTTACTCGATCGACTGAAGGCAAGCAGGAGAAGCCTGAGATCAACACCTTTCCTTTGATGAAGGGGGTGCAGGACTTGCGATGGTTTGCGGGAGATCCTAGGAACCAAGCTAAGATGAATTCCTCTACTTGGGCGGAGCCGATCAAACCTGCCTATCTCAAGATGGAGTTAGTCCGGAAAAATGGAAAGAGGTTGGTGACGAATACGGGGATCTTTTGGATACCCGCGGGAATGAGTCCGAGTGGGCAACCGCCGATGGATCCGGTTTTTCGGGCTTTCCCTGCTTCGACAAATGGGACCACGAATGGGAACACCAATTAGGTGAGAACGCCCGAACGAAAGATATGAAGAGCAATAAGCATTGTGCCCACTCTTCTGGGGTGGCCTTAATTGTGGTGCTTTGGGCGGTGGGATTGATTTCAACTGCCCTTTTTGGGTTGGTGGCGATTTTACAGAGGCAGATTGGGCAGGAGGTGGCGGCATTGCAAAATGCGAGGGCGATGTTGGTGGCGGAGTCGGGAATTCAGATGGCGTTGAACAGTCAGCTACTTCCTGAAGATATGAAGATTGCGTCCGAACAGTTAAGTAGTCGCATTAGCAGTGGATGGAAAACGGGAAAGACCCAAGTGGAGGGGGTTCACTTTGAAATTGAGGCCAAGGACATGTCGGAGGATGCGGCCAGGATCAACATCAATGCCCTGCTGTTGGGGGACAAAGTATTAGCACGGTCAGTTCTGCAAAATCTATTTGCAGGGTGGGAAGTCAATTTAACCACCTCTTCATCGTTGATTGATGCCTTACTGGACTGGGTCGATGCGGATCCACTGAGCACGGGCTCGAACAGTGGGACGGAGAGATCGGTGCGCAATGGCCCATTCGAAAAAATCGAGGAACTGGAAAAGGTAGGGGGTTGGGCGGAGATGGCGAAAGAGGCGAAGCAGGGAAGTAAGGGTGTTGATGCGATCAGTAAATTTACAGTCTTTGGGGCAGGAAAGCTGTCTTTGCGGAGTGCGGAGCAGGATCTGATTGAGGCGTGGCTAGGATTAGGTCCAGGGGCTGCCAGGAATTTTATTCTTCAGCGTCCTGGGCTGGACCAGATTCCTGGGACTGCCGATGATGTGGTGACTCAGGGGTTGCCCTCACTCTCGCCCAATTATCAGTCATTTATGGATCGGGTGGTGGTGGCGGAAGAAGATCTTTGGCGGGTAACCTCGACGGGCTTTGTGGGTAAGGCTAAAAGAAAGGTAGTGGCTTTAATTTCCCGTAAAACAAATCCTCCGCAGGTGAAGGCTCGCTGGTCTGAGGAGGAGGCAACTCCATGAAGAAAAAGGTTCTTAGAGTGAAAAAGATCAGAGGGAAGAACCTTTCTGGTCCTGTCTTTGTTTTTCCAGGGCCTGAGGGGTGGGAGTTGTGGAGCACGGCAGATGGGGAAGCCCAGTGTATGGGGCCTGCGGAGGATCCGCAGAAGCTGCGAGCACCCGATCAGGCGGTGGTTTGTCTTCCTTCCCGCTCTTTTCTTTCTGTGCCCCTCTGGATATCGGTTGAAGAGGGGATTGCGCCGAGAGATCTGGCTAAAATAGCGCTGGAGGCCAAGAATTTGCTTGGGGCCAATCCTGAACTAGCGATTTGGGCTATGGAACCGATTCGGACGGAGCCCGTGGCAGTGGCGGGTCAGGACGAGCCAGGCTTGAGGCAGTTAGAAGCGACGGCGATTTTAGCGGGACCCCTGGAGGAGACTTGGCTTTTGGAGCAAGCGGGGCGTCATGAGATCGCGGCTCGAGTTCTGCCTGCGCCCGGGGGTGGATCCTCCGCGGTTCTACGAAAAGAGCTAGGGCGGTGGGTGGTGGATTTTTACTCGGGTGGAAAATGGTTGCATACACAACCTTTGCTGGCGCGTGAGTTGCAGGCGGGAACGGCGACAGAGGTGGGAGCTTTATTGGCACAACTGGAAGCGGAAGGAACTTTACCTGATCTCAATATGCTGGCTATGAGGGAGGAAGGGGAGACGGATGCAGGAGTGCAGGAGTTTTTGTCCCTTCTCCCGTGCCCAGTGCGGGCCGAGACGAGGGTTGCCCCGCGGTTGCCTGCAGGTCCTTGGGATTTGCAACCGCCGCTTTTGACGGAGCGCCGTTTAGCGAAAACCGAGCAGGGGAAAAAGACAAGGGCAATCCGGACGGGCCTGGCTTGTTATGGGGTGCTGATTCTGGCGGCGTTGGTGTATTTTGCGGTGCCCTTGGTTCAACTTCAGAAAGTTGAAAAAGAGTTGGCGGTGATTTCCCCCGAGGCGAATAAAATTCGAGAAGCCTCGCAGAGTTGGCAGCAGGCGGGACCCTTAGTGAATCCAAAGATGAACGCGTTGGAACTGCTTTGGCAGGCTGCCCGACCTTTGATTGAGAAAGATCCTGGGGAGATTGATGGAGTGCGCTTGACCACTTTTGATTTCAATACGAAGCGGCTTCTTTTGCAAGGAGAGGGGAAGGATCTTGAGCAGACGGAGAAGTATTTTGAATGGCTGAAGAAGGAGCCGATGCTTTCGGAATACCAGTGGCGTCATCCGCAGCCGACACTTTTACCCAACGGCAATGCTCGATTTCAAGTCGAGGGAATTCCAGCGGGGGCTGAGGTGGCCAAAGAAGAGGAGGGAGGTTCCGATGCGAATGTTAACGCGCCATGAGAAAAAGCTGATGCTCTTTTTTGGTTTGGCGGTGTTTGTCGGCATCCATCTGCTGGGATTGAAGCTCTTTCTGAGCTTCGATCAGGCCAATCGGCGTAGCCTTCTGCAAAAGAAGGACGAGTTGGAGGAGGCGAGAGGTTGGATGAAGGAACGGGCGGAGTGGGAGGAGAAGGCGGAGTGGTTGGAGAAAAATCTGAAAATGGTACCCGCGGACAATCCTGCCCCTGCTTTGCAAAAGAGGTCTCAGAGCACGGCGGCTACGGCAGGATTAAAGATTGAGGAGCAGAACCTGCAGGCGCCGCGGATTGGAGCCAGCTGCACGATTTATAGTAATCGGATGCGTCTGACGGGAAGTTTGGAGCAGTTCAATCGGTGGATTGTCGATCTGTACCAACCGGAGAGCGGAGTTGCACTAATTACGCTAAATTTAAAATTGAGTGCTGAACCCCCGAAAATGACGGGGGAGGCCGAAGTGGGGCAGTTTTTCAGGGTCAACAAGCAGTGAACAAGTTCTTCACAATTGCCAGAGGAGTTCTCCTCGTTTATCTCATGGAGGGGATAGGATTTGGGGAGATGGCCCCAGCTTTACCCACCGCTATTGCAGAAGCTCCACCACGCATAGAAACCCGTTCGGGCTTGCCTAAGGTTTTGGAACTATCGCGTTATACGGCCTTGGGTAAGAAGTCTCCTTTTACCTTGGCCTCGGCTACTGCCGAGGCAGATTTTGCCAAGGAGCTGGTTTTGGGGGGCTATGTTCGGTTGGAGGGGGAGGATTACGTGATGGTGGCTAATAAGACAAAGCCCGATCGTATTCTGGTTGGAAGGAAGGCTTCTCCGTCTGCACAGGGGATGATTTTGCTGGAGTTAAAGAAAGATCCTTTGGGTGATCCTTCGAAGATGCAGGCGAAAATTAAAAAGGGAACGGAGATGGCGACGTTAAAATACGAGGTGACGGGCGGGGGTGGTGCGCCCACTGGACAAGCTCCCGTTGCGATGCAAGCCCAACCGCCCATTCCTGGTTTACCAGGGCAGGCTCAGGTCAATCCTGGAGCGAAAGCAGCCAACGCGGGGGCGCAGGCGCCGGGAACGGTGATTCGGCGTCGGGTGATCCCAATTCCCGCGGCGCAGAAAAAATGAGAGCTTATTTTGTTTTGTCTTTTGCTTTGCTGTTTTTTCTGAGTGCAGTTGGGGTGCGGAGCTGGGCTCAGGAGGGACTGCCAGCTCCTGCGCAGTCTGCGTTGCCTGGGGCTGGGGAAGTCCCATTGGTGCAGGAATCTGAGATGGTTTTGCCGGATACGATTCAGTTTCCAAATAATCCAGTTTCGGACTTCCTTGTGGTCTATGAGAAATTAAAAGGGGTCACCTTAATTAAAGATGCCAGTCTGCTTGGCGGCGGGGCGAATCTAAGTCTGACTTTAAATCAGCCAGTCACGAAAGCAGAAGCGATCCGTCTGATTGAGTCGACGCTGTTATTGAATGGGTACGTCTTTATCTCGCTGGATAAGAACGCGGTCAAAGTGATTAACACCGCTGGGGGTAAGAATCCTCGGAGTGAAGGGGTTTTTCTGTTTACGAACGAGAGTGATTTACCTGAAGGGGAGGTGGTGGCGTCTTATGTCATGCCGTTGACCCACTTAGCGGCGGCGGATGCGGTGCCGATTTTTGAGCAGTTCATTACTTTGCATCCGTACGGGAGTTTGGTGCCTGTGCCGGTGGCGAATCAGGTTCTGATCACAGAAAATGCTACCCTGATTCGGCGCCTGATTCAGGTGAGAGACCTGATTGACACCCCTGCGCCCGAGCGCAAAACTGATTTTATTCAGCTGGTGCAAGCGAATGCGGATCGGGTGGTGGAGTTAATTACGCAGATATTGGAAAAGCGGGAGGAGAAGAGTGGGGGATCTACGGCGAAAGCGGCGACGGGTCAAGCGGCGCAACCTGGGATTCCTGGACTACCTAGTGCGGCAGGGGGATCTGCAGGGGTGACGATTAGTGGAAGTAAAAGTGGTTTTGCGGGGGATATTCAGCTGATTGCGGATACGAGAACGAACCGGATCCTAGTAATTGCGAGTCCCTTTGATTTTGCGGGGATTAGCTCCTTGATTAAACAGTTTGATATCGCGGTGGATTTGAGCGATCCGTACGAGCAAGCGCTCAACTATGTGGCGGCGACCGACATGTTGCCTATTTTGGCGGATATGCTGGCGGAGGAGGGGGACGAGGCGGGCGGGGGTGGGACAGGGGGATCGAACTCTACTGGGTCAGTTTCGGGTGGTATTGGAGCGGGCAAACCTGTGACGGGAACTTCGGGCGGGTCGAGTACATCTACTTCTGGCAAGACGGCGGATGTTTTGAGCGAGCCTGGGCAGGAGCAGGCGGCGGAGTCGCTGGTTGTGGGGAAGACCAAGCTGATTGCGGACAACCGAGCTAATTCTATTTTGGTCATCGGGCAACCTGAGGCGCGGGACAAGGTGAAGGCCATCTTGAGTAAATTAGATAAGAAGCCGATGCAGGTGTACTTGGCGACAGTGATTGGACAGTTGCAGGTGAGTAATGATGATGAATTTGCGGTAAATATTCTGCAAAAATATATTGGAGGACCGCGAACGGGGGCGGCTTCGGTGGCGGGGGGTAAGGACTTTATTGGAGGAACAAAAACAGTATATGGCACGAATGTTAATGGTAACCCGACGGACCAGGAGCAGTTGGGGATTACGCCTATTTCCCCCGCCGTTGCGACGATGGCGCAAATGTCCCAGGTGGCAGTAGGCGCCTTGCCAGGAATGCAGATCGCAACATTTATTCTTGGCTCGATTGATCTCTATATCAGTGCGCTGACCGCGACGTCGAAGTTCCGGATTGCCTCTCGGCCTTCGGTTTTTACAGCGAACAACAAGAAGGCAACGATCTTTAATGGAAAAAAGATTGCGGTGCCGACGAGTACGGTAACGACCCTCGGAGCAGGGGGGAGTGCTAATACAACTTCTGGTTCCCAGCAGTCGAACATCCAGTATCAGGATGTAGTACTTAAAATAGAGGTGGTTCCTCTGATTAACAGTGCGAGGGAGATCAGCCTGCAGATTGTGCAGACCAATGACACGGTTTCTCAGAACAGTACAAATATTGGGGGAGGGGTAACGGTTCCCGAGATTAATACTCAAGAGCTGAACACGACGGTGATTGTGCCAGACCGTTCCACCATCCTATTGGGAGGTTTAGTAACTCAGACAGACACAAAGAACGTGGCTGGGGTTCCTTTTGTTTCGACGATTCCCTTGTTGGGGAATCTATTTAAATCGACTTCGGACACTACACAAAGACAGGAACTGGTGGTGATGATCCAACCATCCGTGGTGGTGGATGGAGCTGAGTTGCAACAGATCAGTAAAACGGAGCGGGACTTGACTGGGTTTTCTTCCAAGGAACTTTCTCCGCTGAGCATGAGATCGGGACAGAAAAGCACCCCAATGAGTTTAAATCCGCCGGTGGCGGAACCGATATCCTCGACAGAGGCAAAGCAGGAGTAGTCCACGGATTGGTGGGTTGACTCAAGAGGGGCTTTCCTCGATTGTCGCTCCCATTAGTTTCTCTTCTTTATGAATATTCACGAATACCAAGCGCGGGACTTATTGGCGGCTGCGGGGGTGCCCGTTCCTCGTGGGGCGGTGGCGCGGAGTCCAGAGGAGGCGGAGTCGATCGCGCGCAGCCTTCCTTGTAACAGTTTCGTGGTGAAGGCTCAGGTACATGCGGGGGGCAGGGGTAAAGGTCACTTCCAAGACGGTTACAAGAGCGGGGTCCATCTGGTTAAAACCCCCCACCAAGTGAAGACTGTGGCGTCGCATATGATTGGCAATACGCTGATTACTCATCAGACGGGTCCCGAGGGAAAACCGGTGCACGCAGTGCTGGTGGGAGAATCAACTGATATTGCTCGGGAGCTGTATCTGGCGATTGTGCTGGATCGTTCGTCGGGTTGTCCTGTGATCGTGGCAAGCCAGCAGGGGGGGGTGGAGATTGAAGCGGTGGCGGAAAAGAGTCCTGAAGCGATTTTGCGGGAGGTGATTCATCCTGGGCTAGGTCTGCAACCTTATCAGGCCCGCAAAGTGAGTATTTTTCTGGGTTTCCCATCGACGGGGCTGCGGGCGCCTTGCCGATTGTTGCACGCCGCCTATCGACTTTTCATCGAAAAGGACTGCTCTCAGGTGGAGATTAATCCGCTGGCGGTGACGAAGGGTGGGGATGTGGTGGCGCTGGATGCGAAGCTGGGTTTTGACGACAACGCTCTTTTTCGGCACAAAGAGATTCAAGAATTACAAGATCCATCGCAAGAAGACCCACGGGATTTGGCGGCGGCGGAGCACCATTTGAACTATATCGGGCTGGAAGGGAATATCGGGTGCATGGTGAATGGGGCTGGATTGGCTATGGCCACGTTGGACCTAATCCAGGCGGCGGGAGGGAAACCAGCAAACTTTCTTGATGTGGGAGGGGGGGCATCGGAAGAGATGATCACGGCGGCCTTTCGGCTGCTTCAAGGAGATCCAGCGGTCAAAGCCATTTTGGTGAATATTTTTGGAGGGATATTGAAGTGCGATATTTTGGCGCAAGGCATGGTAGCGGCTTGTCGGACGACGCCGCCTCGGGTGCCGATCATCGTTCGGTTGCAGGGCACGAACGTGGAGGCGGGTCGAAAAATACTGAAGGAATCGGGGCTTCCTCTACTTCCAGCGGAGGGACTGATGGAAGCGGCGGAGAAAGCGGTAGCGGCGGCGGGAAAGAAGGGGAAATAAGATGTCTGTTTTAGTCGATGCCAATACGCGGTTGCTGGTGCAGGGAATTACGGGAAAGTCGGGCTCCTTTCACGCTTCGGCTTGTAAGGAGTATGGGACTCAGGTGGTGGCAGGGGTAACGCCTGCGCGGGGGGGTGAAAAGTTTGAAAAAACGGTGCCAATTTTTGATACGGTTTCGGAGGCGGTGGCAGCGACGAAGGCGAATGCCTCAATGATCTTTGTTCCACCAGAATTTGCGGCCGATGCGATTTTGGAAGCGGCGGATGCGGGGATTCAGCTGATCGTGGCGATCACGGAAGGAATCCCGGTGATGGACATGATGCGGGTGCGCTTTGCGTTGCGTGAGCATTCTTGCGTTTTGATTGGGCCGAACTGTCCGGGGATTATTACTCCTGGGGCCTGCAAGATTGGGATTATGCCTGGGTATATTCACCGGCCTGGAAATGTTGGAGTGGTTTCTCGAAGCGGGACGCTGACCTATGAGGCAGTTTGGCAGATTACCAGTGAAGGGCTGGGGCAAAGTACCTGCATTGGCGTGGGGGGGGATCCGATTCATGGGTTGACCTTGCAAAAAGCGGTGGAGTATTTGCATGCGGATCCTGACACCAAGGCGATTGTGATGATTGGTGAGATTGGGGGTTCGGAAGAGGAGGAGGCAGCTGAATACATTCACTCCCGAGTGAAGAAGCCGGTAATTTCTTTTGTAGCGGGAGCCACGGCGCCTCCTGGAAAGAGGATGGGGCATGCGGGGGCGATCATTTCGGGTGGTCAAGGAACGGCTCAAGCGAAGATTGAGGCGTTAAAGAAGGCGGGGGTACGCGTGGCAGAAACTCTTGGGGATATTGGGCAGGAAGTGGTCAAGGCGTTGGGAAAATAAAGTGAGTGAAGACAAGGGAGCGCCGGGTGGGGTGACCAAGATTGTGGCGAAAGGGCTGGAAGGAGTAGTGGCAACGGCCACGGCCCTTTCTGACGTGCGTGGATTGGAAGGGCAACTGATTTATCGTGGCTATGACATTGATCAGCTGGCTGGCAAAGTGAGCTTCGAGGAGGTGAGCTATCTTCTTTGGCAAGGAGAGCTGCCGAGTTCGAAGCAGCTGGCAGATTTAAAAAAATCTCTGGCAAGCCAGAGGGAACTTCCGCAAGGGGTGGTCGAGTATATTTTGGCGGCGCCGAAAGATTCGAGTCCGATGGATATTCTGCGGACCTGCATCTCGATGCTGGGGCTCTATGATTACGGTCCGATTGGGGTGGAGCAGGTGGAGTTAAATCGGCAAAGGCAAATCTCGCTGACGGCGAAAATTGGGGTGATTGCGGCCTATTTTCATCGGGCAAGGAGGGGGCAGTCGTTACCTCCCGTGCGAAAGGATTTAGGGGAGGCGGCCCACTTTCTTTATTTACTGAATGGTCAAGAGGCGGGACCGGAAGCGGTGGCCACGTTGGATATGGCGTTTGTTTTGCATGCGGATCATGGGATGAATGCTTCGACTTTTGCGGCGCGGGTATGTGCCTCGACTTTGACCGATATCTATTCGGCGATGAGCACGGCGATTGGAACCTTGAAGGGGCCGTTGCATGGTGGGGCCAATGAGGGGGTGATTCACATGCTTCAGAAAATCGGGAGTCTGGAAAAAGTGGATGGGTGGGTGAAAGAGCAGATGCTGCAGAAGAAGAAAATTATGGGAATTGGGCATCGGGTGTACAAGGTGCTGGATCCGCGGGCACCTCACCTGAAGCGGATGGCGGAAAAACTGACGGCGGAGTTAGGGGATACCAAGTGGATCCAGATGAGTGAGCGGATTGCCCAAATCATGCATCAGGAAAAAGGGTTGAATGCGAATGTCGATTTTTACTCGGCGACGGTTTACTACAGCTTGGGTTTGCCGACGGATCTATTTACTCCGATTTTTGCGGTGGCGCGGACGGCCGGATGGACGGGGCATATTCTTGAGCAGTGGCAGGACAATCGTCTCTTCCGGCCTGACAGCGAGTATGTGGGGCCTGCGGTGGGTCGAAAAGTTGTGCCGCTGGCGCAGCGATAAGGGTGGGGTGCCGAGTCGGTAGGCTACGGCTTCTTGGACTGCTGATGATCGTGCGGGCTCTTTTTCTCTTGGGATGGGTAGGAAGTGTGGGATGGGCTCAGGCCCCTGGGGAGGGGTTGGTGGAGGTGGGCGCAGATTCGATTCCTGGGATTGTGATCGAAATGCGCTACGCCACGGAGAGAAATATTACGGGTAAAAAGCTTTATACGGATGGGCGAGCTTGGTTACGGCGGGAGACGATTCGTAAACTGGGAAAAGTAGTGATGGATTTACGCGAACGTGGGTACCGAATGGTACTTTGGGATGCTTGGCGACCGGTTTCGGCGCAGAAGGCCCTCTGGGCGGCGAAGCCTGATGGGAAGTTTCTCACGCCCCCTACAAAGATTAGTCGGCACAATCGGGGGACCAGTGTGGATGTTGCATTGGCGGATCTTCAAGGGAAGTTGCTCGAGATGCCGAGTGATCATGATGAGTTTAGCGCAAGGGCGGATGAGGATTTCTCGGATGTTTCCAAGGAGGTGGGGGGGAGGGCTAAGATATTGCGGCAGGCGATGTTTCGGGCGGGGTTTTCTGGGGTGCCCGATGAGTGGTGGCACTATGATTTGAGGGATTGGGCTTCTTACGATCCGATTGAAGAGCGATAGGGCTGGTTGGGCTGGTTTTGTCGCAGAATGTGGGCGGAGAGTGTTACTACCTTTGTTCTAAAAAATTGGGCATGGTGCAGTTTTGGCAGGCGTCGGTTTCGGTTAGGCAAAAATCTCGATAGATCTGGAGGAGCCCTTCTCGAGCGAGGTGGGAGCGGACATCGGGTGGCGGAAAAGGGACGCTGAGCAAGCGGATGCTGGCGGATCGAAGTAGACCCGCATCTCCACCTACGGGCCAATCTTGCATACGGCGGTTGAGTTCGTCTTCGGCCAAAGGGGTGAGAGGAGCGAGGACTTGAAAGAGGAGGGCGGTGGAGCGGTCGAGTCCGACGAGCCGAGAGGGGGAGGATAGGATGCGGCCGTCCCATCCTGCGTGTTGATCCCAGAAGGGGTGGTTAACGGTTTTAAGGATTTCTAAGAAAGCGTTGGAGTTGCCCTCTTGGATGGATTGGGTCCAGAGGAGCCAGAGATTGGGGTCGGAAATAAAGGAGAGGGCGGCGAGGCGACGGAGGGGGGAATTGTTCGGGCGAGTGGAGCCCATTTTCCAACAGGTGGGTGGAAGAGTGCGATCGTTCCAGGTTTCGCGTTGGGGCCACCAGCTGTGCCAAAGTTCTTTGAGAAGAGGGAGGGCGCGGGGGGATACTGGGGTGCGGGTGGGGTCAGGAAGGAGACCCGCGACGCCGTAGAGGATGGCCTCGCGATCCATGCGATGGGGGAGTTGAAGGAGTTGAAGAATGGGAACGGCGTGGGCGAGGGAGGCAAAGGGTTCACGATTCTCGGAAAAGCCGAGGCCTTCTGCGAGGGCGACCCAGACGGCTTGATCGAATCCGTGGGCGGAAGAGCGGGCGGAGGCGAGGGCGCGACGTTGCCGGAGGCGGTGCCAACCCGCTTCTTCAAGGAAATCGCGAAGTTGATCGGTGGAAAGGGCAAGAAGGGTTAAGTGACAGCGGCCAGGTTTTTCTCCTCCAGAAATCTCGGCGGGGGTTGCACGAAAAAGAGAGATAAGTTCGGTGAGAGGGGCGGCGAGTTGATGTTCGATGGCGATGGGCCTGATTTTTGGGGAGGGAGTGGGGGAGGTGGAGGGGTCGACTTGCCAGAAAACGTGGAGGACGACATTACGGTAAGTTGGGTTAGTCGAGTGCTGGTGAGCGTCCCAATCGGAGGAGTGGCGATGGATTTCAACGTCTCCCGTGTGGATTGAGCCGTCGCCTGCCAGGAAGGAGGAGTGAAGGAAGTCGGGTCCAGCGCGATGATTCCAGAAGCCAGGTTGGCGGAGGGTTAGAGATTCGCCCGAAAGGGTTTGCAGGGGATTACGGACGAGGGATTCGAACCAGATACGCTGGAGGATGGATTCGGAAAGGATGGGGGCTGGATCTTCTCGAAGGATGTTTTGGTGGATCCAACGCCGATAGCTAGTCGTCATAAGGATTAAACTGGGTTCGAGCCGAAAAGTTGCGGTTTTTTAGAGATATATTTGTTCAGAGGCCGGGCTTAGGCCCAGCCTCGG
>Ga0208960_1001132_pt1 | contig 14395 bp, 9 predicted proteins | sample GreLakmeON33MSRF_FD_187703 | JGI IMG/M metagenome (GOLD analysis project Ga0208960, IMG submission 187703) | Freshwater lentic microbial communities from great Laurentian Lakes, MI, USA - Great Lakes metaG ON33MSRF (SPAdes) | ecosystem: Environmental > Aquatic > Freshwater > Lake | place: Great...
TCGAAGGATCGTCCTACTCCCACTGCCGAAGACCATCTCTTGCAAGCAGAAGGAAAAGAAAAGTCCAAGCCTCTCTCTGGAGAACTGGTCAGTCGCTACACCTTTGAGTCCTTTGTCGCAGGGGTGAACAGCCAATTTGCCCATGCCGCGGCGACTGCCGTGGCCGATGCTCCAGCCAGAACCTACAACCCTCTTTTTATTCACGGCTCGGTTGGCTTGGGCAAAACCCACCTCCTTCACGCTATTGGTCATCGGGTGATGCAGAAGAAAAAGGGCGCCAAAATTGTTTACGTCACCTCGGAACAGTTCACCAATGAGTTCATTTCTGCCATCCAACACGGGGAATTGGTCAAATTTCGCCGTCGCTTCCGTCAGGCGGACTGCCTCCTGATCGACGACGTACAGTTCTTCTCGGGTAAAGACCGCTCCCAAGAGGAATTTTTCCACACCTTTAACACCCTCTTTGATGGCAACCGCCAGATCGTCTTGACCAGCGACAGCCCTCCGGGAGATGTGGCCAACCTACAGAAGCGCCTCGTTTCCCGCTTTGAGTGGGGGCTGAGTGCAGAGTTACAGTCGCCCGATATCGAGACCCGCTTGGCCATTCTACGGAAGAAGACGTCCACGATGCAGGTGCGTTTGGGCGAATCGGTTCTCCACTTCATCGCCGAACGCGTCAAGACGAACGTCCGTCGCTTAGAAGGGGCCTTGAATCGCGTAGCCGCCTGGGCGGCACTGCATGATCGACACATCACTCCGGTCCAAGTGGAAGAGCTCCTTAAGGATTTCATCCAACAGGAGACCAAGCCGATCGTGACGATCGAGCTGATCCAACGGCGGGTTGCCGAAGGCTACGATCTGCGAATTGCGGATATGACAAGCAAGCGTAGGCCAGCGCACATCGCCCTCCCGCGAATGGTTGCGATGTATCTCAGTCGCAAAATGACTGGGAAGAGCCTGCAAGAAATCGGCGAGTCCTTCGGAGGTCGTGATCATGGGACCGTGCTTCACGCCTGCAAGACGATCACGTCGAAGATGCAGGGGGATGACCGTCTTCATCAGATGGTGGGCCTCCTCACCCACAAGCTCGAAGAGCCCGCCGATCGCTAAGCGCAACTCCGTCCAGATTTCTTCTTTTTCAGGCCTCTTTTCTGAGGCCTGAGAATCGTTGCTGCGTGCCAGAATCCTTTTTCCTATGATGACTTCTTCCCAGACATGTCCGTCCCTTCGACGACGACCTTTTCCTCGGCGCTTGTTGGAAGGCTTTGCCGAGTTATTCCTGTGAAAATCTCTAGTTCACTCCATCTTGCTCACCAGTACAGAGGAGGATTCGTTTCTCCTGTGAATAGGGGGAGAACGGAGGTGGAATCGTTGTCAAAAATCAACGGCGGCGCCAACAAGATCGGTTTAAACCCTTTTTATTCTTGGCTTATTCTTGGTGCAACTCTCTTGTCGAACGAGGCTTAAGCAAAAACGCGTGACTTATCCACTCGCTTATGATTATGGTTGTATTGAATCTATATCTATCTATCCCAAACTTCTGACCCACGAACCTTTATGAAACTCATCCTCCAAAAGCAAAAATTCCTCGCCGCGCTTGCGGCGGTGCAGAATGTCGTGGGAACGCGGACCCCGATTGGAATCCTAAATAATCTGCTACTTCGGGCAGACAAAAATCATCTAATGATCTCGGCCACCGATTTAGATATTGGGATTCGGACCGCCTGCGAAGCCGGCGTGGAAAAGGAGGGGGCGGTCACGTTACCCGCCAAAAGGCTTTTCAGTATCATTCGGGAACTGCCCTCCGAAGAGCTGACGCTGGATGTCGATGCGAAGCTTGGGGCAACCATTCGTTGTGGATCCGCTTTTTTCAAAATTATGGGGATGCCCGCCGACGAGTTCCCAGCCATTCCAGAGTTCCCCACCAAGGGGGGAGAGAAAAATCCCATCTATAAAATAGAGCAAAAGGGATTCAAAGAGTTGATGAAAAGGGTTTCTTACGCGATGTCAGCGGACGAAAAGCGTTACGTTCTCAATGGTCTGCTCATTTGTTTAAAAGAAGGAAAACTCACCGTAGTGGCGACGGATGGTCGCCGACTCGCCCTAGCCGATCAGGAGCTCGATTTTCCTAAATCAGGCGAGCGGGAGTTCATTCTGCCTGCCAAGGCAGTGCACGAGCTCCAGAGGCTTCTGGGGGACAAAGAAGATGTATCCTTTGCGGTTCTTGAAAATCAGATCCTCTTTTCATTTGGTCAAACCGTCATCGCGGCCAAAATGGTGGAGGGCAACTACCCAAACTATCGCCAAGTCATCCCGGCCGAGGCGAAGGAGCGAGTGACTCTGGAGCGGGAGCTTTTTCTTAACTCGGTCCGACGGGTGGCGTTGCTTTCCAGCGAAAAAACCAATTCGGTCAAGTTGACCTTTGCTAAGCATAATTTGGAAATCGCTGCGAATACGCCTGATGTGGGTGAGGCTCATGAATCCATTCCTGTTCAGTATAAGGGAAAAGACTTTACCATGGCCTTCAATCCAGACTTTTTGGCGGATCCACTTAAAAATATTGATAGCGACACCATCCATTTCGACTTCATCGACGAGCTCAGTCCCGGAGTGATCCGCTACAACAAACCCTTCTTGTACGTGATCATGCCGATGCGGACCGCCTGAGCCGAGCGGCGTGCTACGCCGACTGCGCCTTACCTCAGTACGCTGTCACACAGCTCTCGATCTCGAAACCCTAGGCCCGCGCGTTCTGCTCGCGGGAGCTAATGGGCTGGGCAAAACCACCATTTTGGAATCGGTCTCCGTTCTGGCGAGGCTTCGATCGTTTCGTACTCGAGCGTTAAGGGATCTAACCTCACATGGAGCGGAGGGTTGGCGGATTGAAGGAGCCTGGGCAGATGAGGCAGGGCCCGTTCGGCTCGGAGTTATTTTTCGTGGCGCAGGTCGAGAGTTGGAGTTGGAGGGTCGGGCTGGGGCCACCACGGATGAGTTTTGGGGAAGGGCCCTGACGGTAGTGGCCCACGGGGGAGACTCGGTCGTTCTCGAAGGGGGTTCAGCAGAACGGCGTGCGGGGTTTGATCTTTTACTGAGTGAGATCGAGCCCAACCGACTGCCCGAGTTCCGTCGATTGAGGGAAATCATTCGGCAACGATCGGCCCTGCTGCGGCAACCCCGAGCTTCCCGAGAGGAGTGGGAGGCGTGGACCACAACGCTCTCCGAACTGGCTGTAAGTCTGCGTCCTGCCCGTCAGGCTTTGGCGCGCGCTTTTTCCCCCCACCTCGAAAAGGCGCATCGAGAGCTCACGGCAGGGGCGGAGAAGCTCCGAGTTACCTACCAACCGGACGATCCGATTCCTGAGACCGGACTGGAAAGAGATCGGTTGTGGGAGCGCGAACGGGATAGGGGCTTAAATTGTACGGGTCCGCAACGGGACGATTGGGATTTCACGTTAGCAGGCCGCAGTTTGGCGCGTTTTGGATCGGAGGGACAGCGAAGGTCGGCCACCCTAGCGGTTCGCCTCGCCGAGCTGGAACTGATTCGGGAAGCGAGGCGAAGGACCCCCGTTCTGCTGGTCGACGATGCCCTGAAGGAGCTGGATGAAACGCGGCGCGAAGCGTTTTGGAAAATTGTGCCGAGCGAGTGTCAGGTCTTATACGCATCGGCGCATGATCGGCCCCCACAGGGGAGCGATTCGTGGGTTATTCTTACGATCTCCCCCGGCATGGCGGGAATCGAAACAGGGCGAGTCTTGCCAAGGCCGTAGCAAACCCGATACGATTTGCGCCCGTTTGATTCACCTAAAGAAAAAAGAAGGAGACGAGTTATGGCCACTGAAGTAGGACCGGTTCAAGCAGTTGAGGCGCCGCCTCTATGCCCACTGAAGATTCCCAACCGCTTAGCGCCGACACCGTCGCAAGAGCCGAAATATCCCGCTCACGTAAAAAATGGAGCGGGCCATCAGGTTACTCTGGCTGATCCGGTGATGACGCGGGCGTTGATCGCGTTGATGGATACTCATGCGGTGATTGGCGGAGCGGCCTGCCACTGGGGCGGACCTGCGGCTTTGGCCGAGATCATGTCCGCGATTCATGGGCTGATGTTTATCGAAAAAGGGCGTCCGTGGCACGAGGCGTACAACTTTGTTAACGATGCGGGCCACACCGAAAACGGAGTTTACGCCCTGCGAGCTCAGTACGGGTTTGATGGGATGACTTTCAACGACCTTAAAAAATTCCGTTCGATCGAGAGCAAGCTAACAGGGCACGGGGAAAGCCATTTGAATCCCGAGGGAGTTTTTATCAGCAATGGCCCACTGGGCTCGGGAATTCCCGTGGCCCAAGGGCTGGCCTTGGGGGATAAGCTGGCCCATCGGGATCGGTTAACTTTTTGTGTGATCTCGGACGGGGCCTGCATGGAAGGGGAAGCGAAGGAGGCGTTCGCCGCCATCCCTGGCTTGGCGAGCCGCAATGAAATCAACCCATTCGTTCTAATTGTTTCCGATAACGACACCAAACTTTCGGGCCGCATCTCCGTCGATAGCTACACGATGGAACCAACCTTTGCTGGGTTGGCTACCCTCGGGTGGAACGTTCGCCATGTGAAGGAGGGGCAGAATCTTGAGGTTGTCTATCAAGCGGTGGAGCAGGCGGTCGCAGAGGCCAAAGGGGATCCGCGTCGACCGGTTTGCCTTTGGGTTAAAACCGTCAAGGGATATGGGGTCAAGGCAACGGTGGAAAGCTATTCGGGCGGGCACGGATTCCCGCTGAAAGACGGGGAAAAAATCATTCCCTTTGTTGACGAAATTACGGGAGGAGAGACCCCGCCCGATTTGAAAAAATGGGCGGAATCTCTGCGTCGGGGCTGGGAAGAAAAGCAGGAGGTCAAAAAATCAGGATCGAGTCACATAAAAAAAGAAAAGGTGCAGGCGGGTTTCGCGCGAGCGGCAATCAAAGCAGCACAGGCTGGGTTGCCCGTGGTTTCGATCAGTGCGGATTTACCGGGATCGACCGGGATGGCCGCATTTCAGAAAGCGGTACCAGGTCGCTCCTTCGACATCGGAGTGGCGGAAGCCAACATGATCAGCACTTGCACGGGCTTGGCAAAAGCGGGGTTTCTTCCCGTCGCTGACACTTTTACTCAGTTTGGAGTGACCAAAGGAAACTTGCCTCTGGTTATGGCCGCGCTCTCCCAAGGACCGATCGTGACGGCGTTCACCCACGCAGGATTTCAGGATGCGGCCGACGGAGCATCGCATGAAGCCACGACATATTTCGCCGCGGTCAGTGCGATTCCGCACACTCTGGCAATTTCCGTGAGTTGCTCCAATCAAGCGGAGGCTCTAATGCTGGCCGCCTTTCAGAGAATTGCGAAGGACGTGCAGGCAGGAAAAAATGGAGAAAGTGCGCTCTTCTTTGCTGGGCGAGAAGATTTTCCCGCACAAGTGGGAGAGAGACCCGCAGGCTATCCTTGGGGCAAGGCGACGGTTCTACGGGCGGGTACGGATGTGGTCTTGGTGGCTTGCGGTCCGATGGTGCCTTTGGCCCTAGAAGCGGCCGAGAGCTTGGAGAAGTCCGGAATTCACGCTGCGGTCATCGACAATCCGTTTGTCAATCGCCCCGATCTGGAGACGATCGGCGCAGCGGTGCAGAATGCCGGAGGCAAAGTGGTTACGGTGGAGGATCACCAAATCATTGGAGGAATGGGGGCAATGCTTCTTCACGCGTTGATGTTGGCTGGGGTTAGTTGTCGGGCCGCTTCCATCGGGATGCGGGGCGAGTTTGGACGCTCCGCTTATAGTGCGGGGGAGTTGTATGATCACTTTGGGATGGGCCCAAAAGATATCGCCGCCGCGGCACAGAAGTTGTGCGCTTGAGCCAAAGCCGAGAAGTACGGCTATTCGTTTCCCTTTTGCTTCTTTGGGCGATTGATTTGCGGGCAGAGCCAACGTATTTACTGTTCGAGACTGGCAAAGCGGAGGATGCACCCGAACTGGTTTTGGGAAATTGGGAAAAGACAAATACGGGGCTGACGATCCTGCGCGAGGGCTCCCCCCCATTCCGGGAAGTAAAAGACGAGCGAGTTCTGGCTCGCTTGCCCGCCTCACCTTTGGCGGAAGACGGCGTGACAAGGGAAGCGGCGGTCGCCGCCATCAGCTCTCTTTTAGAGGCGAAGGCACAAGTGCCAGCCTTGGAAAAAGTCCTGCAGGAAGAAGTGGAAAAGTGGAAAGATCGACTGGATAAAATACCAAACGAGAATGATCCCGTGGCGCTGGCAAAGGCGGAAGCCTCATATCTCACCGCGGTGGCTCGCGCGATGCCCAAACCCTACGAGGCAGGGACGAGCTACCCCGCAGAAAAAGTGGAGGAGCAGATCGCGGCGCTGGAGTTGTTGAAAAACGAGTTTGTTGGAAGGACGGAAGAAATCAACCGCCTCCTTGCCCCTTGGCTCACAGAAAAAGCAGAGTTAGCCTTGGGAAAGAAGAAGTTCGAGGGGCGCTGGCTCAACGCAGATCAGTGGGAGCAGCAAAAAGGGGAAAGGGAAAAGGTTGCTCGGACCGCATTTTTAAAAAAATTCCAACTCCCAGAAGTCTCGGCAGTTCTGTTGGGGCAAACTCTTTTATTGGGCTCCCTTGCCATGGGGGTCTTAACGGCACTTTTAGGCGTGAGCTTTTTCTTTCACGGAATGATCGAGATTTTTCGCCATCGGGCTTGGTGGAAAGGAACCGCTTGGATGCTTGCGGGAATCCTGGCGGTGGGGTTTCTAGGGCGTGCGACGGGCCTTCTTTTGGCGACTCCTGAATCTCGAATTCTTGGACAAGATAAGAACACGGAGGCTCTCGAGGAGTTGATCTGGCAAACCGCGGGGCAAAAGCGGCCGATGGAAGGAGAAACACGTCTTGGGGAGGGGGAACTGAATGCTTGGTGGCATCAGCGACTTCGCTTCACGCCCTTGGCGGTCACGGAAATTGCGGTGCTCAGCACGGAGAGGTGGCAGATCCAGTTTTTTCAAGGAGGGGTGAAGTTGGATCGTGTCGGCCATCTCTTGGGTCGGTCGTTTGTTTTGAGGCATGAGCTTTCCTTAACTCGGACAGAGGGTGGCGAGGATCTTTATCGAATTGAAGCCACCCTAGGGAAGCTACCCCTGCCGCCCTCTTTTGCTTTGTGGTCATGGGAGGCATGGATCGCTGACGTATCTAAAATAGCGCAGGCGTTGCCAGGAGCGGATGGGCAAGGAGTGGAGCGACTGGAAGATGGCTATGTCGTGTTGCAGAAAAAATAGGGCCAATGGGATCATCAAAAAAAGATCTCCGCGGTAGTTGAATCTTTGGAAAGCTTAGGGAAGATAAGAAGAAGGAGGGGTTTTATTTATGGCAAAAGGACAAGAGTGGGCTACTCGCATTCGCACGGAAGTGCAAAAATCGATTATTGGGCAGGACGAGGTGATTGAGAGACTTCTGGTCGCTCTCTTGGCCAATGGACACGTATTGCTCGAGGGGTTGCCGGGATTGGCCAAAACCCTGCTGATTAAAAGCCTTGGAGCCGCCATGGGACTGGAGTTTGAACGAATTCAGTTTACTCCAGATCTTCTGCCCAGCGACGTGGTTGGAACGATGGTCTTCCAACCCAAAGAGGGAACCTTCCGCGTCCACCAAGGACCTGTCTTTGCCAATCTTGTTTTAGCGGACGAAATTAATCGGGCTCCTGCAAAAGTCCAAAGCGCCTTACTCGAAGCGATGCAGGAGCGGCAGGTGACAATTGGTGGGCAGACTCATCTTCTGCCTAAACCTTTTCTGGTGATGGCGACGCAGAATCCGCTGGAGCAAGAAGGAACCTATCCGCTGCCCGAAGCCCAGACCGATCGGTTTCTTTTTAAGCTCTTGGTCGACTATCCGTCCGAGCAGGAGGAGCGGGAGATGATGGAACGTTGGGGTCAATTGAGCATGCAGCCGAAGTTATCTGCGGTCTCTTCGGGAGAAGAATTGCTCTCCTTGCGCGGGAAAGTAGATGAGGTGCATTTGAGCGCGCCCCTGCAGGCCTACATGTTGGCGCTTGTCCGTGCGACCCGGGAAGCAGCGAGCAGTGCCAATGGAGTGACGGGGAGCGCGGGAAAAGTTCTTTCCTACGGAGCCAGCCCAAGAGCCTCATTGGCCCTGGTGCAAGCGAGCCGAGCCCTCGCGTGGTTACATGGGATGGATCACGCCACGCCTGAGGTTGTTCAAGAAATCTTTTTGGATGCCTTACGGCATCGGGTGGGGTTGACCTATGAAGCGGAAGCGGAGGAAACCTCCACAGACGAAATCTTGCAGGGCGTTCTTGCGCGGGTACCCGTCCCGACGGGGGCGTAAGGAGGAGAAAGGGAGCTGACGAAGATGAGTACGGCTGTCGCGCCTGGAGAAGTCGCCCGCAAGGCGCCTTTGGCTCTCTTGCGAAAACTGGAATGGCGCGTGCGCATGGCGGCGGACTCTTTCTTGGGAGGGGAATACCGCTCCGCTTTTCGTGGGCGAGGACGGGAGTTTGATCAAGTGGTAAAATACGAGTTTGGGGACGATGTGCGGGACGTGGACTGGAATGTATCGGCGAGGTTGGGCGAGCTCTATCGAAAGAAATTTATTGAAGAAAGGGAGCTGACCATTGTCTTGCTGATGGAAGATACACCTGCCCTTCAGTTTGGTTCAGGCCAACGCACGAAACGAGAGGCGTTGCTCGAATTGGCAGGACTTTTCGCTCTGACCGCTGCGGGCAATCGGGACCGGGTAGGTTTTTGGCACGCCACGCCCGCAGGACATCAAGTCCGACAACCCGTCAGGGGAAGGGTGAATATTGTGAGAACGGCGGCGACACTTTTAGGCACGCCGATCCCAAAGCTGGAAGACGGCATGGATGCCTCTCTGGATTGGAAACTATTTTTTCACGCCTTTCCGAAGCACAGCGTGGTTTTGTGGTTGGGGGACTTTCCGCCAAGGCCGGTGGGACCAGGATGGGCCGCCCTGCGGAAGAGGTACGAGATGATTGGGGTGAGGGTGGATGATCCGTGGGATATTCAGCTGCCCTCGTTGGGAATTTTGCCCGCCGTCGATCCAGAGTCGGGGGAAGTTCTGGCTTTTGATATGGGGACGCGAGAAAGCCAAGATCGACATGCGGCGTGGGTGGCAGAGCGGGAGGCCTCTTGGCAAGAGTGGTTCCCCAGCCCTACCCAACGACTCACCGCAAGCACGGAGGGGGACCTGCTCGATCCCCTCGTGACCTTCTTTCGTCGAAGAATGAGGGGGGCAAGGAAGTGAGTCCCACTCTTCTCCCTGGCGGGTGGACTTTGGCGGATCCTCTTTGGCTGTTAGCCCTTCTCCTTATTCCGCTCGCAGTCTGGTGGCGGGGTCGGAGGGCAAGGCCTGTTCTAGTCATTCCACGAGTGGCGAGATGGGCGGGCGCTCCTGCGGTCTCCTTGGGGCGACTTCCTTCGATCTTGGCGGGCCTAGGACTAGGGCTCTTGGTGGTGGCGTTGGCCCGTCCGCAACAGGTGGAGGAAAAAAAGCAGATTCGGCAAAAAGGGTATGACATCATGCTGGCCATCGATCTCTCGCCGAGCATGTTGGCGGAGGACTACGAAGGGCCGAAAGGGAGAATGAATCGGCTGGAAGCCATTCAGCCGATTATTGAGGCTTTTATATCGAAGCGGCCGACCGATCGAATTGGGGTGGTGATTTATGGGGGACGCGCCTACACCTTGGCACCCCTGACTTTTGATCATGAATGGCTGGCGAGACAGATTCAGCGATTGCGAGTGGGGTTGGTGGAGGATGCGACGGCGGTGGGGGATGGGCTTGGATTGGCGGTCACACGATTGGAGCAGGCGGAGCGAGAAAAAGACGGCCAACGAAAAGGGGCTTTCATTATTCTTTTGACCGACGGCTCGAACAACAGCGGGGTGCTCTCCCCAAAACAATCGGCGGAGTTAGCTAAGGCGAAGGGGATTCCTGTCTACACCATAGGCGCAGGGCAGCAGGGGGTCGTGCCAATGCCAGTGATCGATAATGCAGGAAGAAAATTGGGCTATCGGCAAGTCATCTCGGATCTCGACGAGGAGACGTTGCAAAGGATCGCAGAGTTGACGGGAGGAAAATTCTTTCGGGCGATGGACCTAGGCACGGCAGAGGCCGCCTTTGCCGCGATTGATAAAAAACAGCAGATTGAGTTTAGCGCAAAATCACAACTGACGGCGCATGAGTGGTACGTGGTGTGGGCGACTCCTGGGGCTCTCGCTTTCCTTGGGGGGTTGGCGCTCGCTCGGCCGGGAAGATGGGGAAGAACCGCGTGAACTATTTTTTCGGAGTGCATTGGGAGAATCCATGGGTGTTGGCCACCGTGCCTTTTTTGCCCCTGATCGCCTTGGCTATTTTTAAGGGGAGGTTGGGGCGGTCGACCCCACTGGTGCTGCCAAAAATTATGCGACGGTGGGCCGGAGTGCGATCGGTGGTGGATCGGCCTGGGGCGGTTCGAGCCCCGAGAGGATTTTGGTTAGGGGCAGGATTGGTTCTGGTGGCGGTAGCTTTGGCCAGGCCCCAAAAGGGGAGTGTGGAAGAGACGGTCTTTGATCAGTCACGAGAGGTGCTGATCGCGCTGGATTTATCGGCGAGCATGTTAGCAGACGATGTAAAACCGACCCGCTTAGCCCGAGCGAAATTGCTCATTGGAAATCTTCTCGATGAACTGCAGGGGGAGCGGGTGGGGCTAGCGTGTTTTGCGGGAACCGCATTTTTGCAGGTGCCATTGAGTTCTGATTATGAGGTGCTCCGAGATATTTTACCTGGGCTCGATCCCTCTTTTCTTCCTCAGGCAGGGACAGATTACGCAGGGATGTTGAGAGTGGTGGCGGAGGCTTTTGGACAAAGCACAGCCGCCGATCGCTTTCTCATCATCCTAAGCGACGGCGAGGCGCATGACACGGAATGGCGAACGGGACTCGAGGAGTTAAAGAAGAAGGGGGTAAAAATAATCTCTTTGGGTGTGGGAACTTCGGCAGGAGCCCTGCTTCCTGATCCGAAGGGAGGAGTGATTAAAGACGGGCGCGGAGCCGCCGTTTTGACGCGGCTTGAGCCCGCGACGCTTGAGGAGTTGGCGCGTGTTACAGGGGGTGCTTATCGAGAGGCGGCGAACTGGGTGGACTTAGCCGAACTACTAGGGGAGACGGTACAACAAGGGAAAGTAGGAGATTTCGCCAAGACAAGAGAGGCACGTCAGGCGGAGAGATTCCAGTGGGCGCTAGCCCCGGCGGTTTTTTTATTGGCGGTAAGTCTAGCCTTGGAAGTTCCGACACTCCCTGGGCGGCGGCGGGTAGCGATGGGGACGACGACATTGGGAGAGCCGTTACTGCCCCCTCTGGTTCGAAAAATGACTAAACTTATCTCGACTGAACACAGAAAAAAAGTTCAAGCATGAGAACACTTCTACTTATTTTAGGATGGGCTGGAGGCGCCGGAGTTGGAGTAGCTCTTGCGGTCACGACTCCCATGTCCAGTAGAGGGGGGACCGATTCGACGAGTGGATTAAAACATGCGGTGACGCAGATATCCGAAAAGAGCAAAAAGCTAGCTCCTGACTATGCTCAGATGGCTCAGGAGACCATTCAATTGGGGTCGAGTCCCGATGCGGTCGAGAAACTCACCTTACCCGAGGACGGGAATCAAGATCGGCAAGCGCCTTGGCGAAATATGGTGGGGGACGCCTTGGCCGGAGTGGGCGAAGGAGAAAAAATAGACGCAAAAGCGGCGGACTGGCCAAAGTTGAGAGAGGATTTAAAAAACCTTCAACCCCCGCCTCCGCCCAAGGATAAATCTTCCTCGAAAGACAAGAAGAAGGAACAAAAAGAGAAGGATAAAAAATCAGGAAAGGACAAAGGAGAGCCTGAAAAGAAAAAAGGGAAAAAAGAAAAGTCCGAAGAGCAAAAGAAGGGGGATGAAAATGAAGAGGGCCAAGGGGAGCAAGACCAGGGAGATTCTCAGAGCCCGCCCACCCCTGGCGAGAATGGAAAAGGGGGAGACTCGAAGGAGGGAGATTCTGGAAAGAATCCCAAAAAAGGTGAAGGTGAGGGTGAAGGGGGAGAGCAGAAGCAGGATCAGGGCAAAGGAAAGGACCCCAACCAGATTAAGGATTATAGTTCAGGCAAGGAGCAGGAGGGCAAAATGAAGAATCGCGCCAAGGAGGACGAGATGAAGGGAATCCAGGACGAAAAAGCGGGCTTTGGTGGAATGGGGCAAGAAAAGGAAAAAGACAAAAAGGGAGACCAGAAAAAAGGAGCGACGGCACAAGGGGAGGGCAAAGAGAAAAAAGAGGAGGCCCCAGCAGGGATGCGTGCGGTTGGGGGTGGATCTGGTAAAAGAGAAACGGGTACGATGGGTGACGCCGTGATGCAGGAGACTCTTTCCCGACTAGAACAGGTGCGGCAGTCCGATAATCCGGCGGCTTTACAGCAACGGCTTCAACCCAAGGACCAACGCCCGTCCCCGTCCTCGACTGCGAAGCCTTGGTAAAACCAGATGAGAATGTCATTTAAAATAACGGGGCTTCTTGTGTTGGCCGCTCCATGGGCGGGGTGGGGGCAATCGGTTGCTTGGAACGACCCAGGACCGGTTGCACCGAATGAGCCAACTCAGATCGAACTGGTTTTTACAGATTGTCAACCTGCAGGTCCGGTGAATCTTCCCGAGATCAGTGGGCTACAGGTTCTGGGACAACCAGGAAGGGCACAGAGTTTTTCGTTGATCAATTTTCAAGCAAGCTCCTCGACAACCTTAAGCTATGCGGTGAGGACCACAGTGGAGGGGAAAGTGGAAATTCCTTCGCTGGAGGTAGGAACGGACAAAGGTAAAATGAAGATTCTAGGGCTGACTCTCAATTCAACGGGTGCCCCCGCGAATCGGAGGCAACGGGCCCAGCCCAATTCAGGGTTCTTTAATCCCAGCTTTATGCCAGGGGCGGGGCAAGTCCCAGCGGCTCCGACGAGTCCCTTGCCTGCGGGGGCGGCGCAGGCGGAGGCTTCGGCCGATCCACGCAATCCGTATGCGGGAGAAATCTTTGATGTGAATTACCGAGTGTTTATTATAGGGAATCGAAGCGGCAGAGTGAAAACAACCCCCCTGTGGGATGTGCAGAGTTTCCATGCGGAGGCCTGGGATCGGGGTCAGCAGATCGGGCCAGGAGGAAGTAAAGGGCTTCAATTTCATACTCGAGCGATGATTCCGAAAGAGGGCCCGTTTACCTTGCCGACGATTCGACAAAAACTAGATATTGAAACTGGTCAGACTGGGCGCTCACTCTTTTTCACGTCCCCGACATCGCAGGAAGTAGAGGTTGCGAGCGAACCGATCCTTTTGTCGGTCGAGCCTCTGCCAAGCGGAGCCCCTGCAGGATTCAAAGGTGCGGTGGGGCAGTTTGCGATGGAGGCGAAGATGATTCCCGAGCAGGTGAACGAAGGGGAGCCTGTGACGTGGACTCTGACGTTGCGGGGTACAGGAAACTGGCCCGCAGGGGTGGAGCTACCTTCGCGGAAAGTGCCTGCCCAGATTCGGACCATCCAGCCTAAGTTACGGAGAGAATTTAACGGCACGGAAATATTTACAGGGGCGATTGTGGAGGATCTGGTGATGATTCCTGTGTCAGCTGGGGAGTATGAGTTGCCAACAGTCAAATTCGTCTATTTCGATCCTAAGAAAAAAGCCTATGAAACCATTGAAGCCAAACCGCCAAAGATTGTTGTGACCAAAGGGGCATCGGGTCTTTCTATATCCACGCCGGGCCCTTCCTCAGCGTCCCAGCCCTCGATGCCGCCTGGGAAAGGGCCGGTGCCTTCGGCGATGGGGCGCCCCAATCCGCCTTTGCAATACGGAGCGCCTGGTTTGCCGAGGGAACCGTTGGAAGGTTCGGGCTTGGGCATAGCGCCTATGGGACAGGAATGGTGGATAGGATTAGGAATTCTCCCTTGGGGAATCCTACTGGTTGTTTGGTGGCGGTGGGCAACGGCTAGAACATTGATCACAGATCGATTCAGAGAACGAAAAAAGGCGCTCCAAGAGTGGTTGTCGGCCATTGAACTCATTGAAAATGCTAATTCAAAAGACCAGATCGTCCGCCCGCTCATACTCTGGCAGCAAGCGGTCGCAAAGACGTTGGGGCTATCGACGGTTGTTCCAAATGCGAAAGGCGTACGACAAGTCCAAACGAAGTGCCTAAGCGAATCTGATATTATAGCAACAGCCGACTGCTTTCAAACGGTCGAGGACGCTCTTTATGGAAAAGAAACTGGAGTAAAAATTAAAGATTGGTGCGATGAAGCGAAGGGATTGGCGAACAAAGTTGTTTTTCGGAGAATCCCTGCAATTGACGCATTGATGCCTAAAAAC
>Ga0208960_1001135_pt1 | contig 14385 bp, 19 predicted proteins | sample GreLakmeON33MSRF_FD_187703 | JGI IMG/M metagenome (GOLD analysis project Ga0208960, IMG submission 187703) | Freshwater lentic microbial communities from great Laurentian Lakes, MI, USA - Great Lakes metaG ON33MSRF (SPAdes) | ecosystem: Environmental > Aquatic > Freshwater > Lake | place: Great...
TTCATCATCCTAAAATTAAAATATTATTCAAATTTAAAAAACATGAAATTGATAGGCTATTCCCGAACTTACTATATGCGCCATCCAACGACTTTTGTGGGTTCTAATAGCATAAATTTAAGTACAGGTGAATATTCAGTTAACGGCGGGGCAAATAAGAAAATTGACATTAGCACAATAACCCTTTCAGACATTGAGAAATATTTCGATTACTTAAGCAAGGTTGGCGGTGTTTTTGGCGAATAAAAGAACTAATTGGTAACTAATTACATATATGACTCTAAAACTTGTCGACACCGTAACTCTAAAAGTAGACGGTAAAAAATATAAAGTAGTGGGTGACAAAAAAACGCCTGTACAACATCAAATTTTTGGTGACTAGCGAGCATCAGTGCAATTAGGTTTCCATTTTATAATGATATTAATTCTTTATTGGTAACCCTTGTAATCCTTTGCATATTTAATGTATATTAGTGCTGTCAGAAAATTTTTGCAAAAAATGAGTAGTAAGAAATTGAAAAGTAAAAAGCTAGGTAGCTGAAAACTGAATAAAGTAAGCAAACAATTAAAAAAATAAAATTTATGAAATCATTAATCAACATTATTTTTATTTCAATCTTATCTGTAACATCGCTTTTTATAACAGCGTGCAATAATTCTGGAACTAACAAAACCTCAGAAAAGGAATTAAATCTTCAAAAAAGAGAGTTAGACCTTAAAGAAAAAGAACTTAAATTAAAAGAGAAAGAATTAACTTCAGCTGAAAACAATTCAGCAAATTCAAAATCAGAAATACAAGAAATTTCCAAAAAAAAGAATACTCAACAATCCAATGCAAATTTAACAGAACAACAAGATAATACTGTTGGATTTTATATTATTGCTGTTAATGCTGTTAAAACTGAAGTGCAAGCTAAGTCAGCAGCGCAAGTACTTGAAAATAATGGTTATGCATCTGGTTATTTATGGATTCCCGACTATCAATCATTAAGTGGTGCAGAACTCTATTCTGTTTACATTGGGCCCTATTCAACACAATACGAATGTGAGGTTGCGACTGAGGATTATCGAAATATTCAACCAGATGCATATGGACTTTTGGTATCACAACAAAGAAAAAGAGTGCAGATAAATGGAATTGGAAAAGTGAAAACAAAAAATCAATAATGTACCCTAATCCAACATCAATCACAATAAATCTTTTATGATAAATTAATCTGAGATGAACAGACAAATCGTTATAATATTTTGCTATTGTAGCCTGACAGGTACACCTATTTTTAAAATGCAGAAGAAAATTTGAAACAAACAATTAAAACAAAAACAAAATGAAAAAAGTAATAATCATACTTGGACTTTCAGGACTGACAATTTTCGGTGGACTTTATGCTAAACGAAAATTTTACTCCCCGAAACACCAACTTGACAATGCGAAAACAGAAGTAAAAAAACTTGTCGATATTGACGAAATAAAAAATGGCGACCTAATTTTCCAGAGCTCACTTTCTAGACAAAGCAAAGCCATTCAACTTGCGACAAAATCAAAATATTCTCATTGCGGACTTATTTACAAAGACGCCAACGAATTTTATGTTTTTGAAGCGGTTCAACCAGTTAAGCGGACACCACTTGAAAAATGGATAGCTCTGGGACAAGATGGAAAATATGTAATCAAACGACTTAAAAACGCAGACCAAGTTTTAACTCCTACGACATTAACAAAAATGAAACAAGTTGGCGACCAGTTTAACGGCAAAAATTACGACTCGCTTTTTGAGTGGTCAGACGACAAAATTTATTGCTCTGAACTTATTTGGAAAATATACAAACGTGCGACAGGAATTGAAATTGGTAAACTTGAAAAACTTAGCGACTTCGACTTGACAAATGAAACGGTTAAGAAAAAAATGAAAGTACGTTATGGCGACAAAATTCCAACAGAAGAAATTGTAATTTCACCAGGATCAATATTTGATAGCGAACTTTTGACAACGGTAAAATCAAACTAATTAAAACAACGAAAGACAGAACGCCAGCCTATAACAGCCCCTACAAAACGTTAGAGCAAAATTCCACATTCCAATAGACCTTCGGTCTGCCTTAGCCCTTTTGCTCTAACGTTCAGGATTTCTTTCGTTTGCGATTTCCTAAAAATGATGAAACTTCGCCTAACAATGGATTTAATCCATTGAAACGTGAATAAATCCTGAACGTTAAGGGCATTTAACAGACATCTCATGACTCTATTGGATTTTATAAAATCAAAAATGAAAATGTCACATATTTACCAACCAGTAATGATAAAGTCATTATTGGCAAATAATGGTAAAATGGATATCGAAGAATTAGCAAAAGAGTTATTAAAATATGACTTATCACAAGTGGAGTATTATCGTGGTATTACAAACAATATGGTTGGCACGGTACTTCGTAAACATAATATTGTTGAAAAGGAAAAGAACGCCTATAAACTTGTAGAATTTAATTCATTAACTGAAAGTGAAAAAGCTTCTGCAATTAAAGAATGTAATCAGAAAATTGACGATTACATTAAAAAAAGAGGGTTGTCTATTTGGGAACACAGAAGAAGAAATCGAAGACCAGTTCCAGGCTCTATTAGATTTCAAGTATTAAAGCGTGCCAATTTCAAATGTGAATTATGTGGTATTTCTGCTGATATTAGAGCACTCGAAGTTGACCATATAACCCCAAAGAATTCAGGTGGCAAAGATTCAATACATAATTACCAAGCACTTTGTTTTACTTGCAATGCGCAAAAAAAAGACACAGATAAAACAGATTTTAGAAATTGGACAAAACTATTTGATGAAAGGGATAAAGACTGTCCATTTTGCTCAACACAAACACGGGAAATACTTTTTGAAAACAACTTGGCTAAAGCTTTTTACGATTTATATCCTGTAACTGCTAATCATGTATTGATAATTCCAAAAAGACATATTTCAGATTATTTTGAACTTCATCAAGCAGAATTAAATGCAATAGGAGAATTAATAAAGCTTTCAAAATTTGAGTTAGAAAAGATTGACCAAACAATTAAGGGCTTTAATATTGGCGTCAATTCTGGGAAAGTCTCAGGACAAACTATCAATCATTGCCATGTTCACCTTATTCCAAGACGAGACGGGGATATTGAGAATCCTATTGGAGGAATAAGAAACATGTTTCCTGGTAAAGGAAATTATTTGACAAACGGCCTATAACATGCGGTTTGCTGCAATGCCGGCTGGACGGAAGAAACTTCGGCTTCATCTATCTTTCATCTTTAGCTTCAGCTTGACCGTTTTATAATGAAATTTTTATACTAAATTTAAATATCACAATTCTAAACGGCTTCGGTTGCCGGGCTGACCGTTTTTCAAATACCGGCACAGCAGCAAGCCGTGATCGTTAGAGCAAAATTCCGCATTCCAATAGACCTTCGGTCTGCCTTAGCTCTTTTGCCCTTAACATTCAGGATTTCTTTCGTTTGCAATTTCCTAAAAATGATGTAACTTCGTATAACAATGGATTAATCCATTGAAACGTGAATAAATCCTGAATGTTAAGGGCAAGTTTAAAAACCAAGACGGTCTGCGAAAGCCAAAGGGCTGGCCACCAAACGTGACAAAAAAATAGTAGTATTTAGCAGTAAAAGTGGAGACCAGAACCCACTAAAAAAACGGTGAGTAATCTGAAAAGCATTATGAGTAGGATCAAAATTTAAAAACAAAAAAAATGAAAAAGTTATTTTGTATTTCCATGTTCATGTTAACTAGTTATTTAGCTAAAGCCGATCAATTAGCTTGGCTTAATAAAGACCAAGCTGAAATAGCGGTACAATTTTTTAAAGAATATGGTATCGACAAAGCAATCTTTTGGTGTGCGTGCTGTGATGGTGACACACCTCGAAAAATTGCTATTACCAAGGTTTATTACAGATATACCGGTACTGAAAAATATTATGAGGTTGTAATTGAAGGAAAAGATGAAAAAGGGAGCCTTGTTAATGAAGCTGTCGACCTAGCATATGTTCATATCCCTTCTGGTGTAAAAGCGAATTGTTTAGGAAAAGAACTTGGGTTTGAATGTGCGCCCTGTACTGCTTCTTTTTTATGGCCGAAGTGAAAGCTGTATAACAACATTATATACAAGCGAACTACTAAAATAGGGTAATTATTTATCGTTAAATAGGATTAATTTCTTATAAAGTTATATTTGACAAATTTTATTAATAAAATCTATCCATTATTAATTAATAAACTAACCCATAAAACGGGTTTGGCAAAATTGGCAGATCAGTGCTCCGCAGACACAGGCTCTATTTATACTATTTATGAAAATACAGGAAAATTGGCTTTGGAAGGAAAAATAATTTCTGAAAATACAATTGTTGAATTGGAAAATTTATCGGCAGGTGTATATTTGTTAAATATTGGAGAGAACTTGAAACAGACATTTAAAGTGATCAAAGAATAATTTTATTTGTAGAATTTCATTTAACTTTAAAATTAAAAATGAAAAAAATAATTATTTTATTTACCATTTTAGCTATGTCTTCCTGTTCAATGGGAAAAGTTGATATGGCTGAAGCTATGAAGACTGCTGAAAACGCAATGGCATTAATCAGCGAAAAAAACTATGATGAATTATCAAAATTATTTTCTTATGATTTTTATGAAAGTGAACCTAAAGAAGCTCGCGAGAAAAAATTTGAAAAAATAATTGACGTTGCCGGAAAACTTATTGAGTTCCATTTAACAGATAGTTTAAGAGAAAACAATGTGATTTTAAAGTATGCTGTTAAACACGCAAACACTACAACAACCGAAACCTACACAATTGTTCAGGAAGAAGGGAAATACTTAATTTCCGATATCAATATTTCTAACCAATAATCTTAGTTCTTGTAGAAGGAAATCATCTACAATTATTACGATTTAGTCTTTTAATTAAGTCTATTGTGCCTATAATTTCAATTTAAAGATGATTTTAAAGAGAAATAATAAATAACTCCATATTCAATACATTATTGTCGGTTTAGCACTGTGTGTATTTTACACTTTATTGATTGCATTGTCCGAACACATTACTTTTAATATTAGTTATTTAATTTCAAGTGTTGCTATCATTGGCTTAATAACCCTTTATGCAAAAAGTATAATTAGCAACAAAAAATTAACTACGCTCATGTGTTTAATTCTAACAACGCTCTATTTGTTTATTTATTCAATCATACAAATGGAAGACTATTCTTTGTTAATGGGAAGCATTGGTTTATTTTTAGTTTTAGCAACCATCATGTATTTGTCAAGAAAAATTGATTGGTATGCAATAAAAACTAAAGGAGATAATTGATTTGCTTGACTATAAAACGAATTTGACTTACATACAAAATTGAAAACCTAAGTCAAACCGGAAACCAACTTCATTACAAAATCTAATTGCTCTTCTTTATTTAAATTAGAATTATCTAACAGCACAGCATCTGCAGCTTTGAGCAATGGATTCTCTTGCCGATGTGTGTCCTCATAATCACGCGATATTAAATTAGCATTAACATCAGCTAAAGTTATTGTAGTGCCCACTGCAACCAGTTCATCATACCTACGTTGCGCTCGAATGGCAGGATCGGCGGTCATGAATAATTTTAATTCCGCCAATGGAAAAACATTTGTTCCAATATCTCTTCCATCCATCACGATGGCCTTACCCTCTCCCATTTCACGCTGCAGTGTAACTAAATGCAAACGCACAGCTGCTATTTTAGCTATTGAACTAACCAAAGACGAAATTTCCATTGTACGAATTTCCTCTTCAACATCTATTCCGTTTAACAAAGTCACCGAAGAGTTTGTATCCAAATTAAATTTAAAATTCACATGAATATCCCTTAGCGCAAACACAACGTCATCGGAAACAAATAGTTTATTTTTAATAATTCCTTGCTTCAAACAAAATAAAGTTATTGCACGATACATAGCACCGGTATCAATATAGCGATAAGCCAACTTGAGCGCTATTGCTTTAGCAAGGGTACTCTTTCCGCAAGATGAATAGCCGTCAATGGCAATGGTAATTTTTTTCATATTAATATTCTATTCAAAATTAATAAAATATTGGAGAAATTGTAATCAATTTATAGCATCTATCGTACATTTGATTCATGAACAAGGTTCCTGTTTCTCTCGTCAATTTAAGTTCTCAAGAAAAAGTCAAAGCAGCAGAAATGTCAACGCTATTGTTGAAACGTGGTATTTTAATGTATTTTATACCATTCATTTTTTTTACCTGCTTCGTGGGCTTTTTTAATGTAAAAAAAGAAGTTTTCGGATTAGAGGAAAGTCCTGAAATTCAACAATGGATAAATGTAGCCTTCGTATTTTTAACAATTCTATTAGCGCGACTATTTGTAAATATCCTACTTCAACATAAAAAAGCTACAAATGCCTGGCAGAAAAAAGTAATTAGAGGAAAAATAGTACTGCTAAAAGGAAAACAAATTACTGTAGCCAATCAAAAAATTAAACTCAGTGCTTTAGAAGTTTCGAAACTAAGTATCGGCGATGAAGTAATCGTCTCTACCCTACCCACTGTTGATATTGTTCTTGAAATAGAAATGCTATCAGCCAAGAAATAATCTTTCAAATATTATTTAGGTAAAAGGTCTTTTCTTCCTCCATACATCCATGGTTCAATACCATGCTTATCCCTGTCAATTATTGCTTGCGCTAAATCTTGTATCAAATTGTTTCGCATCAGAATCAATTCAGCGACAAGAATGGTTTCCTTATAAAAAAGAGACTGCAATATCCAGCGTTTATTTACATAAACTAAATTTTTATAATAATACCAAGAAAATAAACCTGTAACCGGCCAGGAAATAAAATACAATAGCCATTCAAAGCCAGGTCGATTGAATAATGAATAAGTATGAATAAAATTCCAAGAATAAATTCCAAATGAAACATACCATATTAGAAATAAAATCATACCCGTTGCAGCACCTACAGCACCATGGTATTCTTTTTGCTTTATCAAATTTCGAGATAACATAGATGCTATAAAAAAGCAGGCGTAGTTATGAATCAAGCCAAATATAAAAAATGGAAATCCAACTACAATTAATAATAATTCTTTAAAATTTCTAATCCAACGCGAGCCAACTTCTTCTCCTTTAATTACCTTATCACTAATACCTAAATCTTCCAATTTCATAAAATAACTTCTAATACGAGTCGCCATTTCTACTACACGCTCCGGTTCTCGTTCACGAAAAAAGTTTATAGTTAACACAATTCGTTTAGATAATTCAAACGAAGCTTCCTTATCAGCTATTGCTATTCCCTGTTCTTTAAGCAAAATACCTTTATACAATCGTTCAATATCACTCACCAATCGATCTGTTTCAGAATCAATTGTATGAATGATAGAGGATTCTAGTCGAAAACGAATTTCTTCTGTAAGTTCTTCCGCAGCTGCAAAACCTTCTGTCTTATATTTAGTTGCATACGATGCAACAGAAATTACATCACTAAAACTCACATATACATCTTTTCGAAAAACATGTGGATTGTCATAATTAATACCAACACATGCTATTTTAATATCAAGCTGAGTTCCATATTTTTCTTGAGCTCCAAGTGCAATTCGGGCTGCTCCAGTTTTTACGGGCTGTAATTTTCGTTCTGTAAGACTAAGTCCTTCAGGAAATATCATCAATGTTCCGCCCTTACCTAAATGCTCATAACATCGAATAAAAGTTTCTTCATTCTTATGCATCTGAGTGGGATCATCTTGCTGTCTGTAAATAGGAATTACATTTAGCATAGGTAGAATCCAATTAGCGAATTTTCCTTTAAAAACGGAGCCCTTTGCAAGGAAAAATACTTTTCTTTTTACAAGTGAAGCAATCACAACAGGATCAAGAAAAGCACCTGGGTGGTTAGCACATATAATTAGCGCGCCACTTTTAGGAATGACCTCTGGTCGGTTCTGATACAATGTCTGGAAAAAGACCTTAAAAGTAATTTTGAAAAGAAGCTTAAGAATCCCATAAAGCATGTTGCAATATACAAAAAAACAGCAGCTTAATACTATTCGATAAAGCAAAGAAAGGCCTACCTAAAAAAACAAATTATCTTTACCAAATGATTTCTCAAAGAGTACTGTTTTTAAATCACATCGCCCAAACAAGTCCAAACCCAATTGGATTAGAAATTGTGTTTGCTGAAGGAGATTTTCTTTTTGACAACAGAGGTAAAAAATTTGTAGATTTAATTTCTGGCATTTCTGTTAGTAATGTTGGCCATCGCCATCCAAAAATCATTAAAGCTATTCATGAACAGCTCGAAAAATACATGCACCTTATGGTATATGGAGAATATATCCAATCGCCACAAGTTAAACTTGCAGAAAAGATAGCTTCCCTCCTACCTCAAAATTTAAATTCAACATACTTTACAAATTCAGGGTCGGAGGCCATCGAAGGTGCCTTAAAATTAGCCAAGCGAATTACAGGAAGATCCGAATTAATATCGTTCGAAAATGGATACCACGGAAGCTCACATGGTGCTTTAAGTATTATGGGAAATGAGTTTTTTAAAACATCCTTTCGCCCATTACTGCCTGGCACAAGAATACTGAAGTACAATAATTTTGAAGACTTGAAATTAATAACTACTTCAACAGCTTGTGTCGTTGTAGAAGCTGTTCAAGGAGAAGCTGGAGCGATTTGCCCAACAAATGGGTTTTTAGAAGCGCTAAGATCTCAATGCGATCAAACAGGAACGCTTTTAATAGTTGACGAAATACAAACTGGTTTTGGAAGAACAGGCAAACTTTTTGGATTTCAACACAGCAGTATCGTTCCAGATATAATTGTTTTTGCAAAAGGTCTCGGCGGTGGATTGCCAATAGGTGCATTTGTTTCATCAAAAGAAAACATGCAAACTTTATGTGAAAATCCAGTATTAGGCCACCTCACAACTTTTGGAGGAAATGCTGTTTGTTGTGCTGCTGCCTTAGCCACAATAGAAATAATTCTAACAGAAAATCTAATTGACGGAATTACCGAACGAGAAAAAATAATTTTGGAACATTTAAAACATCCTGAAATAAAATCACTGCGTGGCAAAGGATTATTGTATGCAATGGAATTAGAAAATGAAGAAAAAGTAAAAGATGTAATACAAAAATCTCTTTCTAAAGGTGTCATTACCGACTGGTTCTTGTTTTGCGACAAAGCACTTAGAATTGCTCCTCCATTGAACATCAATAAAACTGTATTAAAAGAATCCTGCGATGTGATTGTCAGTTGTCTTTAATAAATTCAAATTGTTCAGATAAATATCACTCGCTTAATTATATCTTTGTAAACCAAAAGAAACTTTAAGATATGAAATTTCACAAAGAAGGCCGATTTACAATTGCATTAACTTTTATTTTTGTTGGATTAGTAAATACAGGAATGTATTTCATATTTCCAGAATTTGGTATTTGGAATGCATTGATGGTAGTACTTTCAATTTTTCTGCTTTATATCATTCTTCAATTTTTCAGAAATCCTCCAAGAACAACAATTCAAAACACAGAACATATTATTGCACCTGCTGATGGAAAAGTAGTTGTTGTGGAAGAAGTTGAAGAACCTGAGTTTTTTAAAGGAAAAAGATTGCAAGTTTCCATATTTATGTCGCCTCTAAATGTTCACGTGAATCGTTATCCAATTGGGGGTGCTGTTTCCTATGTAAAATACCATGCTGGTCTATACCTCGTGGCATGGCATCCAAAATCATCAACAGACAATGAGCGAACCTCAATAGTTGTAAAAGATGAGAAAGGCAGAGAGGTGTTATTTCGACAGGTTGCAGGTGCACTTGCGCGCAGAATTGTCCATTACTCCAAAGTCGGAGATACAGCAACACAGGGGGGGGAAATGGGCTTCATTAAATTCGGTTCTCGAGTGGATCTGTATTTGCCAATTGGAACAAAAATTAACGTTCCATTAAATACTATTGTTAGGGGTGGTGAAACGGCAATTGCCACATTTGCTTAAATTAAACCTTAGAATTGGTCAAAAAAAATCATTTTAAAGAAAATTTCACTAACTTTACATTTGAAATAAAAATCAATAAAAAACCAATAATACTTAAAAACATGAAAAAAATATTTGTAATCCTAGCTTTAGTTGGAATGTCTGCAAGTGTTTCAGCGACTGTAATCGCAACTGCTACAAACAACGTAGCTGTAACTTCAAATTTAGGCGATAAAGATAAAAAAGTTAAAAAAAATAAAAAATCTTGTAAACAAGGAGAAAGCAAATGTTGTTCAAAAGATGGCGAAAAGAAAGCTGGTTGTGCTGAAAAAAGCAAAGCAGCTGAACAAGCTCCAGCTACTCCAAAATAAATTATTTTATGATACTAAAAACCCTCCTTTGTAATAAGGGAGGGTTTTTTAATTTAAAATAGTAACTAACTCTATTAATTTTTCAATTTCAAAAGTCACTTTTTCCTTGTGTTCCCCCTTGATAGGATTAAAGAATACTTGACTCCATCCTGCTTTACGAGCGCCCACAATATCAATTTGTAGATCATCGCCAATCATCAGTGAATCTGCATCTTTAGCACCTGTTTTTTTTAGGGCATACGCAAAAATCCTAGCATCCGGTTTTGCGTAACCGCAGCCTTCAGAAGTGATAACGACATCAAAATATTTATCTAAGCCGCTATTTGTAATTTTATGATGTTGTACTTCAGGAAATCCATTTGTAATAATATGAAATTTAAAATCCCCTTTTAAGGCATCTAAAGTCTCAATTGCTCCCGGTATAAGATTTTTCTTTTTTGGGGCTTCCTCAATGTAATCGATGTCAAATTTATCAGCTAACTTTTTATCGTGAACACCTAAATGTACAAGTGTTTGCTTAAAACGTAACACACGCAATGTTTCCTTATTTATTAATTTTTTACGGTATCGATCCCACAATAAATCATTGTATCGATTGTAATGTTCAATAAATAAATCGGAATTTGCAATGCCACGACTTTTCAAATCGTAGCGATCAAACAATTCCACCAATGTTTCGTTTGCATTCCGCTCCATATCCCAAAGCGTGCGATCAAGATCAAAAAATAAATGGCGGAAGGATGACATATTTTTGTTTTAAATAGTAACGTACTGTGATAACTTCAATAGTTGTGCGATACCATTTATAACCAGTGACCAAAAAAACACAGAAATAATAAAATATAGTAACACTCCTTTTTTCTTCTTGTAAAAATTAGCAGCAACAATTGAACCTATGGGAATTGAAATAAGTGAGGGTGTAATAAATGCAATACCAATAATTCCAAATCGCATTTTTATTCTAATGATAAACCTGCTACTGCGAGTAAATACTTTTTTCTTTTTACTTTGAATCGATTTTTTTATAAAAAAAGATTTTAGAAGTGCTACTCCATGTTGCCACCAAGCTAAAAATTTTACACCTGCATAATAAAAAAAGAAAACACCAATCCAACCACCAATGGAGGTAATGAAGGTAGCTTTCCAAAAATTAAAGTGGTAACGTTCTGCCTCAAAAGGTGCCAACACAAATTTCACAGCTGAAATTAAGGTCACTTCCAAAATTTCAAGAAAATAAATAATATCAAATTCGCCCATCATCATTATAACTTAGCGCCATAAGCAAGATCTCCTGCGTCACCCAATCCAGGCACAATAAACGATTGAACAGTTAATTCATCATCGATTGCACAAGTCCAAATGGATGTATTTTCAGGGAGATTTTTTTTAACATAATCAATGCCGAACATACTGGATAAAATAGAAACAACATGGATGTGTTTTGGTCGCCCATGCCGCAACAAAGCTTGGTATGCTAAAACCATTGAGGTACCTGTTGCAAGCATTGGATCACACAGAATTAATTCTTTACCTTCAATTGAAGGAGAAGCCAAATAATCGACATGTACCTCAAAGGTATTATCTTTGTGATGTTTCCTGTAAGCAGATACAAATGCATTATCTGCTTTATCAAATGTGCTTAACATGCCGTGGTGTAAAGGCAAACCTGCGCGAAGAATTGTTGCAATAACGGGTTGCTCTTTCAACACGGGCACAATTGCTATACCTAGGGGTGTAGTAACCTCAGTCGAAATGTATTCAAATTTCTTACTGATTTCGTAACCCATTAATGCACCTATCCGCTCTATATTTAATCGAAAACGCATACTGTCTTTTTGAACTTGCACATCGCGTAATTCAGACATGTACATATTTAAGACTGAATTCTGAGTACTTAAATCAATAATCATAAATTAATTTAGGATTTATTTCAGCGTTTATACCAACGAATAAACCAAGGTAACTTGTTAATTCGTGCTTGTAAATATACGCATTCTTTTGCGCCAAAACCTTTATAGAATCTGGAGAGCTTAGAATCATTACTACCTTCAAAATCAAGAACAAGATTTTTATTTGAATTAGCAGCAATGAACCGATCAATTAAAAAAAACATGGCGCCCATCGTTTTTCCGAGCTCGGACAATCCAGAAAACAGGAAAATTACTTTACTGTTGGAATCTATAAAAAAAGCACCTGCTATAAGCTCTCCATTGGCATCCAAAACACCTCGCGTATGCAATCGACCCCGAGCATCCAATGCCTGCAAAAGTCGGCGAAGCACATCGTACTCCTGCTCCTTTAAGTTTTTTACATCAGCTCCTCTACCCTTTCGAAATAAAGTAATTATTGCTTCTCGCGATGGATTTTCAACAAAATCCAAATTATTCTGTTCTGACTTTTTAACGTTTCGTTTTGTGTTATCGGTATAGGCCATTCGCGATGCTTCATAAGACCCAATCAAATCTAACTCGTGCGTCAAATTTGAAATAAAATTAAATTCAGTTCCGGAAACATTATTAAAAGTATTCAGATTAATTTCAGCATATTTAAATTCCTTAGGAATTGCTTTCAAAAAATCTATAACAGCTTCTGCAGTTAATTTATCAACAGAAAAAACACCCAATTGCTGAACAAAATATGGTGGGTACAAATAACGCAGTCCCATTTTTTTACCTGTTGATAAAGGCATCACAATTTTGTAATCACCCTCAATCAAAGCCTCCCAACTAGGACAAACAATATCTAAATACCAAGAGTACGCATAAATAATTCCATTAAACGATTTTCGGATACACTCATCCCATCGCTCGCGATCAATTTCATGTGCTCGATGGTGTTTAATCATTTCGAACAGGCCTCCTCAATAATATCTTCATAAACCTTTTTCCATCCCTTCCATTGCTTTTCATCGCTCAACGTTTCATTGTGCCAAAGAGTTGAAAACACACCGTTTACTTTTTTAATTTCAACAATCAAATTTTTTACTTTATCAAAAGCTTCATCCGGAGTAAGTCGCATGTATAAATTCAAAGTAGCATCCATGGCAGCAAATGGATGAATTCGTAATGTGGTTTCTCGTTCAAGATCAAGGTCATAAAAATTAAATGGACAGCATATTCCTGCACGAAATCCCACCTCATTAGCAAAACCCATAGAATAATCGGCAGTAATATCGCGCGCTAAAAGATTTCTATAAGTAGAAGGGAATTTCAACATCAGAAAATGTTGTCGACTCTGAAAAATATCCCTGTGCACAATATTTTTCAATCGCCCTATTTCTACCTGCAGTTTTAAGGGATCCTTGTTCGAGCCAAAGGATGGATGAACGCCTACCTCAGCATAATCAGAAAGATGACAAATTAATTGACGAAAATTGTGATTTTGAGAAGAAATATTTTTGTCATTTAAACCATAATCGCCAAGAAGAAAAAAATAAATCGGTTTCAAGGAATATTTTTTCTGTAATGCAAGCTGATAAGCATAGGTATCGTAGGGATCATTTCGTAATCCTAGCAGAACACGTGTCCGCATTCGTACGTCCTCCAAATCAAATTTTAAAATTGCTTTTGCATAACCACCAACAGTACGCATAAATCCCTTTTCACGATATGCATAAGCATTATCAATATCAATTGTTGGCTGAAAACGAAAGTTTTTAATCGGAAATACTAAAGCAGGATATTTTTCTACAAGTTTTTTTCGAATTAATTCCGCCCATTGGTTAACGACGGGCTTAGACAAAAAATTATGTTGGTAAGCCAAACTGTTATGCGCATCAAATCGATCGTTTGAATCTCGAATGTGTGGAAGGTATTCTTCATACCTACTCACTAAATAAAATCCACAGCAAAATGGATCAAACGGAAGTGCAGAGTTTTTACCTGTTGCATAAAACACTTCATTACCTTCCCAAGTAAAAACTGAAATATTTTGTTCTACAATTCCTGTTTCAAAAACCAATGAACGAGCGTAAAAAAA
>Ga0208960_1001136_pt1 | contig 14378 bp, 10 predicted proteins | sample GreLakmeON33MSRF_FD_187703 | JGI IMG/M metagenome (GOLD analysis project Ga0208960, IMG submission 187703) | Freshwater lentic microbial communities from great Laurentian Lakes, MI, USA - Great Lakes metaG ON33MSRF (SPAdes) | ecosystem: Environmental > Aquatic > Freshwater > Lake | place: Great...
AGTGGTGATGATGAGATGTGGTCCATTGTGTGTGGGAAAACTTTGACATGGCTGAAGGAGTGTGGCGATCTGTGTTGGGGAGGCGGGCGCCGTCCTGAACATTTAAGGTTGACAGAAGCAGTGCGCTATGGTACCATCTTAGTATGGTAGGGTATCAGTTACACTTCGGACCGATGTGATGGACCGTGACGTGCGGTTTGGACAGATGGTCAGCGGCTCGCTCTGGCTGATTAATTATCCCATCGGGTACATCATACGCTTGGAGTATGGGCACATGTACGCTCTGCTGTGCATTCGTGGGGTGTGCGTGACGGACCATAAAATTGGTACATGACAACGTACAAAAAAATTTACCGGGAGACCTTTGACCACGGTCCAGGCGGCTGGATCGGCTGGGAAGGCCAGCATACGCCAGGTTCCGGTGCGAGGCTTCTCGAACTCAATCAAGGGGTTGTGGTGTCGCGGAGCCCCTGGTGGGTGGATTACAATCACGCTCCCCCGGGCGGCGGACATCTACATCTCCTTTTCATTCTTCACACCGTGCGGGGTTTCGGAAACAGTCATGGGGTGGACGAGGCTGGCGGCCCTAATGGGTATATCGAAGGCGGCTTCCCGACGAATATGACGAACGCCAAGTTCATCGTCCGGATCAAGGGCGAGGTTAAGCTGCGTGGCTCTCAGTTCTGCCTTCATATCCAGGGCAATCTCTCGCGCGACCCCGCCAAGCCCAATTTCATCAACCAGGTGCTTGTCGGGCAGCCTTTGTGGATTACGCCTGAATGGTCGGAGCAGACCATTCATCTAGTCCCTGATCAGTCTCAATGGGTCAACCTCGGTTCGCGCTTCGATCGCACTGACTTTTACGGGAATGCCCCGATCGCCGATCTCCTCCGCGATGTGAATGTAGACATCATTCTCCTCTTTTTTCCGGTCGACGCCAGGCCACTCCATCCCGTCGAAGGAGATCTACAGAAACTCCGTGCTGATTTAGACTACGAAGTCGACCGATCGTTTCTGCCGGAAGGCCAGATCATGCTTGATGAGGTGCGTATCGAGTTCCCGCACTCGGCGTAGATTCGGCGCATGTTTACCTTTCCCGTCCAGCCGCCCATTAGACTCCTTCGCCTGCCGTAGCCGCACTTCCACATGCGAGTGGTGTTCGGTTGTCTGGCCCGACATTATTGGCGCGTGTCGGTGCAGGGCTAGACTATGGGCGAGTAACTTGGCGTTGTCGTAGTAATAGTGCGCGCGGAAGAGCGTGCAAGATTTTGCACTGGCTGCTGGCTGCTGGCTGGGAGCTGACGATTATGCTGGATTTCGGGTGCCAGTATCGGGGCTGTGATGAAACGCGGGCAATGTTTTGGGTAAAACTCTGATATATTGGAAGGAGCGACACGATCTTTGGTGGGGCGGAAGATTTAGTGCCCAGCAAATTAGAAGTTCATAAAACTTGGTTTGTCTGTGTAAAGTATTAAGAATCGCGTTTTTCTCTAACTCACTACCTGCACGTTCGATAATTTATCCCATGAGCCCCTCATTAATAAGTCAGGGCTTTGTTCGCCCACACACTTATTACTACGCATTACGCCCGCTTTAGGAAGTCTCTCGTCATGACCAAACTCAACGTCCTCGTCACTGTCCCTACCTTTGCTCCTATTTTCGATCGCCTCAAGGTCCACCCCAGGGTCTCGCTTCGTGTCGAACATGAGCCCTCCTCTGGCGTGCGTGGCGGGAATGTCGACGACTGGCCCATCGATTGGCTGCGCGATGCCGACATCTTGTTTTGCTCGGGCGTTGCGCCCCACAATTTTGATGCCATGGCTAAGGTGCGCTGGGTGCAACTGGCGTCGGCGGGTTATGAGCAGTACATCGGTTTGGGTCTGCCGGGGCGCGGCATCCGTGCGTCCAATGCGCTGGGCACCTTCGACATCCCGATAGGCGAGTGGTGTATGGCGATGATGGTGAACCTGGCGCGCGATATGCGCGGCATGATCCGCAATCAGGATCGTGCGATCTGGGATCGTGCTGAGCGTTTCCAGCGTGAAATCCGTGGTGCGACCGTTGGCTTCTGGGGTTACGGTGGGCTCGCGCGGGAGACTGCCCGGTTGGCCAAGGCCATGGGCATGATTGTTCATGTGCTCTCGCGCAGCGGCATAAAGGAGCGGGGTGACAAATATGTAGTACCCGGCTCCGGTGACCCGCAAGGTAAACTGCCTGATCGCGTTTTCACGCCTGACCAACGGTTTGAGTTTCTCAAGGGCCTGGATTTTCTGGTGATGGCGATGCCGCTGACCCCTGCCTCGCGCGGCATTGTGGGCGAGGCGGAGCTTCGAGCCTTGCCGCCGCACGCCTGCCTGCTTAATCCAGCGCGAGGCGCATTGATCGCGGAACATGCGCTGCTGCAGGCGCTGCGCGAGAAGTGGATTTCCGCCGCGGCGTTGGACACGCACTATCACTACCCGCTGCCGCCAGATCATCCGCTGTGGTCGTTGTCCAATGTAATTCTTACGCCGCATATCTCTGGCTCGGGCGATACGCAGACGTTCCCGGCGCGGGTGTGGGACATCTTCGCTCAGAATCTGGTGCGATTTCAAGCAGGCAAACCGTTACTAAATGAGTTGAGCGCTGCGCAGTTGCGCGGCGAATGAGCGATCTCTGGAGGTTGCGTGTTGCGCCACATCGTGGAGGGTGCTGGAATGCACAAGAGGTCTCCGCAAGCGCAGGCTCGCCTTTGAGTGCGCCTCGCATTTCTGCAAGCGGCGCGGCGTTTTGCAGTCCATGTATCACATCGCGGCCATCATGGTTTCTATGCCCACGACAACTACAACGTCGAACAAGCGTCGTGTTGAGATTGAGCCTACTGCATTCTCATTGCCGTGCCCGTCGCTCTCGCGATGCGGTGGGGCCACACGGGAGAGATATGGGCATTGCTCCAGTTCGTGCGTGGCGGTGGTTCTCCTGGATGGTTTAATGGGCCGTGTATCGGTGGGCGGTTCAATTGTTTTTTAGTCAATGCGGCGGACCTCATCGGCGTAGCAATGGGGCACGCCAAAGGACCGCGATGTACCCGCTGGTCGAGGCGTCACTCACTAGCTTGATTATTGGTAGAGGGAATCTTGTGCAGGTCTCTACATTGTTGCTGGCGATACCAAGTACAAGCAGTTGATTTTCAACTGCACCGACTTCGCTCTGTGCACTACGTTCATGGCGTTGGCGTGCGGCAGCCTGATTTGTTTACGATTTGTCACTTACTCCTGCACTGTTTGCCGTTCGTAGATAGATCTGTGAGTGTAAAGTACTTGATTGCGGAGATTGGTGGAATCCTAACGCTGACTTACCTCGTGAGCTTTAAGCTGGTGCTTGGCTCAAACTAGGACTTATTCGCGGGTGATGACGTGCACCCCACTCTGGGGAGTGGAGCGGCGGCGTCAGCCACGGCCGCGGACGCCACCCCGGACCTTGAGCACACCAGCGCCGATCAAGCGATGGTTTCGCGCGACATGGACTGGTCGCGTCGCATATCTATAAGCGTGCTGTAGGCCGCTACCACCTCATAAATCTGGTTTCGGGTTACGTCGGGCGCGTCGGGGCAAGGTCTTGGTGTGCGGCACTCGGTAGCACAGTGTTTTGGGCGCAGGAGTTTTGGGTTTAGAAGCGAGTAAGAGATTCTTGTGAGTACAGGTGTGCGATGAGCTTTGGAAAGGCTAAGACCTTTGAGTTTTGAACAAGGTGTGTAAGGCATGGTTCTTTGGGTAATAGTGCGTACAAAATCCGGTCAATATTCTCTAGCATCAGTTAGAACAGTGAAAGAATGAGCTGACCAGAAAAATAGCAGTCTACTTCAAGACGATATCGCGACTGCTCAGCGCAAGTGTTTGAGACTTTCCACACTGTATGTAACTTTAGTAGGTGTTGTAAGTCAGCGATTACACCCACTGAGCTGGAAGTGATTATGTCTTAATCCAAGTTCAGCGTGGAATTTTCCTATTACTGCATTTGTGTAGCAACACTAATCGACTGGGTTAAATAGTGTGGCGCATCTGCAATACTTCTCAGGCAGATCTGGGGTCAGTGTGGTCGTCGAGTGTCCTTGCAAATCTCAAGAAAAATGATGCTGCGGGTTATCCTTAAATTTACAGGGGTTAGGATACTGTGTGGTCATGCGGGACTCGTTTCGGGGCGGTTACTGGTATAGCGGTATGTCTCATGGTACAAGAATTAGATTTACGATTTACATCTGAGTTTAGAGTGGGTGTCGGCAATTTGGTATGTGACTAGCACCATGCTTAATACCCCTAAACAAGCAATTCACCCGCAACCATATGCTTTTTACATACGTCTACATTTAGTTCCAGTCCTAATCCTGGTTTATTTGTTAGACGTACGTGGCCATTGTCAAATAGTGGAATGCCACGATCTATAAAATCCTCCAAGAATTTGGAGCCTAAAAAGTGACATTCCAAGCCTAAGAAGTTGCGGGATGCGGCAGCAACGTGTGCCGCTGCTATAGTGGCTAGAGCACCACCGTTGTTATGTAATGCGAGAGGAATGTAGTGCTGGTCAGCATAATCTGCGATTTTCTTTGTCTCATGAAGGCCACCGCTGAACAACACATCTGGATGCACAATGTCGAGAGCACCGCGGTCTACGAATAGACGGAATTGTTCTGTTATGAACATCTCTCCAGCACATATCGCAATCGGACTTTTGTCACGTACCCGCGCGAGAGCGTCTGGATTGACAATGGGCGTCGGATCTTCTAACCACATCAATTTTAGGTCTGCCAGCGCATTGGCTAGCCGAATGGAATCGCGCACATCGTAGTGCATGTGGCCGTCGACGGTCAGTTCTACGTCCCATCCTACCGCTTCACGCACTGCTGTTAAGCGCTGAACTATCTTGTTTAGCTGACGGAGAGGGATTGCCCGATTCCATTCATCCTCTGTATGGTCGAAAGCAGTAACATCGAGGTCGAATTTTATAACTCTAAATCCGTCGTCACGGGCAGCGCATGCAAGCTCACGCCATTCCTCTAGATTCGCTATATCATGCGGGCAACTTCGGTCAGCATAGATGAGTATTCTGTCCCGGTATTTTCCGCCAAGTAGATTGTAAACTGGAGTGTTGAACGCTTTTCCAGCTAAGTCGCATAAGGCCATTTCCACTCCAGACACCGCCCACACGATAGGTCCCACAGCCGTCGCCGTGGGGCTCATAGTGTGGCTTATCGGAAAATTGTTATGAGGCATTCGGCCATATAGCATTGCCGTGACAAATGGTTGAATAGCCAGTGGATCCGCACCAGTTAAGATTTCCCGAATATTGTCTATTGCGTCTCGCACACCAAGAAAATCTTGTACTTCACCCAAACCGTAGAGCCCTTCATCTGTGTCCACGCGTACGATGAGAACGCCTGTTGACCTAGATTGCCCCCCGAAACCATGTTCATCAAGACCCTCTATTCGCATCCATCGTATTTTTGTGACCTTCATTTTTTGAATCCTCCTTCTTAGCGAACGAAGCACGGCTATTTGACAAAACAGCTTTTGGCTCCCACACGACGTTAATGGGTTGTTCTCGACGGGAAATACGGTCAATGTTGTTGGCCAATAGCCCTGCGTCGCGCATACCTTTGCTCATAGGCTCCAGCCTGATGTGGCGTCATCACTACATTCGGTAAATTGTGAAAGGGTAAATTTGATGGTATACCTAGTTCATCCGTCTGTGGATATCGGTACCAAACATCAATTGCGGCGCCCGCAAGTCGATTGGTGCTTAGAGCATCGTACAGTGCGGTCTCATCCACCACCGGTCCGCGCCCAACGTCTATCAGTGCTGCGGAGCGTTTTATCATGGAGACTTCGCGCACTCCGATCAAACCAATTGTTTGCGCTGTTTGGGGTACGGCAACAACGACAACGTCAGACTCCACCAATATGGGGCCGATAATATCTGGACCATCTCAAAATTTTACGCCTTCGGGTGGCGCACCGACTGAGTTTTGCGCCGTCACACTTATGATATTCATTTTGAACGAGCGGCACGGTACAATAAGGGCGCGGCCAATCCGCCCAAATTCTTCTACGCCAAGAGTTGATCCCGCAATATCAGGCACCGGATCACCTGTGCCCCAGTTGCCGATTCGCAGAGATTTGTCACAACGCATCAGGTCGCGCCGGAGGGACAGTAAAGCCATGAAAACATATTCTGCTATAGCTTGTTCGTATTCATAAACAATACATAGAAATTCCGTCTCCGGAAATTGATTTTTATCGTACTGTTCGACGCCCGCCTCTGTCGATTGCACAAGCCGCACATTGTAGTTCGGCACCGCACATGTCGGCCACGGACCAATCACAACGTTAGCAGTGTCGAGGACTTGCGCAATTTCGCGAGTATCCGTGGGGTCGTCCAACGGAATGAATGCTACCGGTTCTTCCACCAAGGAAGCGTAAAGCCCTGTCCAAGTAACAGAGTAGCTTACTAAGGCCACCTTAGTAAACATTGCAAACTTGCTCACCACAAACTATCAAAAATTGTGGAGCGCCCATACAAATCGGGTTCGATTTTCTAGATTGCAGGTGATATAGAGGCTTACTGTTCATAGCAGGACCTTAACAACACCCCCAAGTATTTCTGCGGAACCGCCCGTGTCGCAAACAGGCACGTGGGCGTCCTCCGGAAACAGTATGGCAAATTGGCCCGAACAAATTGGTATCGGAACATTGCCTGGAGAGACTTCCTAGAGCGCGGCATCTGAGATCAGGTCAAGTGGCGTGGCTGGTTCGGATAGAGTAGATAGCGGAGCTTAGTGTAAGACCTATCGGCCACTGTGGACATACTGCACATCAATATATTTGCGGTGAACTTCATATTGCCTCCACTTGAGTGGTGTAGTAATTACTTTCTGCACTAGCGCAAAGGCATTGTCACCAGATATATCTTGGCGGCCCAATTCAGCTCCAGTACTGAAACACTCCAAGAATTGGAGCGCTCTATCTAAGCGAGTGGATACTGCAGAGTACAAATGCCAATTTCCCAATATATCTATAATCATTGTGAAGTTTCCTTAAGTTTGTTAATTATGAGGTATGTGGGTGTGCTAGTGGACTAAGTTCTCGACGAATTATAAGTAGGCAACGTTACTTCACCACAATATTGGCGGTGGCCCGTGTGCTATTACTTGGGTAGCCAAAAGTCGTCCTTCATATGCTAAAGTTCTTAGTTGGTTTTAGGCAATAAAGCGCAGTAACACTTGTGGATTTATGAACTGTGTGCACCCGGATTTGTGCCCGCACATCTATAATAGTTCACAAATTTGATAGGACCACTGAAATTATTTTACAGGTCATAGAGCTAAGGCGTGCGGTAGTCATTGATCTAGCAAGGATTGGTGGCTGGTTGGACTTCGTCAAAACTTTTTGGTAATGTGGCATGCGTAGGTTGCCGACTTTACTTATGACTTGCGCAGTCTAGCGGCAATCTGCCCATTTAATATCCGTTGTTCATACTAACGATGTTTAGCAAGCTGTCACCGCGCAAGTCACGGCTGAGATTTTCGTGTAGAACGCCTGCGGCAAGCAATGACTGGTCGCCGGTGTAAGAGGCGACGTGGGGACAGATAAGCACGTTCGGCATGCCCCACAATGGACTGTCTTTTGGAAGAGGTTCAATAGAAAAGACGTCTAAACCTGCTCCAGCTAGTTTTCCCGCTTGAAGTTGTGAAATAAGAGCTTGTTCGTCCACTACAGCCCCTCGGCCAACATTTATGAAATAAGTTTGGGGACGCATCGCCTTGAACTCAGCTGCACCAATTACTTGGTGTGTTCGTTTGGTTTGTGGCAAGCTGCATACGACAATGTCGCTGCGACTAAGCATCTCGTGCAATTCGCTGGGGCCGTAGATAGTTGTTGGTATCAGTCCCTCCGGGTCTCCGGTATTGGGCAGGCAGTAACTTTCGTCGTTGCGAACTTGTGGGTGAAGTTTGCAGGCTAAGATATTCATACCCATAGCCTGGCAAATTCGAGCAACTTGTCGGCCAATGCTGCCGTAGCCTATAAGTCCTAGGGTAACTCCGTAGCAGTTTTCTCCTTTGAGCGGCTCATAATCATCAGGCCAAAAGGACCGCAATTGCATTTCATGGATTAGTCCAAAGCGGCGCTTAAGGCCCAGTAATAATGCGACTGTAAGTTCGGCGCAGGCCAAAGCGTATGCGCCGCGCACATTAGCTATCGGTATTGTAGTGTTTGCAATGGAGCAATGCATTAATTGGCTGACGTTTACTGTGGTGCATTGCATCCAACGCAAATTTGGTGTGGCGTTCACATCAAAGTCAGCATGTGGACCATAGACTATTTGTGTTTGATATAAATTCTCAGTTGTCAATCCTTCAACAAATCTAAGTCTGGAAGAAAGCTGATGAAGTTTCTTTACTTGGGCATCAGGTAGTTGACTTAAGAGGAGAACTGTAATAGGTCCACTACTTGGAGGTGGGGAATGCATTAACATATTTTTTTGATGTGGGCGCTTGAGCAAACATTTGGCTATCTATGAATTACTGTGTAAGTAGTGTACCATACTGGATAGCGCTGTAAGGAGATTTTCTTTTCAATATGTGGGTGACCTGTTAGTGGTAAGCAGTGACGGAGTGCAGCAATCTGTGCTGCATACCGCGCGATGAGTTTCCATTGTAGGTTTCTGATACCGTGTCCGGGTAGATAGCTCATACTGAATTGACTATTTACTTCTTGATGTCAGCATAATCTATTATTACGTTGTGTGTCTTTACGCCACAACTGCCCATCGTAATTGCTTGTACAGTCTTTTCGGGTGCTGCCATTTGGTGAGACCGTAGTTGTCTCGTGCCTTTAAACAATTAAATAGCGCTGTACTGGGGCTGGTAGTCGCGCCGAGATTGCCGTAATTGCCTGCTGAGGCGAAGCTGATTGAGAAATATTGGGGGTTGTCAACTGCGCTTATGAAGAATGCTGCTGTACGGTCTGGCGCGGTGAGCTGGGTGGTCCGCGCAGGCTGCATGTCTAGGCTTGCGCATTTCGCACTTGGTCAGCTGGTGCTGCGCTGGGAACTTGAGCATCCTTGTTGTTTATCCATCTGGACGACACGAGGGTGAGGCGAGTTACTTGGATTGGTCACCGAAATCATGGGAACCCGGGGAGCAAATGCAAGAGCCGAGGGTAAGGGGTTTGACAATTGTAGGTTGGTAGTGTTGAGTGCTTCTTCGTCAGCTTCACCGACGTATTATCCGAACACGAGTTTTATAGTACTGGTCTTTTGAGCACTTCAGTTTGATATTGCAATAGACTTTTTCGAGCTCTTACCTGCGGGCTGACAGGCTATGGCTCGTACGTCAAAGTTTGCGCTTCGAGTGAGAAGTGGGAACTGCTTGACCTGCCTCAAATTGGCGCGAGACCATTTCCCTAAAGTCTAATGTTAAGGCTGAACGCTTCGTGGAAGTCATACCTGCTGAATTTACTAATACTTGAGCCCACGTCTTGCCGGGCGAGGGGGTCATACTGCTCTCTATAGGGACACACTTGTCTAAGTGCCAGCAATGTGATTTCCGCCTAAACGTATGATTACTTGCAGGGTTGTCGACTTACCCAGAGACAACCTATTGAGGTGGCACAACTAGTTCCCTATTGGTAAATGCTATATGACACTTGTTCGCTATATCCGATACGCCTTTTGGAGGCAACTTCAAAAAGTATCTACTTTTGATCGGATGGTGTGGTATAGTACAGTATTAGTCAAGGGTCGTTTATGAGTATGGCTAATCTCTTTTGCTAGATAGTGTGTATTTATAGCATTGTTCAAAGATGGTTTATTTTGTGCAATGATTTCGAGCGAAGAATGAGTTAGAGGAGTAGTTTCAGAGTCCGCCGTAATTCGTAGGAGAAGTTTAGAATGATTGTCGATAGCCATGTTTACTGTTTTCCGCCAGCCGATAGTCTGGCGGGGCATGCGAGTGCTGAAGAGCATCTTAGATTTATCCAGATAGCATATGCTCAACATCATCAGCCTACTTGGCGCATCAGAGATCGAGCTAGAGCTAGCTCGCATATCCTACTCGACCCAGTGTTGGGAGATCCGTGGCGGTTACGTACGGGCGTGAACTTTCGCCCTGATCATGCGCGTGGCCGACTGATCTGGACAGTAGATGGCGAAGACTTTACGAAGCAGTTTTACCCACCGGCATTGAGGAATCTTGAATACACTGCAGACTTGTGTGTTGCGGAAATGGACTATGCTGGCATCGACGTGGCGCTGATCCATACTGACCATATGGTTGGTCGCGACGTGAAGTACTTGGCTGAGTGTGTGCGTGCGTATCCGAATCGTCTACGGTCGATGGCACCTGTTGATGAGTGGCGGGTTGCTACGGAGTTGGATGCAGTAATCGGAGAGGTTACAGCGGCTATCACAGTGCATGGACTACATGCTATTAAGTTCATACCGGAGTACCGGTATATGAGCCCGAGAAATCACGGTGACACTTGGGATACTGGAAAATACCGACCGTTCTGGGATGCAATTGCGGCGCTAAATGTGCCTGTATTTTTTACGCTTGGCGGGGATCAAGGAATTGTGGACCCGCGAGAAGCATACCTTTCCGAACTTAAGGTGCTAATGCGCTGGATGGAGCGATATCCTGGGGTGACTTGTTCTCTTACGCACGGTTTTCCATACCGTATTTTCCGGGAGGGCAACGCGTTAAAATTTCCCGACCAGATTTGGGAGCCGTTTGGTAATCCGAACCTTCATCTGGAGGTGAGCTTTCCAGTTCGTATCGGCGACTGGTGGGACTATCCATGGCGCGAAACTTGGACGGCTTTGGAGCAGATGGTTCAGTATGTGGGTGCAAATAGATTGATGTGGGGCACAGATATGCCGTTTCAAAATAGGTTCTGCACTTACCGGCAATCGCGCGAATTTATTGAAAGGCATTGCATGTTTTTGTCACGCGAATCTCAGGCACAAATACTTGGTGGCACGGCTGCGCGTGTGCTTGGAATCTAGCGCTTACCTGTATATCTCCATTGTCCATCATCGAAGTAAGACAAAATGGGAGTTTGCAGCCAAGGATAAACGAAACAGATGGTTTCCAGATGTCTCTGAGGATTAGGATTGCAAAGTGATAGGTAACAACCGAAGTAAGGATGTAAAGTCAGAATCTTTTGGCGATTGGATTCGGGATTCAGGTGTTCGTTTGGAGTGTTCTCGGACGCTCGATGGGTTTAAGGTACAGGCTCCAGCGGTTGTTCGTCTTGCTAACGGGGATTTTCGCCTGTTTTATACTGCTGTTGGTCCGGCAAGACCTTATCCAACCTGCCAGGGATATATTCTTAGCGCCCTTTCCCGCGATGGCCTTAAGTTTACTCCTGAACCAGGCATTCGACTGGCTCCTCAAATAGGAATTGTGGTTAGGTCGCTTCGTGTAATTGCGCCTACGATTGCTTGGCTTGAAAACGGTAGTTGGAGAATGTACGTTGAAGCGCGTGGAGCTTTTGGGCAGCCGACGGTGATCTGCAGTGCCATTTCGTCTAATATGTTGGACTGGGTATATGAGGACGGTATTCGGCTCCAAGGGTTCGATGGAGTGGGCGGCTGTAGATACGTTGCTATGCCTGATGGTCGGGGCCGTCTCTATTGCTTTGCTAACGAATTGCGGCCTGCTGAAGGGGGGCAGTTGCAGCGGTTCCATAATATTGTGAGCGCCATCAGTACTGATGGGCTGCAATTTGAGATTGAGCCAGGTTATCGGTTGCGCGATATTAAGACTGGATTGGAAACTGCTGGAATTACTGCAGCGGAAGTGGTTGCTCCTGCCGGTGTTGGCGGATTGTGGAGAATGGTCTATTCGGCGTGGCAGGATGTGGCTGTCGGAACGGTGGTCCCCCTGCACCCGAGCCAAGATCCTGATGCTGAGTCGAATGGTCGAAGTGTGGACTTCGCTGCAGCGTCGATCGTGGTAGACATGGCGGGCTATCGCTCACGGATTTTTACTGCATTCTCTGAAGATGGGTTGAAGTGGCACCGCGGCGACTGCGTAATTGATGGTGAAGGGTACAATGGCGCAGGCGTTGATGCGGTCCATGCAGAAGATATGTCGCTGTTGGAAGTTGGAAATGGGCAGTACAGGATGTATTATGCGGCTTGTGATGCTTATGGCAACTGGAGGATTGCGAGTGCGGCGACTGCGGCATGGCCCGAGACTTGATCGCCAGTTGACCATAATGCATAGACTTACTTCGCCAATGTACTATCGTTAATCTGTGCGATATGAGCAGTAGGCAGTCGGCGATTGCTTCAAGGTATTTGGTGCCGGGTTACCTTGGTTAATCTACTACGGTGGAGTACCCAATGGTTTATGATTCTGGCGGTTTGTAGTTTACGTAATTGCGGGCAGGTAATCAATGGTTCTGCGATGGCAATGGTAGTGAATCCCGGAACGGTACTAGGCGACTATGTAGGTTCGCCTGATTTCCAGAGATTAGCCTTTACTACACGCAAACAAACTATTGATTGCATTTACAAGTCGCGTCTGATTAGTTGAGCTAGCTTGTGCTGGGGATTAAATCTGGTGCGTACCTCGTTAGAAGGGTTCTAGGCGGCGTATGCAGGTATGGATGGCGTGCAGATACCTAATTGGTACCATGATTGCCCGTTCTACCTTTACTTGCTGATTGCAACAAGTGTCGGCGCCTAAGTCATGGAGCATAGCGAGCGGAAATACGTCAAAGGCAGATTGCAATGTCGGTTGGTGTGCGTGGTTCTAAGATTTTAGATGGGTTATGGTGGAAGCAGCGCCGGTGCCACTGGAGTCCCAATTATGCACCTGAGTCTTGCTAACCGCGGGTGCAATCTTGTACTTAAGTCAATTGTTGTTCGGGCAGTAAATGGGTACGGTGGAACATCGAATACGAGCTGACCTCGGTCCGGAGTCAGTGGATGGCAGGTGGCGGTTAGCAGGTTTGTTCCGATCATGCCAGAATTAACTATCAATATGTACCTAGTGGCGCAAATATTGGAATCGACTGGCTGTGGTTTTTTGAAGGCCAAGATTATTCCCGAAGAATTGCGGAATTGTATTGGTAGGATGCAATGCCTTCGTATATATGCGCAGTAAGGTTAATTGCCGAGTTGTGTTTTCGCAACAGCTGCGATTGCTTGTCCCATCGAGTATGTGGAGGAAATGAGGGAAAGATGAGCACTAGTTAGTGCTTGTAGTGGATAGAAGGCGTTGGGCTAAAAAAAAACCTCCTGAAATATGAAAGGTAACTAAGAGACCGCAGTCCGAGAACGTGTGAGTCTGCGTCAAATGTACAGGTTCTACAGAATTGCGTTCTTTAGCCTTTTGGAGTTTGTCGGCAGAGAGTGGATTGCCGCAACTGCTGGTTATTCAAAGTGCTGGGCTGTAGATCAGCGCATGACTTTTTATTTTATGTGAAGATGTATTACACGGCATTAACTGTACCTGCTGTAGTATTATAGTCACCTTACGGTGCGGTGAATTAAGGCTAGGTTTTGAGTTTCGTGTAAATGGGGTGCGATCATTGTTCAGCAAGGAAGAACTGGTGGACCTAGGGCTGCCTAAAACTTGAGCCTTTTGGTTATATTTGTATTTTTTCCGACATGTAATCAGCGACATGTGATCCTGCCAGATATGCTTTTCAGAAAAATTTCATGTGAGATGCACCGTCCAGTCATGCCTCTATTCCAAAGGGATCGCCTATCGCTACGGGTGGTTTGTAGGGACAGTCGTCAGTCAGAGCAACATATTTGAGGTCTGCGGGTTGAGTATCAAGGATAATCTCACGGTCACGCGTTTGATAAGTCAATGTTTTTAGCCAATTCTTGTTGTCTACAGCGGGGTAGTCGCTGCGGAAGAACGCACCGCGGCTTTCTTTCCGTTCAATACTGCCCATAAAATGCAATTCAGCGCAAACTAGCAGGTTACGTGCCTCTAGTGCTTCCGCTATTTGATATCCAGTAGAGGCCTGTAGCGTCTGTGTGACTGCATCTAAATCACGAATTTCCGAAAGACCTTTTTTAAGCTGCGCTTCCTCCTTTATAACCCATGCGCCGTCGTAGGAAGCGTTTTTAATTTTCTGTAAAAGTTCTATGGGTTTGTACTGGGCGGAGGATGTGATGAGTGCCGCAATTCTTGCGTGGCTGGCCTCGACAGCAGAATTGTCAGGTTCTTGTAAGGGGCGATCGCGAGCAGCCAATGCTGCATAAAGTCCTGCTCGTTGCCCATATACTAATGTAATCATGGATGTATAGCCTTCTGGTCGCGCGAACCCATATATTCCACCGGCGGCAGCTCCGGTAGCATACAGGCCCGGTAGATCGGTTTC
>Ga0208960_1001138_pt1 | contig 14370 bp, 13 predicted proteins | sample GreLakmeON33MSRF_FD_187703 | JGI IMG/M metagenome (GOLD analysis project Ga0208960, IMG submission 187703) | Freshwater lentic microbial communities from great Laurentian Lakes, MI, USA - Great Lakes metaG ON33MSRF (SPAdes) | ecosystem: Environmental > Aquatic > Freshwater > Lake | place: Great...
TGGTTCGCTGGGACCCTCTGCCCCGGCCTTTAATGAAGCAACGCCTTATGACCCGCATTCCCCGTATAGCGCGAGCAAGGCCGCCAGCGATCATTTAGCACGGGCTTGGATGGATACGTATGGGTTGCCGGTGGTCATTACCAATTGCTCGAATAATTATGGCCCGTATCAATTTCCGGAAAAGCTGATTCCGGTGGTCATCCTGAAATGCCTCCGCGGCGAGGCCATCCCGGTTTATGGCAAGGGTGAGAATATCCGCGACTGGCTTTATGTCGACGACCACGCCCGAGCCTTACTTGCCGCCGTTGAAAAAGGCACGCCGGGAAGGACTTATTGCATCGGCGGGGACAATGAACAGCGCAACATCGACCTCGTGCGTCAGCTCTGCGGGCTCTTAGACGAACTCCGGCCGCGCCCGGACGGTAAGCCGCACGCTACCGCGATTACCTACGTCACCGACCGGCCAGGCCATGACATGAGATATGCCATTAATGCCGCCCGGGCGAAACAGGAATTGGACTGGAGCCCACAGGAAAACTTCCAAAGCGGCTTTAGAAAGACCGTCCAATGGTATCTGGATAACCCCGGGTGGATCCAGAAAATCTTGGATGGATCCTATCGCTTGGAGCGAATTGGCCGCGGCTCAATATAAAATTACCTAAAAAACATCATGCGCAAAATAATCCGAAAACTGATACCATTCTGGCTATATAGATTAATCGCTCATCTGTATTCCTTGGTGTGGAGTCTTCCCGAAGGGCCGCGGTTAACCTACTTTATGCTAGGGGGCACTGGTGAAGTAACTTGGTCCTTTCGCCGTCTCTTGCACCCTTTCACTTTTAGGCTCATCAAGCCAGACCGAGGAGTAGTTTTGCAAAATATCATCCGCGGCGAATGCGTCGGCGGTCAAATGCCAAGCAAGGCTGACTTCATTGTTGATGGAGGAGGCTATATTGGTGACTCAGCGGCTGTTTTCCTGAGTTTATATCCGTCAGCCCAGTGTTATGTATTTGAACCGAGTTCAAACGCTGGACTAGCAGGGCGTAATCTTTCTGCATACGGAGGGAGGGCGGTACTGACGAAGGCGTTTCTCGGCCGGAGCCAAGGAAGTCTTGCGATCAATGAAGCTGACGTAGGCTCGCATGGCCGCCCGACCGCTGATACCGATGAAGCTATCCCCGTCTGGACGCTTGATGAGGTGCTAAAGAGAAGCCCGACTGGCCGTATTAATATCCTTAAGCTGGATGTAGAAGGGGCCGAGGTGGAAATTCTTCGCCCACCAACACCTTGGCTGGCTCTGGTAGACTGTATCATCGTCGAACTTCATGATGCAGCTGGATATAAACACATTCCTGTTTGGCTCTCCGAGGCGGGATTTACGGTCAAGCAGTGTCGCGGGCTTTTTTTCTGTAACCGGTAAGTTTAAGTAAATATCAGAGTTAAATTAAAATTCAGACCTTAACTCATGCCTTTCGCTCGCATCCTCCGCTCCAGCGCGATCATGGGCGGAGCTCAAGTTGTGACGTTAGGCATTGGTTTCGTGCGCACCAAAATCGTGGCTCTCCTCATCGGGCCATCCGGCGTCGGCCTGGTGGGAGTATTGACCGCTTTTAACGGTAACATTACCGCACTGGCTGGTTGGGGGCTAGGGACTTCAGGGGTTCGGACGATTGCAGGATCCAGCAACGAGGAGAGGGCTGGTAAAATTGCCGCCGTCCGGCGCTTTGGGGCTTTGCTCTCATGGCTTGGGCTGCTCGCCATGGTATTGCTATTCTGGCCGATCGGGCGGGTGACGTTTAAGGGTAGTGACTATAGTGCGGAATTATTCATTGCTGGTTTAGCTATTCCGTTGGCCATCGCCACGAGCATGTGGTCGGCCCTGCTTCAATCTCAGGGGCATTTGAAGACCTTGGCCAAAACGCAGGTCATTTCGGCCTTGATCGGTCTTATGGTGGGGTTACCCCTAATTTACTATTTCGGATCAAAGGGGATTGCGGCCAGTATTTTTTTGACTGCCGCGGTGCCAGCTTTTGTTATCTGGCAGGCTGCTCGTCGGCATTGCCCTCCGTCAGGTGCAGCACCGGATGTTAGGACGACTCGGGAACTCATTCATCTCGGAGGTGCGCTCATGGTCGTGATATTGTGCGCCCAACTTTCAGCTTACGGTATCCGGCTTGTGATCATTAGGCAGCAGGGCTTGGAGGCAGCCGGATATTATCAAGCCGCCTTCGCCATCGCTGGCAGCTTGCCGGGGTTCGTCTTTATGGCGATGAGTGCCGATTTCTTACCCAGGATTGCGGCCGCAAAAGATGAAATAGAGGCACATTATCTGACGGAAAAGCAAATTCAGGCCGGGCTCTTGCTCGCCCTGCCTTTCCTGGTCGCACTTTTGACCATGGGGAAATTGTGCATCCGGCTTCTCTATGCGGCGACCTTTGATGCTTCGATCCCTTTGCTCAGCTGGATGATCTGGGGTGTTTTCTTGCGACTCATCTCTTGGCCAATGGGGTATTGGATGCTCGCACGAGGCTCTCCGCGCATGGTTATCTTGGTCGAAATCTCCATAAATTTAATCCTAGCGCTGATGCCAATAATCTTGATGCCCATTTATGGCTTAACGGGAGCGGCCATCGGGTATTTTATCAGCTACGTCATCTATGGACTAATCATGTTGGCCGTATCGTATCACCGAAGTGGTAGGGTGCTCAGCATGGAGGTGTTCCGCTGGATTATCATGGCCGGCTCGGCGCTCCTCGTCTCGCAATTATTCAGCTCACAGTTCGCCGGAGAATATTGGGGCCTGATTCCGACGCTAATAATCGCTGGTGCTTGCGCGACGATTTATCTGAAGACAGGTCGCAAAGAAGGCGAAAGTCAGATCAGCAGGAACTTATCACCATGACTCAGGTATCGGTCATCTTTTTGACATATAATCAGGAAAAGTTCGTGGCAGAGGCGTTGCGGGCCGCGCTAGCGCAGCAATTCGATGATTACGAAATCATCATCGCGGATGACGGTTCGACCGACGCGACGATGGAAATCATCACCCAGGTCGTCGATGCGCATGCCCGCCGGCATTTGGTTAGGTATTTGCCGAAAGAGCCCAACATGGGTTTGGTGCGGAATTGGAACCGGGCGACGGCGGCCGCCCGCGGCGAGGTCTTGGTTTGCATGGCCGGCGACGACGTCTCTTCGGCTGATCGGCTGGCTGTAACCGTTAATACTTTCGAAAAAAACGCCGCGACTATGGTCCTCATGAGTCAGGCCAGCGTTATCGATGAATCCGGAGAGGAAATCATCGGACAATGGGAGCCCCAAAGATTAAATGAATCAACGCATCATCCGATAGCGCATTCATTCGGATTAGATTTCTGGAACGGGGCTCCGACTTTGGGGGCTTGTGGTTCGTATCGGCGGATGCTCTCGACGGTGTTTGACCCCATTGATGCGGCCAAAGCCGAAGATGAGGTTTATATCTACCGAGGCTTCCTACTGGGATCGCTTTGCTACACCCCAAAAAACCTGGTCAAATGGCGGTGGCATGGGCGCAATCTTTCCATGGGGGCATGGTCGGAGGTGGCGACACCGACGGAGACGCTGGCCAAGATGGCCAAATTCTACGACGGCCGCCGCGACTATTGTGAGCAATTTCTCAAAGACGCCCGCCAGGCCTGCGAAAAAGGACTAATCACGCCAGAACGCCTGCGGGTGGAGCAAGAAAAAATAAGGCGGTATAGGGCGGCGCTCCGCTTAAGCTTCCTGACAATCTCGCCCACCGCGTCGCTGGCCGCTTGGCCGGCCGCGGCTTGGACGTTCGCTCGTAGCCATTCATTCACCTGGCGGGCCTGGCGCCACCTCCTGATTTCGAGCGTCAAGTTCATCCTGCCCCTCCAGCTGAAGCTAAGGCATTTTGCCTCGGCCAGACAAATTTCCACCCCAAAAAAAACATGAAAGGCATCATCCTCGCCGGCGGTTCCGGCACCCGTCTCCATCCCTTGACTCAGGTCATGAGCAAGCAGCTCCTGCCCGTGTATGACAAGCCGATGATCTATTATCCGCTCTCCGTGCTGCTACTCGCGGGTATTCGGGAGATTCTAATCATCTCGACCCCCCACGATCTACCGAAGTTCCGGGAAGTGCTGGGCGACGGGTCCCGCATCGGCTGCAAGTTCGAGTACGTCGAGCAGGCCGTCCCCAACGGCCTCGCCCAGGCCTTCGTGCTCGGCGAGAAGTTCATCGGGCGAGACGACGTCTGCTTGGTCTTAGGAGACAACATTTTTTATGCTGCGGGCCTGGGCGAGCTCCTCAAGTCGTGCCACACCCCACAAGGCGGCACCGTCTTCGCCTACCACGTCAAGGACCCCGAGCGTTTCGGAGTGGTTGAATTTGACGCCACCGGCAAGGCCATCTCTATCGAGGAGAAGCCGGCCTCGCCCAAGTCCAGCTTCGCCGTGCCCGGCCTCTATTTCTACGATAATTCCGTGGTCAGTATCGCCAAGGCCTTGAAGCCCTCGGCCCGCGGCGAATATGAAATCACCGACGTCAATCGCGAGTATCTTCGCCAAGGTAAACTGAGCGTGAAAGTCCTGCCGCGCGGTACCGCCTGGTTGGATACCGGCACGTTCGATTCACTCCTACAGGCCTCGCAGTTCGTGCAAATCGTCGAAGCCCGGCAGGGTTTCAAAATCGGCTGCATCGAAGAGATTGCCTGGCGCCGTGGTTACATCGACGACGCCCAACTGCTCAAACTCGCCGAGCCCATCGCCAAGTCCGGTTATGGCGAATACCTCAAGGCTCTGATCGGAGCCGCTCGTTGATGTCCGATAAGCTCATCCAGTTAGTTGATATCCCGCAGCGCGGCGACGCCCGCGGAGGCCTAGCGATCGCCGAGCTCGGCGGGGCGTTGCCTTTCCCGGTCCGTCGCGTCTACTGGCTGTTTGGTACTCTACCCGGCGTGAGCCGGGGCTTCCACGCGCATAAGCAACTCCACCAGCTCTGCGTGTGCGTCGCCGGCTCGGTGCGTTTCACCCTCTTCGACGGTCTCCGCGAGGAAAACGTCGTGCTCAATTCTTCCGCCAAAGGCTTGCTCATCGGTCCCGGCCTCTGGCGGGAGATGCACGATTTTTCTTCAGACTGTATACTTATGGTTTTTGCCGATGCCGAATACGACGAAGCCGACTATATTCGCAGTAAAGAAGTTTTTATCGCAAGCACTCATGGCGCATGAAGTAAAGAGCCAGGTTTTTTTTGAGCGGTGTGCCTGGGCAGAATGCCTTTTTGCTCCAAACCCTTCTCGGAGGGCGATGCTTGGGCTGAAGCCAACCTGGTCCTGCCGTGAAGTAACCGTCCGGGCCCATCGTAACCACAGTTTCGAGCACGTCATCTCGGCCGCCGGCGCCTGGGCCGCTTACGCCGGCATCAAGATGAACTGGGCGGAGGCTCCCTATGATGACGCGTTATCGATGCAGGGGCTCGGAGAACAGCCTGACTTGGAAGTCATCTGGTATGACGTCGAAGCCGTGCAGGCCACCCTCGGCGATGAAGTAACGGGTTGGCTGCTCTCCCGAGCGCAGGCGCTAAGAAAGCTATCCAGCGCCCCTATTCTGATGATCATCATCGGACTTGGTGAGGCCACCGAGCAGTCGCTTGGCAAACTGATTAGCGCGGTGCCAGGCGTGCGACTTGCCCCGACCTCCCTAGTGCTGGCCGGGATGGCGAACCCTTTTGACGAACGCCTTCGGCGGCTGTCGGGCTCCCGATTAAGCGAAACCGCCAACCTTATGCTGGCGAAGGAGCTAGCCTGCCGCTGGTTGCCCGTGATGTTGGCCCCGCGGCTGAAGGCGGTGATTGTCGACCTGGATCAGACACTTTATGAAGGCGTGCTTGGCGAAGATGGCTTCCAGGTTCGTCTGAGTGCGGGGCATGCGGCGCTCCAGTCGGCCTTGAAAGCGCTCAAGGACTCTGGCGTCTTTCTGGGTATGGTTTCGAAGAATGCGCGCGAGGACGTCGAAGCGCTCTTTACCGCCCGCCCCGATTTCCCGCTTCGGCTAGCCGATTTTTCGGCGACTGAAATCGGTTGGGGAAGCAAGTCAGAGGCGATTCAGCGGGCTTGCCATCAGCTGCGTATCGACCCCTCGGCGGTCGTGTTCATCGATGATAATCCTGGCGAACTCCTGGAAGTCGCCGCCCACTTGTCTCAAGTAGGCCTGATTCATGCCGCTCCGGATGCGGCGCAGACCCGGCGAAACCTCGAATTTTTCCCAGGTATTTGGACCTGGGGTGTTTCGCACACCGATATGATCAGGGTCGCCGACCTTAATGCCGAAATCCAAAGGAGGAACATCGGCCTGCAGGCGGCAGATAAGACGGCGTATCTGCGCGAGTTGGCGCCTAAGCTCGAAATCTGGATTCGGCCGGTTGCGCTGCGCGACCGGCTTCATGAACTTTCCAACAAAACAAACCAATTCAATCTGAGCCTGAGCCGGCTCGACGAAGTCACGGTCGATGCCTATCTCCATCATCCAGATAAATTCGCCGTCGCCGTGGGGCTGAGCGACCGGCTGACGGACAGCGGAATCGTCGGGGCCATGTTCGGGAGCATCAAGGATAACGAAATCATCGTTGAAGAGTGGTTAATCAGTTGCCGGGCGCTCGGCCGCGAGCTTGAAGGCCTGATGGCGGCCAGCGCCCTGCGGGCGCTCGCTCCCGAAGCCAAGGCGGCCACTTTCCGCTATAAGTCTGGTCCCCGTAATTCACCTGGGCGAGACTGGTTGGCCAAGTCATCGGGAGGTGCGCTCGAGCATGAGGGAAGTGTCTCGATCACGATTTCAACCCTTCCGGCAATTGCCGACCTGCCTATTAACCTCACCATTCACTCAAATGAAAGATCCTAAGAATCTCGAAATAGAAGTAGCCAAGCTAGTCTCCGAAATCCTCGGCGAAACCGTGGGGTCTGATGCATCCCGGCTCACGGTCGCCAGATGGGATTCCTTGAAGCATATGGAGGTCATCTTCGCCTTCGAGGAGGCCTATGGAGTTCGGCTTGATGAAGCCGAAATGGCGGCCCTGAGTTCGGTTAAAGGCTTGGCCGAACGGGCGATGAAGCAGGCATGAGGCATCAGCATGTCATCGCAGGTGAGGCGTTTCGGCTCAGGCCCATCGCGGAGCGGGATGCCGAGTTCGTGGTTGCGTTGCGTTCGATGGCTGGGCGGTCCCAATACCTTAACCCAATCAGCCCCAGCATCGACAATCAGCTGAAATGGCTCGCGGACTATTTCAAGCGCGAAGGAGATTACTACTTCGTGATTGAACGCATCGTGGGCGAGCGGCCAGAAGGCCTGATTTCGCTCTATGATTTATCCACCCATGACGGCTCGGCCGAGTGGGGCCGCTGGATCGTCGCGCCGACCTCTCTGTCGGCCATCGAAAGCTTGGTCTTGTTGATGGATTTTGCCTTCGATAAAATGCACCTGCAGAAAGTCTATTCCTATACGGTTGCGGAAAATAGCGCGACCAACTCCTTTCATGACGGCTGCGGTTTCCGCCGGGCAGGGGTACAAGTTGCCCGGTTCAACATGGAGGGGCGAGCCATCGATGCCGTAAAGCATGAGTGTGCGGCGAGCGAATGGGCCGCCCTCCGGCCGGCCTTAGCGGCCAAAAGCCAGAAAATCTCTCAACGAATCAATCGCGATGCTCCCGGACGCTGAATTTCATCACATCGGAGTCGCGTGCAAAGACTTCGAGCAAGAGCAGGCCAAGTTCGCGGCCCTCGGCTATCGCCAGGAGTTGCCGGATGTGCACGACCCTGTACAACGTGTGCATGTCCGCTTCTTAATCGGGGGCGGGCCCCGGATGGAACTTGTGCGTAGCGACGGCGAGTCCGGCCCTTTGGCGCCTTGGCTAAAGTCCGGCATCAAGATGTATCATATGGCTTATATCGTCAAAAATCTGCCGACCGCGCTGGCTTTTTTGAAAAGCCAAGGCGCTCGGATTGTCGTCGCCCCGGTGCCGGCGGCGGCCTTTGGAGGCCGGAATATCTCCTTCGTCATGCTCCCCAACCTGCTCTTGGTTGAGCTCATCGAGCAATAATTATGCAAAGCCGAGAACCAGACTTTTCGAAGTTTAAAAAACTCGAAAAATTCGCCCAAAGTATTCCGGAGTCTCCGGAGACGCCCCGCATCTGTATCGCGGGCAAGAACGACATCGCGGCCAATTGTTTACTATATTTACTTAAGGCTGGATTTTCGCCGAGTGGACTTTGCGTCGTCGCAAACCGGTGCGATACTGGCCGACATACTTGGCAGCGATCCTTGATTGCAACGGCTCGGCAGAACGGGGTTGCGGTCTGGCCGGTCGAGGAAGTCAAAAAGCTTCCGGAGATAAGATTCTTCTCCCTGGAGCATGACCGGATTCTCCGGCCCAAGGCGTTTGCCACTCCGCATCTGTATAACCTACACTTCTCAAAACTGCCCGCCTATCGAGGCGTCTCCACCTCGGTATGGCCCCTAATCAATCGGGAGAAGGAGTCGGCCGTGACCTTACACCGTATCGATGAAGGCATCGACACGGGTACCATCATTGCGCAGCAAACGTTTGCGCTGACCGAGGGGATGACGGCAGGGGAGCTCTACGCTGAATATACCCGCCAAGGAGAAGAGCTTTTCAAAGAAGAAGTAGGAAGATTACTTGAAGAGGCTCCGACCGGCGTCGCCCAGGACGAGGCGGCCGCCACCTATTATTCGCGGGCGATGATCAATTATGGCGACGCCGGCCTTGCTTTCGACAACCCAGCCGAAGTGATTCAGGCCCGGCTGCGAGCCTTCACCTTTTGGCAATACCAGCTTCCGTTGGTGGCGGGACGCAGGATATGGTCCGCCAAAATACTGGCTGATAAGTCAGGACTCGCGCCCGGAGCCGTAAAAGCCGAAGACAATTGGCACGCCAGGGTTGGAACGGGTACGACCGACTTATTTTTGGAATACTGCTTCCTTGATGCCCTGATTGATTGGGCTAAAGGCGGCCCTCGTCCGGTCGATTTTCCAGCAACTTTGCCGCCGCACGACTTAGAAGACGTGAATGGCTGGACGCCGCTGATGGTCGCCGCCTATCACGGTAGCACCGAGGTTGCGTCATGGCTTATCTCGGCTGGAGCAACGCTTGGCCACCAGAATCGTCGTGGCAAGACGGCGCTCATGTACGCGAAATCCCATGCAGAAATTTCCGGCAACCTGCAGATAGTCGAAGCCTTGCTCAGGGCGGGGGCGGATACTGCGGCCAAAGATCAGGAAGGGCTGACGGTGCTCGATTATTGCGACCGCGAAAAAACCCCCCAATTGTATCAGCTTCTCAGCCAATGAACATTCCATTTCTTGACCTTAAAGCCATCAACGCTCGGCACGCCGAAGAGCTGAAGGCCGCTGCCGCTCGCGTCATCGACTCGGGCTGGTATATTCTTGGGGAGGAGGTGAAGGCTTTTGAGGCGGAGTTCGCCGCCTGGGTCGCCTCGCCACACTGCGTCGGCACCTCCGACGGGCTCTCGGCCCTCATCCTCGCCCTGCGCGGCTGGAAGGAGCTCGGCCTGCTCAAGGACGGCGATGCCGTCGCGGTGCCGGCCAACACCTACATCGCGTCGATCCTCGCCATCACCGAGAACCGTCTGCGGCCCGTGCTTGTCGAGCCGGACGAGGACACATTCAACCTCGGTGCAGAGAAACTCGCCGCTGCGCTGACTCCCGACGTCAAGGCGGTACTCGCGGTCCATCTCTACGGCCAGTTGGCCGAGATGCCGGCAATCGCCAAACTTTGCCGTGAACGTGGATTGCTGCTGCTCGAAGACGCCGCCCAAGCGCACGGTGCTGAGGTCGATGGCATCAATGCTGGGGCCTGGGGTGATGCCGCCGCCTTCAGTTTTTATCCGGGAAAGAACCTCGGTGCGCTCGGCGATGCTGGGGCTTTGACCTGTAAGGACGCTAAGCTCGCCCAGATGGTCCGCGCTTTGCGCAACTACGGCTCGCACGAGAAATACAAGAACCTCATCCAAGGACCGAACGATCGGCTCGACGAGATGCAGGCGGCTTTCCTGCGGGTGAAGCTGCGCCATATGGATGCAGATAACGGTCGGCGTCAGGCAATCGCTCGGCGATACCGCGAAGAAATCAAGCACCCCGCCATCAAGCTGCCCGCGGTGCGAGATGGCGAAGCGTCGCACGTCTGGCATCTGTTTGTGATACGCGTGCCGAATCGCGATGCCTTCCAAAAGCAACTGGCGGACCAGGGCGTCCACACGGCCGTGCATTATCCCATCCCGCCGCATCGGCAGGAGGCTTACGTTAAACAGCTGGGACATCTCCAGTTCCCCTTGACGGAAGGAATCCATCGCGAGGTGGTTTCTTTACCGATTAGCCCAGTGATGTCCGATGAGGCCGTCAGTTACGTCATCGATCAGCTGAATCGATGAGCACGGCGGCGACCGATACGCAGGCGTTGCCAGGGGTCACTTATATCCTGACCGCCTATAACCATGCCCGCTTTGCGGAGCAGGCCCTCGCGTCAGCCTTTAATCAAGATTACCCTGGCCGCATCGAATTCATTATCATCGATGACGGCTCAAAAGATGATACGGCCGCCATTATCAAGCAATGCGTAAGTCTTAGACCTGACCGGGAGATCGTCGATTTGTCGGACGGCCTCAACCGAGGTCTGGTCACGAACATCAATCGGGCTATCCGGCAGACCGGTGGCGAAATCATCTTCACCCAATCCTGTGATGACGTGGCGCATCCTAACCGGATAAGCACCTTTGTCCGTTTTTACCAAAACAACCCGCAGATCAAGGCGTGCTACGGCGGCGTCCGGAAGATCGATGAGAACGGGGTCTTGTCGGGAGGCGTCTATGTGGTGGAAGATCCTACGCACCCACTGAGCGAAGCCGGCAACATGCCCATCGGGAACGGGGCCAACGAGTCGTGCCGGCGCTCCATAATCCAGGAACTGGGCTATCTGGAGGAACTCAGGTGCGTCGCGGAAGATTGCCAGATATCTCTGCTCGGCCATGTCTCCGGTGGCATCGGCTATCTGCCCGACATCACTGTTGATTATAGAATTCATGGTGCAAATTGGAGCGCTGCGGGGGAGGAAGCCTCCCGTCGTCCGTTCAACTACTCTTGGTGGGAATATTCCGCCCGCTCATGTTTCGACAACGCCCGCGCGATGGATGCGTTGCTCCGTCGTCCCGCCGTGGCGAAGCGGTGCGATCCCGTCACCCTGCGGCACCTCGCCCGTTATGTCGGGGCGAACCTTAGAAAACAGACGGTTAATTACCATGCGTTTTTCCCGCACCCTGGCGACCGGTTCTTCTCCTTGGTTTTCACCTCCGGGCTCAGTTTCGGAAAAATCGCGCTGAGCCTGTCCGTTCGGTTGTTTCAGGCCCGCGGACTGAGGTTTTTGCTATGGGCTAGGCGGTGCTTAACCAAAGCGGCTTAAAAGGCCGAAGCCCACCTCGGCCATCACCCTTGCAGTCATCTTTTCAACTTATCGAAAAGTCCATTTTGGGCGACCTGCATGCGCAGGCGGCTAAGTCCAGCAAGTCGGTCCATGCCTTAACGCCGTGCCCCTCAGTAAAAACCCATCTGTTAAGATTTTGCAACCAGCTCGCTTCACCAGGGATTATTCATGAATAACGCCAAGCCCCATCGGCTTATCTATGTAGACCTGCTCCGCGGCTTGGCTGCACTCGCGGTTTTACTTTACCATGTACGAGCTACCGTAAATTTGTCTCCGGGCTTGGCCGGGGGAGGTTTGCTCGGGAAAATCTGGATGGCTTTTTCGTGTCATGGTAGCTCCGCCGTCATAGTTTTCTTCGTTTTGAGCGGCTATATGGTTGGTGGCGGGGTTTTACGTTCTTTGCGTAACGGAACTTGGTCTTGGCGTGATTATGCGATCGCACGTTTTACCCGGCTTTACGTGGTGCTAATTCCGGCCTTGTTGCTCACGTTATTGCTGGACGTAAGCGGCCGTAACTTAATTCCTTCCTCCGAAATCTACGTAGTCCAAACTCAGGATAGTGACTACTCCCTGAGAGGCCCGAACACTTTTCCAGGCAGTCCGACGACGTGGCTTTCGCACAGTGTTTTTTTGGGAAACCTACTGTTTCTACAAGACATGATTTGCCCGGTTCTTGGGACTAATGGCGCGCTGTGGAGTCTTTCTTATGAATTCTGGTATTACCTTCTTTTTCCCTGCATGCTATTGGTTTTCCAGGAGCGGAGCGGCCGGGAAAGGCTAGCATATGTTTTCCTAGCTTGTGCAATCGCTTGGTTGCTTGGATCCAAAGGGCTCTTTCTGATGACGGCCTGGCTTGCGGGAGCTGGCATGGCTTGGCTGTTCGCTAATTTTCCGGCTCGGCCAAATCCCGTATGGCTCCGTTTTTTAGTTTGGGTGACTTTTGCGTGCCACGGTCTCGCCCTAGCTGTATTCAGCGCAATCGGACCAGTTTGGAGCACATTGCTCTCCGCAGGCCTGACCTGCGCCATTTTATGGGTCGAGACTCGGGCTTCGGGAGATTCGACGAGCTGGTATACCCGCCCGGTTGAAGGGCTGTCGGAGATGTCATACACCCTCTATGCGACACACTACCCTTTGCTATTTCTTTTACATGCGCTTTGGCTGGGCAACCAAAAGCTACACCACTCTCCCTCCGGAATCGTGACGGCTTTGACGATTGCGGCGATCGCATTTGGCTTCGCTTATGCTTGGTGGTGGCTCTTCGAACGAAGGACCAACGAAATTCGTGACTTTTTCCGCCAACGTCTGCCGGGAGGCGCGCGTGAATCTTCAGCAGCGCCTTCCTCCGGAATCATTTCGCCGAAACTGAATCACCCAGGAAAATAAATGTTCTTTGCCAAAACAACCAGCCCATTGCTATGCAACGAGCTCGTCTATAACTTCTAAACATGATCGTAATCCTCACGAATATTCCGTCACCCTATCGGACGGCTTTTTTTGACGACCTGCATGCGCAGGCGGCCGAGTTCGGCGAGACCGTGCACGTCTTATATTGCGCCCCAACGGAGCCTAATCGTTTTTGGGGCTATCATCCAGAGGAGATGAAGCATCCGCACACAATGATGCCGGGCTGGCACTTTCAAATCCGAGGTTGGTTCTCGCACTTAAACTTATCGGTGCTCAAAGAAATCAAACGGTTAAAGCCGACCACGCTTATCGTTGGGGGTGCTTGGAATACCCCGACGATCTTGCTGGCGGCTCTTAGTCGAATAAACCCACCACCTCGTCGCCTCTTTTGGAGCGAAGGCCACGCCAAGGCAGCTACTCACCATACTGGACCGATTGCCTGGGTGCGTCGTCGCTGTTATCAGAAATACCAGGCGTTCGCCGTCCCTAACCAATTAAGCGCGGATTGGGCCCTTTCCCAAGTCGGCGAGCCTAAGCCGATCGTCTTCTTGCCGAATTCAGTCGATGTCGATTTTTATTCCCGTAACGACCCCTCGGATCGGAGCCTTGCCAGAAAGAAACTGGGCTTACCGGAAGACATCCGGCTACTTGTTCAGGTAGGCACGCTATGCTCTCGCAAAGGAACTTTGGAGTTGGCGCAGGCATTCCTAAACTTACCCCAAGGGGAAAGAGCTAAAGCGCGTTTAGTTTTCGTGGGGACCGGACCATTGGAATCGGAGCTAAAAGCGTTGGCTGATAAGTCTGACGGAGGCATCCAGCTTTTAGGGCAAATGGACGCCGAAGGCGTGCGGCAAATCCTACTGGCCGCTAATGTCTTCGTCTTGAATACCAAGAAGGACCCGAATCCTCTTTCGCCAATCGAGGCGTCGGCCGCCGGCTTGACGGTTTTGCTTTCAAGTATGGCTGGAAACGTAAAAGAAATTATCACGGCTGGCGATGCCGGCCTGATCATCGATGACCCCATGAATCCGACCGCCGCGTTGCGATGGGTGCTTTCACGATCTGATGAGGGATTAGAATCAATAGGACAACGGGCCAGGGCGCATGCACGAAACACTTTTTCGACTAAAGCGGTCGCAAAGAGGCTCCTCGAACAGCTCAGCAGCTGGTAAGAAAACCTACTAAGCTAAATCGAGCCACGGCTCTATAAATTTCAGGCGAGGTTCCCAGCCGTGCAAAAAGCACGGCTTTTTTGTGCCCGTTTCACGAGGTAGGGGCGCGACTGCGTCGCGTCCGTTCGCCTGCAAAGGGCAGGGTGGATATGCCTTAGCTAAGGCCCGACGACTGGGCGGCTGCGGATTCGAACGGACGCCACGCAGTGGCGCCCCTACCTTGCTGCATCCCTTGTCAACCGGCCAGCTGGTCAACAGGTCAACTAACGGTGCCTCTCTCTGGCCAACC
>Ga0208960_1001139_pt1 | contig 14368 bp, 22 predicted proteins | sample GreLakmeON33MSRF_FD_187703 | JGI IMG/M metagenome (GOLD analysis project Ga0208960, IMG submission 187703) | Freshwater lentic microbial communities from great Laurentian Lakes, MI, USA - Great Lakes metaG ON33MSRF (SPAdes) | ecosystem: Environmental > Aquatic > Freshwater > Lake | place: Great...
CGCAGGCGTCTACCAATCCATGCACTTAGCGGCGTGGCATGGAACGACAGGCAGCGCAGATACAGACCCCACGTTTATCGGTGCTCACAACGGAGCAACTGACCGCTGGCAACTTAGTACAACCATAAGGACAGCGTCGGCGCAGTCTCACAGCATCAAACTTGGGAAAACAACAAGCCTCAACTCAACCACAACCATTCAAGGCGCTAGACCAGCCGCGTTCCTGCTGGGGACTCGCAACTCCGCCACCAGCCTTACGATGTATCGAAATGGAGTGGCGGACGGCGTTTCTGCGACCTCCACAACCGGCATCGCAGCCAGTTCTTTTCCGTTTTTTGTCTTTCGCAACAACCTTACTGGAACAGTTAGCGGCGACAATCCTGGGTTTTCACTTCGTATGTACAGCATTGGTGACGACATGACCGGCACGCAGGTTGCCAACTTTCACACTGCACTATCGGCGCTCAACACAGCACTGGGTCGCACATGACACTTGCAGACCTCACGCTCCCGATCCCGTACGCCGAAGCCCAAGGGCTGGCTCTCATCTTCACGCCCCAACTGGCTGGCAGGCTCGCGGAACTACATGGCCTGCACGGCAGCACCAACTGCGTCCCTGTGCCTCGCGTGCTGGCCGATGGGAGGATGATGCTGTGCGGCGACATCCTCACCGAAGTTATGCCGGGCGGGTTGTTGTCGGGCATGTGGGCCGCATCGGATCAGCAGGTGCTAGGGGCAAGCGTTGAGGTCATGCCATGGGCCGACGCTCTGGCGCTGCTGCCGCCTGACCCACCGATGGTGTGACGCTGAAGACGGTCGCCCAATCGTAAGAAGAAGACGCCAGTTTTCGTCATACACCCGCCGCACACGCTACACCGCGAGAGGGTACATCGCAGGACGGGTGTACGCTGCTGGAGCGGACGAAGACGCTATAGTGCGAAGGGACAGTCGTGAATCATGCCAGCCCGTGTCGAACGCTGGCGGCCGCACACGATGCGGCGGACCACGATCACCAAAGAGCGAACGCACTACACGACCGCCGACTGGCGAGCGAAGCGGCTACGGATCCTGCGACGCGACGCGTTCGTGTGTGCGGTCTGCTCTCGCGTTGCCTACGGCCAGGCTGCCCACGTCGATCACATCCATCCCCTCGAGGACGGCGGCACGGACGACGACAGCAACCTCCAGACGCTATGCCGTTCTTGCCACGGAGTGAAGACACGCAGGGAGCAGCGGCTAAAAGGGCAACTGTGACCCCCCTGGGGGGGTAGGGTGATCCGGACAGGTGACGTTAAACGCAAAGCCCCGCGTGCCCTCTGCGCGAATATCTGTCGGGTTTCATCAAATAGGAGGTTCTCATGGGCAGCCGCGGACCGATTCCTGATCCAAAGAGCCAGCGTTCCAAGGCCGGCAGAAACACCAGGGCAAAAAAGCCGGCGGCCTTTGCGGCCGCAGCTGGGCCGGCAGGCCTGGTCGAGATCCCCGACTCGGTGGCGCTCGTCGCCGATGCTCTCGCCTTCTGGCACCGCGTCGCACCGACGCTGATTGCCGACGGCCGCCTGGTCCCGGAGCAGGCCGACGCGTTCGCGATCCTCTGCCGGCTCCACTCCGACATCCGACTCCTCGAGGACCAGGTCTCGCGGGAGGGTTTCATCACCGCCACCGACAAAGGTCAGGCCGCGTCGCCGGTCGCAAAGTTGCTCCGTGACTCGCGGAGGGACTTCGTCACACTTGCCAGGGACTTCGGACTGACCGCAGCGTCGTCGGCCCGGATCCCGCAGGAGGCGACGGATGGCAAAGAAGACGACGACCCGGAAGCCAAGGTCCTCGCGCGGCTCTCCGTCCGCGGCTAAGAAGAAGCCGCTCGACCCAAAGAAGCGGCCGGAGTATGTCGCCGGCTACCGATGGGACGAGGAGTCGGCCTCCGCGCCGGTCGAGTTCATCCAGTCGCTATGCCGTCACCCAGACGAGCGCGGCGGAGATCCGCAGAAAATCTCACTCGTCGAATGGCAGGCCGAGCAAGTCCTCCGGCCGTTGTTCGGCTGGCGGCGAGCCGACGGCCGGCTCCGATTCCGTCGGGCCGGGATCTTCGTCCCGAAAAAAAATCGCAAATCTTCACTCATGTCGCAGCTCGCCCAGTACATGGCGACCTGTCACGCCCCGGCCCAGGACGTGTTCCTCGCGGCGAACGATCGCCTCCAGGCCCGCACGATGTATCGCATGGTCCGGCAGTCGGTCGAGGCGAGCCCGCAGCTCTCACGGTTGCTGGAGGTCGTCGACTCGCGGAGCATCATCCGGAACCGCGAGACCGGTAAGGAAATACGCTGCCTGTCCTCCGACTCGTGGCGGAACGAAGGCCTGAACGGTTCCGTGATCCTCGACGAGATCCACTCGTTCCGCTCGCCCGACCTGGTCGACGCGTTGATCTACGCAACTCGCGGCACGGCTAACGGTCTCGTGATCTCGATCTCGACGGCCGGCTCGGATCGCAACGGCATCGGGTGGCGTTGGTGGCAGGATTGCGAGCTGGTGCTAAAAGATCCGAAAGCAAACCCCACGTTCTACGGTCTGATCTACGCTGCGAAGGACGACGACGACTGGTCAGATCCCAAGGTCTGGCGACGCGCGAACCCGTCGATGGGCGTCGCGTTTCCCGAGGACGAGTTCGCGGCCGACTACCAGGACGCGACGACGGACCCGCGGAAGTTCTCGAAGTGGCTCCGCTACTCGCTGAACGTCTGGCAGGCCGCGGACGCCCGCTGGTTCCAGGGCGACGCGTGGTCACAGTGTTCCGCCGGCCCGATCGATCCGCCCGAGGGCCGGCCATGCTGGATCGGCGTCGACCTTGCAAGCAATCTCGACATGACCGCGGCCGCGTTTGTCTTCAAAGAATCCGACGGCAGCTACTACGTCGAATGGAAATACTGGGTGCCGAGTGAGACCGTCGCCGACCGTGTCCGCGAGGGGATCCCCTACGATGCCTGGATCCGCGGCGGATGGGTAACGGTCACGGACGGACACCGTCTGGATCACGAGGCAGTGGCCCGCGACATCGTGGCGTATGGCGAGGCCCACCAGATCAAGGCGGTCGGCATCGACCCGTGGCAGGCGGGGGCGCTGGAGACGCTGCTCCAGCGGGAGTCGATCGAGGTCAAAGACATACCGCAGCGGACCTCGTATCTCAACTCTGCCTGCAAACTCCTCGAGGGCCTGGTCGTCGAGAAGCGGATCCGCACCGCCGGGAATCCCGTGGCGACGTGGAACGCCAACAACGTCTGCGTGTACACCGATCCGACGGGCATGATCAAACCGGACAAGGCGAAGAGTAACGAGAAGATCGACGGAGTCGTGGCGCTGGTGAACGCCCTGGCTCTCGCGAGCACCGACGAGGATTCAGGCTCGGCCAACCTGGACGACTACCGAATCACTCTCATATAGCCGGCCGGCCTCCAACTTCGCCGGCGGCAGTATCCGGCGGACACTGGCACGGCCCGGGATCTGCCCCCGGGGCCGCAGGATGCCCACATGCCCCGATCCCAGGCCGCAACCAAGCAGACCCGCCGGCGAGCCGCTCCGCGTCGCAAGGCGTCCGCGAAGGCTCCGCAGATCCGCAGCGTATGGCACGAGATGACGACCGGCGTCGGCCGGATCTCCGCCAGCGACATCGGCACCACCGACGCGATCCGCGTCTCCTCGATCCTGGCCGTCGTCCGCTGGATCGCCCAGGCCGTGGCCGTGATGCCGATCCAGATCATGCGGGCCGGCCCCGGCGGAAAAAAAGAGGAGGCCGACCTCCCCTGCTCTTACACGCTCCGCAAGCGGCCCAACGGCTGGCAGTCGGCCTATGACTTCTATCAGCTCGCCGCCTACTGGACCGCGCTCCACGGCAACGCCTTTGCCCGCGTAATGCCAGGCCCTCGCGGATTCTGTTCCGAGCTGCGGCCCATGCACCCCAGCCGCGTCGAGGTGATCCGCAACGCCGACTACACGGTCTCCTATCGATTCTGGGGAGACGCCGGCTGGGAGCCGGTCCGCGAGCCGGTGATCCACTGGCGGTGGCTTTCGGACAACGGCCTGATGGGCATGGCCCCGTCGGAACTCTGCGGGACCTCGATCACGCTGGCCCGACAACTCGACATCGCCGCGACTGCCTTTTGGGCCAACTCGGCCCGGCCCGACATGGTGATGGAGCTACAGGAGAAAGTCCCCGACGAGGCAATGGCCGCCCTGCGGTCGCAGCTGCGGGAGATCTACGGCGGCGCGCGGAACCGCGGGTCGATCGCGGTCCTCCCCAAAAAGACGCAGCTCAAGCCCATCGAATCAAACTCGATGGAGGCGAACCAGTACCAGGAGCTTCGCGACTCGATCCTCCCGGACATCGCCCGCAGCTGGGGCGTTCCCTCGACGCTCCTGGGTGACGCGAAGATGGCCCGCTGGTCGAACGTGGAGCAAGAGCATCTATCCGCCCAGGTCTGGTGCCTCCTGCCGTGGGCGCGGCGAATGGAGGGGCCGCTCGACATGCTCCTCCAGCCGGTCTACGGCGAGGACGTGTATTGCCGGCTCGATAACCGCGGGATCCTCCGGGCCGACACGGCCAGCCGCGTCGCGCTCTACCAGTCGCTATTCAACATGGGCGCCCTCAAGCCCGCGGAACTCCGCGAGCTCGAGGACCTCCCGCAGCTCGACGAGCCGGCGGCGAACGAGACCTATATGCAACTCGGATTCTCGACGCTCACGGCGGCGGCGACGCAGCACGACACCACGCCGGCCGATCCCGCCGACGAGCCGGCGGCCGACGCGACGATCGACTCGACATCAGATCCGCTGTCCGCCGTAGCCTCTGGTGCCGACCTGGCCGCGACTGCTCTGAACGGTGCCCAGGTTACGGCGCTCCTCGAGGTTTTGGGACAGGTCGCCGCCGGCACGATCGACAAGGACGCCGCGGTCGCCCTGATCACGGCCGCATTCCCGACGATCACCCAGGCCCTCGCGGGAAAGATGGTCAACGGCACGAACGACCTACCGCCGAACGGAGGGCCGACTAATGCAGCCTGAACGACGCTATTTGTCGATCGATGACGACGCCGATTCTGGCTCTCTGTTTGTCGAGGAGCGGGACGGGGAGTCTCCGAAGATCAAGGGAATCGCCCCGCCGTGGGATTCTCTTTCGGTAGACCTCGGAGGATTCCGCGAGCGGTTCTCGTCAACGTCTTTCGATAAGGTGCTCTCCAAGCGCAAGATCGATGTCCCGATGCTCTGGAACCATAACGACTCGGCACCGCTCGCCAGGACCACTAACGGCACGCTGCGGATCCAGAAGTCGGACAAGGGTCTCGCGTTCGAGGCCGACCCGGTCGCCACTCCGACGGCCGCTGAAGTTCTGACGCTGATCAGATCGAAAACAATCTTTGGCTCATCTTTTGCTTTCACGGTCAACCCCAAGGGGGAGACATGGGAGGAGGACGATCGGGGCAACGTCACCAGGACGATCTCCGAGGCCGCCGGTCTTTTCGATATTTCTCCAGTGACCCGGGCCGCGTATCCGTCCAGTACCGTCGGCCTTCGCTCGCTGTCCGCATGGCGCGAAGCCCGCGGGCTCGTCCAGCACAGGAGCGAGGGCCGCGGCTTAGTGATCTCGCTCGACTACGATCGGACCTTCACTGCTGCCCCCGGTCTCTGGCGGTCGTTCGTGGCGATGGCTGCGGATCGCGGGAACCGTGTCGTCTGTATCACTCGACGCGAGGACACCGAAGAAAACCGCGAGGCGATCCGCTCCGCGTTCGCTGACCTCGACGTGGCGGACATGATCCTTTGCGGCGCTGGCACCCAGAAGCGGGACGCCGCGACCTCCGCCGGCCTCGAGGTCGACGTGTGGATCGACGACTACCCCGAAGGCATCGTCCGGGCAGCGGAGCCCGCGGCCGTCGAGGAGGCCGCCCGCTCCCTCAAGGTCTCCACGCTCGCCGGAGCCAGGGCCGCCGCCGCTGCCGCAGTCGCGAGGATGCGGACCCATGCCGGCTAACTGTTGCCCAAAGTGCGGCGGCCGCTGCCGCGTCGAGTCGAGCAAGCGGGCCGGCGACCGCCAGGTCCGTTACGTCGAGTGTCAGAAATGTCGGCAACGTCGCCGCCAGGTCGTTCCGGCCGACACCGTATGGAGGAGGAGCCGATGATCACAAGCCAGCCCATCGCCGCCGCGGCCCAGCCTGCCGGCCTGATCGACAAGGTGACCGAATACATCGCGTCCGCGAAGTCCGCGTCCGCCGACGGCCTGACCTGGGGCGAGTTCGGGGAACTCCTCCTGGCCCTCGTGAAACTCGTCGTCTCATTCCTCGACGATGTCTCGACGATGAGCGGGGCCGAGAAGAAGGCTTTCGCGTTGGACGCTGTCGGCCGTCTCTTCGACGCGGTGGCCGACTACGCGGTCCCGGTGACGCTCTACCCGCTCTGGTTCCTCGCCCGTCCTGCCGTCCGCTCGCTCGTCCTGGCGCTCGCCGGCGGCGTGCTGGAGCAGCTCCTCCCGATCGTGAGGGCGCCCCGATGACGCTCGTCCTGATCGCCCTGGCGATCTACGCTTTTGCTGGCGAGAAGATCCTGGAGCAACTGCGCAAGGCCGCCGGCACGGCCCCGGATGTCTCCCGCCGCCAGGTCGCCGGCGCCGCCTGCCTCGCCGGGGCCGCGATCATGTGGAGCATGTCCCGTCCGCAGGCCGAGCCGACCCCAGCGCCGCCGGCCCCGGATGCCCGCCTGGTTCTCCGCGGGACGTTCGTCGGCCCCGACGCCGCAGCCGATGCCGCCACCGTGTCGGCCCTGATGGAAGAGCTCGCCGCGGAGATCGAGTGGGACGGAATGCAGGCCGAGCCGCTCTGGAAGACCGGAGTAGCGGTGGACGATCTGCGGCAGCGAGCCCGCGAGCTGCGATGCCGTGGCGTGTCGCTGGGTGAGAAACACCCGCGAGCCCGCGAGACGATCAAGGCATATCTGGACAACGCCGCCGGCACGTCCGGCGGTCCGCTCTCCGGAGCGCAGCGGTCCGCCTGGGTGGCCGCCTACCGCGACCTCGCGAGGGCTGCCGCCGATGCTTCACGCTGATCGCAAGGCCGGCCGGCTCTTGGCCGTCGTCGTCCTCCTGGGGCTCACCGCCGCCGCTGTCGTCGCTGGGCTGATCCATCGGCCGGCGCCCTGGATCCAAGCAGAGGGACAGTTCGGCTACGATCCGGACCCGGAGGGCGTCGCGGCATTCCTTGCCGAACTGCCGCAGCCGCTGTTTCGACAGGCCGGCGAGGAGACGATCCGCGAGGCCAAGGGCGTCGACACGTTTCTCTATCGTTCCGCATACCGCGCCCACCAGTCCCTCTACGGCAGGCCGTGGGTCGTCGAGCGGCAGGGGATCGGGGACTGTGTTTCTTGGGGTTGGGCTCACGGGATCTGGATCGCGCAGTGTGTCGATTGGGAGACCGGCCGACTCGCCAACCCTCCGCCGTTCCCGAGCACCGAGGCGATCTACGGAGGGTCTCGCGTGGAATCCCGCGGCCGATCCGGTGATGGCTCCTCGCCGGTCGGAGGATACTCCGACGGATCCTACGGGGCAGCGGCGGCCCGCTGGGTTCGTGACTGGGGTGTGGTCTTCCGCGAGGAGGTCGGCGGCCACGATCTCCGCAACTACTCCGCGGACCGTGCCAAGGCGTGGGGCGCGTACGGCAACGGCGGCCAGGGCGATAAAGGCAAACTCGACGCGATCGCAAAGAAGCACCCGGCGCAATACGTCGCGCTCACTACCACATGGGCCGAGGCAGCCGCAGCGATCGAGGCGGGCTTCACTGTGCCGGTCGCAAGCATGCAGGGATTTGCCTCCCGACGGGACGCCCAGGGCTACGCCGCGGCCTCTGGGCAGTGGGCTCATGAGATGTGTTTTATTTCGGTGCGCTACCAGAAGAATGGCAGTCCGACCGATGCCCTGCTCTGCCTGAACTCCTGGGGACCGAACTGGATCAGCGGTCCGAAGTGGCCGGCCGATCAGCCCGACGGATCGTTCTGGGTAACGCGGTCGACCGTGGAGTCGATGCTCCGTGCTAAAGATTCTTTTGCGGTTGGCAGTGTCGCCGGCTTCGGCTGGCGCGATCTCCATAACGGAAACTGGCTCGCCCCCGCGCCGCCCAAGTCGATCGCCCACCCTCTTCCGCTCATCTACTCGATCGCCCCGTGAGGATTGCAATGAACCGTAAGACTGTCGCCGTCGCCCTCGTCGCCCTGGTCCTCGGCTACTGGCTGGCCGCGAGCCCATCGTCCCCCGTGCCGGCCCCGCGGCCGAATGACCGGACCGTCGTCCGGTGGATCGCCCGCATGGCGAAGAGTTTCCTGTGGGTGGCGCTCCTCGCGGAGAAGCCTCCGGCCGACCCGCAACCCGACTACCACTACGCCAGGGCCGAGCGTGTCGGCGATGACGGCTATCCAATCGTCGACCATGCCAGGGGGTGGTAATGTCTTTCTCTGGAATCTGGAACGCTCTCGTCGCCTTCCTGGTCTGGCTCTCCGCAGACCCGGCGGCCCTGGACCTCGAGGCCCCGAAGGCGGCGGCCGCGGTGGCTGTCGCTCGCGCCTCCATGCTTGCCGACTCGCCGACGCCGCCGGCCCCGGCCCCAGCCCCGACGGAGTGCGACTGCGGCAAGAGCTGCGTCCGCGGGGTGTGGAAGCCCGACGGCAAGATCGCCCAGCGTTGCCAATGCAGCTGCCCGCGCTGCGTCGCGGAGCGTGCCAAGGCCTGCCCTGATGGATCCTGTCCGAAGCGGTGAGTGTCCTACCGTAGGACACCGCAACTTCGCCGGATGCCGGGCCGCTCATATCGTGCTGGAGGTTAATCCACCACCCACGCAAGGATGCGACACATGCCCAGCGCCAAGATGCTCGGTCTCCAGGATGAGGCCGCCAAGATCACGACCGAGATCGAAACTCTCCGAGCGATGACTCCCGCCGACGAGGCGGAGAAGACGCAGATCGAGGAGAGGATGGCCGAGCGTTCGGCGCGGGCCGACGAGGTGACCACGCTGGCGCGAGCCGAGCGAGCCCTCGACGAAAAGATCGAGGCCCTTCGCGGTGTGACTGCGACCTCCGAGTCGGACAGCCGTTCGACCGTCGAGAAGGCGGAGCGTCGGAAGGCCCCGGCGATCCACGTCATCCCCGGGAAGTCGGTCCGCGGTTTCGGCTCGGTCGAGGACGCAGCCAAGGCTGGCCGTTTCCTTCGAGCCATCGCTCGCGGCGACATGGCCGAGGCCCGTGCGATGGGCGAGACCTCGCCGACGTATGACGGCGAGGGCGTCGAGCTCGTGTCTCCGGAACTCTACCGTGGCTATATCGACGTTCTGGGCTACCAGTCCGTCGGCCTCCAGCTGGCCCAGGTCTACACGACCACCAGCTCCTCGATCGAAATCCCCAAGATCGGCGAGATCGAGGCCGAATGGTTCGACGAGCACGAGACGGTTACGGACGACGAGGCTTCGACCGACAAGGTCACGCTGACCCTCTATAAGATGGGTCGGATCCTGACGTTCTCGAACGAGCTGATCCGAGACGCTGCGACTGTGGTGAACCTCGCCCAGCTCGCGGCCAATCGGTTCGGCCTCGCGATCGCGAAGAAGGCCGACTCTGTCTGGCTCCAGGGCGATGCCGGAAAGGGCATCGCGGGCCTGGTCGACGAGATCGCCGGAGCCAACGAAGTCGAGGCCGGCGTCGACTTCGACGGTGCGGATCTCGCCAGCCTGGTCGGCAAGGTCGACGCCCGCGTGATGAATACCGCGTGGGTTGTCTCCTCGGCCGGCTGGGAGCATCTGATGAAGTCGTCGGTCGTCTCGCAGTCGACGACCATCGGCGAGCGGGTCCTCCCGGTCGTGATGGGTGCCCCGGTCTACAAGTGCCTCGGCCTGCCGGCCGGGACGCTTGCCCTCTACGGTGACTTCTCGATGTCGACGGCAGTTGCCGTCCAGGCCAACGGCCTGGTGATCGCGGCCAGCGAACACGCTGGCTTCGAGAACGACGCAGTGAAGTTCCGCGGCCTCCAGCGGATCGGTATCTCGAACCATGACGCGTCGTTCGTTGCAAAGCTGGTCGAGGCTGGCAGCTGACGATAGACGCTCAGTTCTACGGGGACCGGGGGGTGGCAGGGATGCTGCCCTCCGGTCGCCCCATGTAGTGAGGTAGTTCGTGGCAGCGTCGCGTCCCGTCCGACTGTCGAGGTGAGGGGAGACAATGCCAATTACCAAGGTCCGTCTGGCCGGAGCGGTGGCTCGCGTGATCCAGTTCAACACCGAATCGACCCCCGTGGATCTCACGGTCACGTTCGCCGTCGGCCAGGACCTCCCCGCCGGCGACCTCTACGCGACGGCCACGTCCAGGGGAACCGTGCTCACCCTCGACCCGATCGACATCACCGGCAGCGATGAGGTCGCCGCCGTCCAGGTCACGATCGACCCCGGCGACTTCGAGAGCTACGGGAGTCGAGTCTGGGCCGTCGAGGTCGGCACGCTCGACGAGGTCTCCGGCGATGACGCTACGGCCTACGTCATGTTTGCCGGCTCCGTGGCGTTCCGAGAAATGCTGTCGACGGTCATCGCGTCCACCACGATCGAGGAGCTTGGGTCGTCATGAAGCCAGCCACCGTCCGCGTATTGACATGGCCCGAAGCCGAGCCGGTGACGCTCTCCGAGGCGAAACTCCAACTAGGGGTTACCGAATCGTTTACAGAGTTCGACTCTTTGATCACCGACAAGATCGCCGCGGGCCGACGCTACATCGAGCGACGCCTCGGCCAGACGCTGGTCGCCACCGAATACCGGGCGACCTGGCCGGCCGGCCAGTCGAAGCAACTGCTCGAGCTGCCGAACCCTCCGCTCCTCACCGGATCGGCCTACACCATGACGGTCACGGTTGACGGCGACGAGATCGCGGAGGAGGACCTCGAGGTCGACGAAGACGCCCAGCCGGCGACGGTCGCGCTGGCCTCCGGCACGCCCGCGAAAGTGGTCGTCACCTACTGGTGCGGCGTCGAGCCGGGCGATCCGATCGAGCCGCAGATCAAGTCCGCCCTCCTGATGTTCGTCGAGCACACGTTCAAGAATCGCGGGATCATCGCGGAGGACGGAAGCGCAGAACTCCCCCAGGCCTTCGAGTCCCTCCTCGCCAGCTCCAGCCACTCCGGGGGCTGGTGATATGGGCGTCCTCGCCGCCGGCCGGCTCCGGGAGTTTTTCGCGATCCAGTCTCCGACGGAGACGCGGAATGCTGTGGGCGAGCTCGTCCAGGAGTGGGAGGAGGTCGATCGGGTCTTCGGATCCTACGAGGCACTCTCCTACAACGAACAGGCCCGCCGCGGCCAGGTGGGCGGCACGACATCGGCGACGGTCATGATCCGCTACTACGAAGGCCTCCAGGCGAACTGGCGGCTCGTGTGGCTTTCGCGAGGCGACCGCGTGCTCTACGTCTCCGGCGTGATCGAGCAAGGCGAACGCGAGGCTATGGAGCTGTCTGTCGAGGAGGCCGCCGCATGATCTCCCTCTCGTGGGTCTCATCGTTCGAGCCGAACAGCTACGACGGAGACAAGCACATCGAAAAACTGATGAAGGCATTCCGCGGGCTTCCGCGGCATATTGCGAAGAAGCACATTAAAGCCGCGATGAAGCGGACGATTAAGCCTGGGGTGCCAATCCTGCGAAGCCTTACCCCGCCTCTCAGCACGCGGCGAGGCCGACGCAAGAAGGGCGAGAAGGCCAGGTCGACTGGCGATCTGCGGCGCAGCGTCATGGCGAAGACGGGGCAAACGGGAAACAACAAAGACTTCGGATCGTTTGTCTGGGGCGTGCTCGGCTACAGGCTCAAGGGGCAGGATCGGAAAGCGATCTGGATGAACTACGGGACAGGCACTGGCGGCCCGGCGTTCAACATGATCGAAAAGGCAATGGCCAAGATGGGGCCGATTGCAGCCTCCACGTTAGCAAAGGAGCTGGCTGTCGGCTTGGAGAAGGCCGCAGCCGAGATTGAGGCCGGCAAGAACCCAGGCTACGGAGGCTGACCCATGCCCAGCGGAGACGACGATCTGATCCAGGCCTGGCTCCGCGAGACGCTGGAGTCGGCGACCGGCTGCAACGCCTGGCCGCTGATCGGCCCGATGTCGGACCCGCCCTATGTCATGTTTGCCCAGGCCGGCCAGGTCGACGAGGACACGCTCGACCTCGACTCCGACACGATCACCACCGGCACTTTCACGATCGAGGTCTACGGCACGGCCTACGCCGACACCCACGCGATGGCCCGCGACATCCGCCGGGGGCTGCGAAACTTCGCCGGCTCGTCCGGGGACCTGACAATCGTCCGCGTGATCGTGACCGACTCGAAAGACTCAGACCCGGTCTTCGAGGACGGCCAGAACAAGCCGATCGCCTACGTCGTCGAGATCACTGTTAGCGTCTCATGGATGGAGTAGCCCATGCCAGCTCTCGCTAGTCTGCCAAGTCCCGGCCCGACCCTGCCGGCCGGATGTACGAACGTCAAGGTAAAGACCTCGGCCGCCGACCCGTCGAGCTCGTCGAATAAGGTTGACGTGACAATCCTGTCGGATGCCTCCCGCGTGTATGCCGACGCCCCGCTGGTAGACGTTGGCGCCGGCGCAGACTCTGAAGGCGTTACACAGACCGTCACCTGTTCATTCTTTGGCGAGGCTCCCGAGCCAGACGCTCCGGGCGCCACTGGCTGGGTCTGCACAGAGGTTGAGACCGAGTATGCGGTCGGCGACTTTGTCAAAGGCACCGCTACCTATGTCTACAGGGAGGTCGCTAGCTGATGCCCACTCCAGCCAATGGTAACGCCCCCGAGCTTCCCGTCTCCGACTTGACAAACGTCAAGGTATCGAAGAAGGGGGCCGACCCAAACAGTTCGAGCAACCGGCTCGACGCCTCCACGCTCGACCTAGCGGCAGGATCTGATCGGGTCTATGTCGACGGGCTGCCTGACTCTGGGGCGGGCGCGGTCGACGGCATCACGACGACGATCACCTGTTCGTTCCTGTCGTCCTCGCCACCTACTGCCGGCAGCCCCTACACGATCAGCGGCGTCGAGTGCCGTTGTACAGAAGCCGAGGTCGAGTATGCGGTCGGCGAGCTTGTAAAGGGGACGGCCACGTTCGTCTCTGTCCCGGCTGGGTCCTGATCCCCCAGACCCCACGGGGATCCCATGCCAACTCCATCCCAGGGTTCCACCGTATCGTTCGGCGGCTCCAATATCGGACAGCTCCTGGCGTTTACCTCCGGGTCCCCGACGGCCGTCACCACCGAAACAACGGGCGGCAACGCCACGATCATCGGCAGCGGATCAGACGCCCGCGTGGTCAGGTCGTTCGACTGCACGGCAGTTGATCCGGGGAGCGTATCCGTAAGACTTTTGGGGATGCCGCCCTATGCCCCGGAGGATGTCGGATCGAAAGGGACGCTTTCGTTTTCCACCGCGAGCGGTGGCGAGACGTTCGATGCGATTCTCCAGTCCTACGAGGTCGAGGCGAGCGTCGGCGATCTGCTCCGCGGGTCGGCCAGTTTCCTCATTACCATACAGTGAAAACAATGAAACGCCTCGACGATGTTTTATTGCTCGCCGAAGAGCCGATCGAGATCAAGCCGCCGCGCTCGAAGGCGTCGATCTTTCTCCGCTACCCATCGTTTGCGGAGTGGCATGATCTGTCCGTAGCCCACCGCTCGCTCAAGGGCGTCGACCCATCTGCGGAGCTGATCGCCCGCACGGTGGCCGTCGTGCTCTGCGACTCCCACGGAAAGAGACAGTACGGCGACGGCGACGTGGGCCAGCTGCTCGAGGCCAGCCCGCGTTCGCTGATGTGGATCTACGTCAAAGCGTGGGAGACGGTCCTACGGAACGACGAGCAGGCCGTGAGGGACGAGGAGGAAAAATAAGGGGCGAGCCGTGGACGCTGTTCCTCTACAGGCTCGCCGGTCACCTGAACATAAAGGACGTGGAACAGATGGCCCGGACGACATCGGTCCGGCAAGTGCGGAAGTGGTTCGCGGCCTACCGGCTCGAACCGTTCGGGAACGACTGGAGACGGACAGCGAAACAAACGACGGTCCTGGCCGGAGCCCTGGGGGCGAAGGTCGGCGAGGACTTCGAGGCGGCGTTCCTTCCGACCTATGACCCCAGCCGGCCGACGCAGACTCCGGAGGAGATGGCCCGCGAGCTGGCGAAACTAAAGACGGTCACGAAGAAAAGGGCGAAGTGATGGCAGCCACGATCGGCAAAGTGCGGGCGGTGTTCACCGCGTCGACGAGCGGCTTGACAGCCGGAGTCAACGCGGCGAGCTCGTCGATGAAGCGAATGCAGTCC
>Ga0208960_1001141_pt1 | contig 14364 bp, 17 predicted proteins | sample GreLakmeON33MSRF_FD_187703 | JGI IMG/M metagenome (GOLD analysis project Ga0208960, IMG submission 187703) | Freshwater lentic microbial communities from great Laurentian Lakes, MI, USA - Great Lakes metaG ON33MSRF (SPAdes) | ecosystem: Environmental > Aquatic > Freshwater > Lake | place: Great...
TTTAAATTAAATACGTATTTAATTTAAAATTATTTTCTTTTATATTATTAAATAATATAATATGTCTGGTGCCGTCGCTGCCCACGCTGCTTATAACGGCGCAGGAACCCAGGGTTTGGCTGTAACTAATAAGATCAACGATACGGGAGATATTATGTCTGTTTTTTGGACAAAGCACGATACAACAAGACAGCTTCTACACGGGTCGAGCATTGTAGAAATTGTAAGTTCTGGATCTTCTGGGACGTCCAATACATTTGGTTCTTCTAGAATTTATACAGTTAATAACGACGTAGATGTATTGGGAGATTTATACTTAGATCTGACTCTTAACGTTACTTTAACAACAGGTACCGACACCGCCGATAAGAGATGCCTTATGGATTTCGAATTAGATCACAATTTTCAATACAAATTAATTGATCGTGTAGAATTTATGATTGGTACTCAGATTTGGCACACATTAACCGGAAATGATATTAAAGTTTTAACTCAAACATCTAAAGCTGAAAGCTGTTCGGACATACTAAGTAAACCAATTGCGTCTGAAAGATTTATTGTAGGAGATCGCGACAACGTTACCTTTCCCGCAGATGCTAGTTCGGTTACACAAGCACCCGCTGGTGGCACAGCAGAGGAAGTAAGATGTGTATTGTGGATACCCGCAATGTCTGCTGATTTATCCGCTCCGCTTAGAAAATTCTACAATATTACTGAAAATGGTTACATGATGGCCGCCGCTCCACAACAGTCTGTTAAAATCAAGGTAACATTTACAACAGGTTCGGCTGTTGGAAATTTTCGTGATATCGCGTCTGCCGCGATAAACACAACCGCTAACACCTACGCAGCAGTGTCTGGTCAAACGCTTTCAACTGGTCAATTAGACACGAATGGTGCCTCATTCGATTTGCCTATCGTCGCCACTTCCACAGTTTCCGTAAAGGACGCCGCAGGAGACTATTATCCATTTAGACGTCTAGTTCAAGGATACATCGCTACAACTACCGGCAGCCCTGTCGTTGTCGCTTCAAAAGTCAATGTCGCAACATTGACTATCGGGCGTGCGAGATTATTTGGAAAGCAAATTATGTTATGTAAAGAAGAAAGAGACCAAATTAGATCCGTACCCAATGGTTTGCCATTTAGAATTAAAATGAGTCAGTCTATTACAGCAGAATTGCCTACAAGTAATGAAAAAACTATAGACCTAGACTCGTTTTCGCTATATGCATCGCATCTAATAATTAGCGGAGATTTTGTAGGTGCGAATATTATCTCAGCGGAACTTAAGTTAAATTCTTCGTCGTTTTCCGGAAGTATCCCAGCCCTTTTGCTAAGGAATGACATGGCGGAAAGTCTACATCTCTATTCCGGGAGATCCCTAGTAAATCCTCACATTCAGAGAGGTAAATATATTGAAAATTTGGGTCGATTCGAAAGAGCTCCATTAGTTTTCCCGTTAGCGTCTACTGCATTCTCCGGTTCCTCTGTGCCATTAAATAGATTCGACAGCATTAGATTATTACTTAGATTTAGTGCAACACCTACAGGTATAACTACAGGAAGACCCCAAGAGCTTACTACTTTTGGTATTACAGTAACTTGTGTAGGAGAAACTACTGTACTTTATAAGGGAGGTGCTGCCACTTTAGCTATGTATTAAATGTAAATAAATGTGTAAATGTAAATAAATGTGTAAATGTGTAAATGTGAATATAAATATTTAGTTATCTCAAATGATATCTGAAATTACTAAATATTTATATTATCTTCTTTTATCAATTTTGACTGTATCTTGTTTAATGTTTTTTTGGATTTTTGTATCACAAATGGCTTACTTAATTATATAGAACTAATAAATTTCCAATTTAATTCTTTACATATATTTTTCCATATTTCATCTTGGTCGTACATTTTGTCACGACTCTTCAAAAGAGGGAAATATTTGAGATATTCGTTCTTTTCTAAAAGTTGAAAAAATTTATAAAGTGTATACGAATAACTCAAAAAATTTTTTCTCGTCGTCGGACAGTGCTTCTTAAATGGACCTTGAATTTCGTTAAACATTTTCAAAAGTTTAGTTTCTAAGTCTTGATTTATAATAATTCTTTTTTCTCCAGTTATTCGTGTAATTATATTTGGAATATGCTCGTAATATTTATTGAACTTTAGTTTTTTTAAAAATTCCTTGACTTTATCGTATGTTATTTTATTTTTGTCTGTAATCCTTTCTTTTTTAATTTCTAAAATAACGCTATTTATTATTTCTTCTGGAATACTTACACCTTCGCGTCCTTGAGTTTGAGATATCCATTCTTTAAAATGATTAGTTCTTTTGTAACAATACGGTTTATTATACTCATGTGTTTCAGAATGATTCCATTCTCTAGTGTCGGATACATTAAAATTCTCTATAGACCCACATGTATAACAAACATTTACTCCAACAGATTGATCGTTTATTAATTTATCTCCGCATTCTATACATCTATAATTATAATACGTTCCATTAACATATCCAGAACTTTCTTCTGGAAAACATTTGAGTATATAGTTTTTATATAATAATTCTTTATTGTTTTTAGAGTTTAATTGTATATATTTAGAAATATCTCCTGAACATTCATTTTCTGTTAATTGCTGTTCAGAACTATCTAAATCTTTAATAAAATCTAGTGCTTTAAATAAATATTCAGCTAGTTCGTCGTTTGACTCTATTTTTTTTATCTTTTCATCCAAAAGTTTTATTTTTTCTAAATTTAAAGGTGTACCACATAGTTTTAGGGCATCAATTTCTTCTTTGTAGGTTTTTATTTTTTCCTTTTTAGATTCAATTTCAACTATTTTTTTTTCATGCTTTTCTAAAATAGAAGTTCTAGAATCGGTATGAATCGGTTTTTTTGAAATTTTGAACGATGTCATTTATTTCAATAATTAATTAATATATTTTTTTTTTAAACGGTTTAATTTTAGTAATTAATAACTTTGATTTATATAAAATTAAAGTTATATGTTTCTAATAAAATTTTCTAAAATATTCACTGTAAAAATACTTCGTAGAATAGCTAAAATATATAATATTAGATATATATCAACAATTAATAAAAAAAATTTATTGAGTTTGTTAAACAATTATAACGCGATTAAAATAATACAAAGAAAATTTAGAAATAAACTTATTTTGAATTTAGAATGTCCGATATGTAGCGAAATTTTAATATACCCATTCGTTTCATTTAAAATTAATAATAATTTTTTTTACTACGATTTTAAAACTATAGTTTCATATTTTGAAAAGACAGGGGATTTTAGAGATCCGTGTACTAGAAAAGTAATCTCAGATAAAAAAATAGTAGAAATAAATTCAATGATTAATTATTACTATGGAAAATATACAAATAAAACACTAATATCGAGAGGCATGATTAAAAATGCTGAATTTAATATCATAGCATACTGTCTTTATGATATAATAAAAGAGCTCGAATATATAGATACTTCAAGCTTGAGTTTAATTTATGAAAATGTATTACCAAGATTTATATATTATATAAATTATCTTATTAAAAGATATCCTAAAGAAGAATTTATAATAGTTTTAAACTCGTGTAAAGAATCTATTAAAAATAATACATTATTAGAATATATAAATTTTGTTGAAAAAAATTATTGCTAAAAATTTCAATATAAAGGACACTGGGATATAAAGAGTGTGAATAATGGCAAATTGTAAAATTTGTGATCCTAAATGTAAATTTACAGAATGTATTTGTAACGAAAGTTTCTCAATATTCGATAAAACGTGTCGTAGTTTCGCGGAAACCTCTGAATCTGAATCTGAATATTCGAAATTCTCATTAGTAAAACCTTGGTCGATATCTACAATTACGGCTGTATGTAATTTCAACAGTAGAATAGATGTTAAAAAATATACAGATTTTTACGGTTGTAATTTAACTAAAAAAAAATTTTACAACTGTATACATTGTTATATAGGTGTGAAATATCAGAGTAAGACCAAAATATCTGTAAAAATATTCGCAAATGGTAAAATGCAGATGGCTGGTGTTTTAAACGTATGTTCGATGGCTTATGGCTTTAGAAAAATATATAAAAGGTTATCCACCCTACAAGCATTTGAAGGCGAAGCATATATTTCTAACGTTAAAATATGTATGATTAATTCCGATTTTAGAATAGATAAAAATATAAAACAGTCAAGTTTGTGTAAATTTTTTGATGAAAAGAGTTTATCTTACATAAAGAGATATTCTTTTAATCCAAATAAATACCCTGCTATAAATTTAAAGATTTATAATTCGAACGGAATTGGGGCTACTACCTGTTTAATATTCAGATCTGGAAGCGTAATGATTACAGGTGGAAATGATATTCTTGAATATTGTAATATATACAAGAATTTTTTAAAAATTATAAACGACAATGATTCATTTTTAATATCTTAATCATCAAGATTTACACTATCATTAACGTTATCATTATCATTATCATTATCATTTTCCGTAACTGTATCAGGTACTTCTTTTTTTTCTTCAGCTGCGATTTTTGCCCGCTTAGTCTTTGTAGATTCTTTTGTAGATTCTTTTGTAGATTCTTTTGTAGATTCTTTTGTAGATTGCTTCTCTTTATTTATGAAGATTTCGGCTAAAAGTTTATCTAATTTTTCTAATTTATCTGAATTATCATTAGTTTTTGAATATAGTTTATAAAACAGGTAAAATAAAATAATATTTAAACAGAGCAAAATAGCGATATATATTAAATACTGATTACCTAATTCAAAATCCATTTTAATTATTTAAAATATTTAAAAACGTGTATTTAAAACGTGTATTTAAAACGAATATTATTCTGGATCATCTAATAAATTTTCGTCGCTAGATATATCGATACCTACTATAAAAGTGGTTCTCTTGAGAATTGTACCAGATTTTTGCGGGTATTCTCTAGTACCCTGTGAAACGACTTTTATGTCATTATTAGTAAATGTAGACATATAATAATCTTTTGTGAATTGTTCTCTCGGCAAATTATTTTCTCGGCAATGTTCATTAAACGCCTGAGAAAATACTTTCATTGGAATATATAAATTTTTATCGAAAACAACATTTCCAGATTTTAAGAAATGTTGCAGAGAATTTGTAGTTTGTTCCATATCTTCTTTATTTTCATGAAAATATGCTGGTAAAATATTCCAAATTCCTTTTTTACCATAAGTCGATAATGCGTCATAATATCCTCTGATACACAATTTTAAAATAAAAGGAATTTCTCTTGTTAGTTTTTTTTCAATTTCAGTGTCTGTATTTTTAACTTTTTTCCAAAAACTAATTACAGCAGTTCTTCGTGACACGCTCTCTGAGTTATTTTTATAACGCATGATCTTGTTTCCACCCATAGTCATCGGAACTTTCCAATCTATAGTTTCATCATTTTTATATTTCTCAGAATATGTATTTCTACCCCCTTCAACTAGCAATTGCCAATCTGTCTGCTCCATCTTGAAATTTTCAGCAATTTCGGGGGCTATAACCATGAATTTATTAACATGGGGTTTAATTCCATATTTCGCGTCGATGTTGTTTGAAATGATACCAACATCTTCCTCTTCATAGAACTTTTGTAAAATTTTCATTAAGATCGTGCTTTTACCAGCTCCTGCCTGACCGAGTAGATATAATAGTACCTGCCAATTATCTAATTCGCCAATATCAAAACACATTCTTCCCATAAAAATACACAACCATTTTTGTATTTCTTCTGGAAATTCCTGATAATTCAATACCTCTTTAAAAGTTGGGCAGCTATCTATAATTTTAAACCAATCGTCTTCATATTCTTCGAAATTATTGAATACAGAATCATGATACTTACACGCTACTACATAGCTTGTAATGTATGGATGTGTTTCTCCATATGGTACAAAAATATCTTTGTATACAGGAATTTCACCAGGTGGTGAAATATTGCATTTAGTAATATAATTTCCATTTTTGAATGCAAAAAGGTGTCTATCTTTGAAAAGTTCAGGTAATTCAGGTCCTACATATTCCATAAAGTACCTCTCTGCGTTATTTATATTACTAATTCCATTGGCTGTAGCATTTTTCCATTGATTAAAATTTACCTTATGATCGCTCTGTTTATAAATATATTCTTTTATAGAACAGTGTTTTTTCCAAGCATGTGTATTATTTCCATTTTTGATAATAGGTTTATAAAGATTAGATCCATATCTAGTAAAACCTTCTTCTTGAATTTTTTCAAAAAAATATAAAAGAAACATCTGATACGGGGTTTTTTTAGATTCATCTGTAAATCTACTGAATTTAGACAACATATCCGGATCTTCATTTGAAAGAGGATTGTGTGATTCTGTATTTGTTTTAGATAGAAGATAAATAACTCTTATAAGTTTTTCACTATATGAAATTACTTCATAAATTTTGTCCCAGTTAGACATGTATTGTTCATACTCGGGAACCGTGCTTTTAAATTTTCCATAAATAATAGTAGTTTCAAGCATCGCGTGGTCTAATTCGTCCCGTAGTATACTTGTATCAATTGCATTTATGTCTGTGATGTTAAAATTTTTACAGGCTCCGCTTACAATATCTTTTGGGTCTATAGCCCATTTGATTGTTAAATCTTTATAAAAGGACATGATTTCATTTAAATCGGCATTTTTAACCTTTTCTTTGATTTTATTAGACCATTGGCGGTTATCGCCCTGATCTGCCATATGCTTATACTTATATATAATTACTGCTTTTATATAAATTTAAAATTTTTAACACGTTAAAAATCAATATTATAAATATTACTATATTATAGTATACCATACAGGTAAATGAAAAATTTTCTTTTATTTAAAATTAACGGAGAAATTGAAAAAAGATCTACGAAGTGTAAAAATTTTACAGATACTAATGAATTTAATTTGGATCCGGAATTAAACTTAAAATTAAAATTTAGCAATTATGTAAAATACGAAAACTACATTATTTTACATGATAGCGATTTAAATAATGAACTAAATAGGACTATTTTTTATTTCACAGAAGATAGATTTAATGGAGATATAGCATTAATTAAAATTGGGGGAGATAATTTAATTAAAAATTTATCTATCGACGAATATTTTAAAAAATTGACTAGGAAGCTACAAGAAACTCAAAAAAATAATAAAAATTTATATTCACAATCTGATTCGGATTTAGATTCAGACGTAGACCTTAGTATATACGGTAAGATTTTAACTAAAGAACCATTTGAGTATTAATTACAATACATTTTCATTTACATTTTCATTTACTTACTTACACTTCAAAGACTTAGATTCCGTTTTTTCTCTGTCTTCTACATATATGTAGTTATGTAGAAATTTTGCCTTTTCTTCACTGTTCATACCATCAGTTTTGGAGAAATCATATGAAAAAAATTTTAGAATTCTGTCGTAAACATCTGCCTTTTTAATAGCTTTTACAATAGTGCCTTGTTTTAGTTCTATAGTACCTGTATTCGTGTTACATATATCCAATTCATTCTTTTCCATAAAAGCCAAAACATCACTTTGTTTTTCTTTTTTAATGTTCATTAATTCTTTAATTTTATCTTGAAGAGGTTTAATTTTTAATTTCAAATTTTTAATTTCTGTCTCTATTTTATTAAATTCTTCTACCTCGTGTTTAAAAAGAAGAATTTCGTTATCACTAACATTCAACATTTTAGTAACTTTAAATTAAATTACGTTATTTTTTTAAATAGTTTTTAAATAAATATTAGAACAGTATACTTTATAAATATAAAATGTATTCAACATAAGAATAAATACAATAATAATAGCATATACTTTAATCGGCCAAATAAAGTCGTTAATAACGTTTCTAATTTTATTTTTATTTTCGTCATTTAAAAAGGATTCAATCATTTAAAAATTGTAAAAGATATTTAATCACTCATTTCACCGCCATCTTCACAAAAATTGTCCTCCATTTCTGAATTTGAATTGTCGATATCAAATGAATTATCGTCTTCGTTTCCGGAATCAGATCCAGAATCTGCGTCTGATCTGATTTCTAATTTTTTAATACTATCTATAATATCTTTAGGTTCTAGAACTAATCTTGAAACAGTGATTTTATTGGGATTTTTATTAGTTATTATTTTATTTTTACGAATCAGTTTTTTATTTTTTATTTTCAAATTTTCAGGAATTTCTAATATAGAAATTGGGTATAGCGTTTTTTTAGGAATTTTTACAGAAGGAATATCGTATATTCTAAATTTAAGAGACATCAATTTTTCATTTTTTTCAAAAAAAAGTGGAAGAGTTAATTTTTTAAGAATAAAATTAATATTAGAAATGTAATTGTCTTTACTCATTCCATAATTATTTTTAGATATTTCTAATAAATATATATATTTTTCTAAGTTTTTGTAAATTTCTTTTTTTGTATCAACGATTTTATCTGATTCGATTTCCTGACAAATCAATTCACGACATGGAATTTTAATTTTACTTATTAACGTTTCTACATTTAAAACACATTTACCCCTTTTTGATTCTGAAGACAAAGTTCCACATTTATACACAGAATATTTTAAGTTATCCGATTTGATAGTTTCGTAATAAAAAGCTGGAATACCGCACGTACAATTCATCATTGTTTACACTGGTGTATTATAATCAGTGCCTTAATCTTTAAATTTTTTAACAATAATTATAATTAGCTTTAATAAATTGTTATAAAGCTAATTATACTAAATTTATTATAATGAACCGAGTTGATCAATTGAAATGTATACAAGAAGAATGTCTAAAAATTTTTGAGAAAAAGAATGCCGATTATGGAGATGCTTTTGCTACGCATGGAGTAGTAGGCGTCTTAGTGAGAATAAACGATAAACTTTCTAGATTTACTAATATTACCACGAAAGGTATTGAAATTAATGTCACGGATGAAACATTGAAAGACACGCTTATGGATCTTCATAATTATTCTGCTATGGCTATTATGTGTATGAATAGATAATGTTACCCAATTTATTATATCTCTACATCTACATTTACATTTACTTTTTTTTTGAGATATTCTTTATAATTTGAAATCTGATACCAGTCCTTGTCTATTCCGGGACACGTAGTGGAATTAAAAATGTTTGACACCTTTATAAAACTTTCGTTTGCGTATTCTCTAAAATTATTTATATCAATGGTTAGATTTTTATAATCAGTTAAATTATTTGAAGTTTCTAGTAAAATTTTGAGTTTTTCCAAAAAGCTAAGTAATACGGTTTCAATTAAATTCCAAATGTTATTATTGTTCTTTCTAAGCTTGTTCTTTTTATCTAAGCGTTGAGTCAGAATCTTCCATCTTTCTTTAGATATATCTCCAAGTAGATATCCTACTCGATTTCCTAATAGTTCGCGCTCAGCTATTTCTTCGTCATTCTCAAAAGGCCCACGAACAAGTTGAGTGTGGCGATAAAATCGGTATACACACATAAAATAATCTACTATCCGGTCTTTATTGAAAAAAATTCTTCTCAGAGAATTCAGAAGTTCAACCTCGTTTAAGTTATGAACACCACAGTCCCGTTGCACAATTGCATTCGGGTTTGGAAGTATTGGCTGCTGCGTCTCTCTTAACCACCTAAAGTACTCGGGGTTGTGATTATATCCTGTAATTTGAAAGCCAGTTTTCCATGAAAATTGAACGTGGCATTTGATGCACCACATTTGATCGCATCCATCGATTTTTGAAATCATTTCTCCACATCCGGGACATGGTTTCGAAGATTTTTTAATAATGCTAACCGTTTCTTTAGTACTTTCATCACATTCGTGGTCTTCATTTTTTACGCACATACAACTTTTACAATACTGAACATCGCATAAATCGCAAAAATATTTTGAATTCAAAAATCCTTTACAGGAATCTCCTGGACATTTAAATGTAAAGTTTTCTTTGGTAGATGTATCAGATGTAGAAGTACCGTTGTAAAGTCTTTCAATTTCTAATGTGTATGAATTTGCTATATCAGTCAGGGACCTAACCTGTTCTTTTAATTTTTTAATTTCATCAAAAATTTCGTTACGCTTATCGTTTAAATCCCTGCCTTTTTTAATTTGAGAAGCTCTTTTTTGCGTAGCTGGAAGCAGTGACATCTGTCTTTCCAAGAAAATATTTTCAGTATGTATTTTGAGCTCATTTTGAACGAATTTTTTAGTTAAATTTGTATTCATAAATTCCCTGTCCCAAGTAGTTTTACAGAAAATGCATTGTGGGTCGTCGAAAGAGTTAAGAATGTAAGTTTTACAACACGTTCTACAAGCAGACTTGTCGCCAGTACAACCCTTACAAGGCACTTTAAGAAAAGTTGAGTTGTTGAATGTTTCGCAGCATATATCGCACTCCATTGTCTTCAATATATTAACTCAAATTATTTTTAAGTAAATTATTTTTCAGCAATAAATTTGTAATTTTAATAATTATATGGAGACGGTCGGACTTGAACCGACGACCCTAGGCTCATAAGACCTACGCTCTAACCAACTGAGCTACGCCTCCATATAAGTATTTAAATACTTCCTGATTAAATATATAATTTTTCTTTAAGTAATTTTACATTTACATTTACATAATTTCTAAATTTTAACATTTCTTTTTTGGCTTCGTTTTTTTAGGTTTTGCCTTTTTTGGCTTTTTATCTTTCACATCCTTTTTTTTCTTCGGTCTTTTAACTTTTGCCCAAGCCTGCTTTAATGTAATACCTTTTTTATGCATAAGATTAAAAACTTTTCTAGTTAAATCGGGATCTGGTGCCATTATAATCTATTATTAAATAACTATATTATTTTGAAAATTAATCGCAAAATAATAGAACGCAAATAATATAAAAATACATTTCATTATACATTATATCTTATAAATGAAACGTGTTCTTATAGATAATACTACACCCGAACTTAAAAAAAAACTAACTGTTCAACCGTATCTACCAGGATCACCAACTGTTATTAATTACTTTATGTATAAAATTCGTGAAAATTATATTTATATTCCAAAATATTTTAATTATACAAACCAAAATAATAATGAATTAGAAAATAACCACAACTTAGCTAAAATAGATATCAATGCTAATCCAAGAGAATATCAGGGAACGGCTATAAATGATATACATAAAGAACTTCTTAAAAACGATTCGTGTATGGCCTGTTTGTATACAGGATGGGGAAAAACGTTTGCGAGTTTATACATCTCACATTTACTCGGTGTCAAAACTTTAATTATAGTAAATAAAGAATCTCTCTTAGAACAATGGAGGGAACAGATAATAAAATTTACAGGAATAGTACCAGGAATAATTCAAGGTGCTAAAATAAATACAGAACCAAATATTTGTATAGGAATGATCCAGAGTATATCGATGAAAGATTACACTGATGTATTCAAAGATTTTGGATTTACGATATACGACGAAACTCATCATTACTGTTCAAAGGTATTTTCAAATGTATTTTTCAAAATAAGAACCAAGTATAATTTAGGCCTGACGGCAACTATTAAACGCGCCGATAAATTAGAGTATGTTTTAGAGTGGTTTCTTGGAAGAATAGCTGTTGATATTAAACTATTAATAATAGAACCTGAAATACACGTTTATAATTTTTGTGACTATGAAGAAAATACTATAAAATTTAATGTAAATGGAAAAATAAATTCTCCAGCGAGTTTAACTTCTATAACCGAAAATAAAAAACGAACCGATATTATAATTAAAATAATAACGGATATGTACAAATGCGATCGTAAAATGCTTGTTCTAACTGACAGGAAAGCTCACTGTGACTATATAAAAGCCGCGTTAACTAATTTTTCAGTTGGTATTTATTATGGAGGTATGAAAATGGAAGAACTTAAAAAATCTAACGAATGTAGAATAATAGTCGCAACATATCAAATGGCTTCTGAGGGTTATGACAATCCAGATCTTGATACCCTTATTTTAGCATCACCTAAATGTAATGTAGAGCAATCTATAGGACGCATATTAAGAAAAAAAAATATAAACGAAGCAGTTGTTGTAGACTTAAATGATTGTATTAGTATATTTAATAACTGGAATAAAAAAAGACAATCATTTTATAAATCTAGAAATTTTAAAATTAAACACGTTAACGATACGATTATAGATGAACAACCAAAGACTAATATTTATTCTATTATAGATTAATTAAATATTTACCGTCTAATTCTTCTAAGTTCGCTTTTAACCATACTTTCTCTTATGGTTGCTTCAGTATTAGCATTTAATCCAGCTAAGGTAGGCGTTAGGTCTTGGCCATCCATGTTATTCATAGGTAATACAGCGTCTACAGAATCTACTGGTGTATAATCCAGTAAATTTGAATCACTTGGTGAAATTAAATCGTCTGTCAAACTTGAATCACCTGGTGAAATTGTAGAATTTAAAGATAAATTTGGGTCTATATTTGTAGCGGCTGTTTTGTTATACGGGTTAGAGGATGACTTAGAGTTAGTGTACGTGGATAATGGGCTTTTAAGATCGAATCCGCTATATTTAAAAATGTCAAAATCTTGAATTTTTTTTGTAATGCTCATATTATTATCAAAATTACCACTTACAAAATCTATATTTTCTCTTGCAATGTTATTCGGGTAATCTCTTTTTTCAGAAAACACAAATACATATACAAGTATTCCAATAATTAACAATACCAATGCTAGACCCAACATTATATTCCTGTTCATTTTATGATTTAAGATAATAAAACATTTTTTTTTATAAAATAATTAAACGTTATTATTTTTTTCGGGGAGCTAAACAATATTTAATTTTTCCCAAATTAGCGATATTATATAATATCGTTAGAGGATATTCAGATTTTAAATATATCTCAATTGTTGAACACAAATTAGTTGATTTACAAAATAATAAAATATATTTAACATTAAAAGTTCCACATTCGTAGTTTTCACCTTCTTCAAGTGAATCATTAGATTCGTTAATTTTTATTTGTTGTTCGGCAAAATCACCCTTTGCCGAAAGTATAAGCTCTTTTGAATTAGACTTAAAATCTATTATATCAGATACATTAGATAACTCTAACACATAATTTTGAAAATCGGATGATGGCATAGTGATGTAAGAATTAAACGATATATCAGGAATACTATATATTTTTTCATCCATGTCCAATATCTTTACTTTACTTTCAATACTCGTTTTTTTGTTGCTATTCACTGTTTTAATATTTAAAACAGTGGGTTCACATTTATTTATATAAAATGAAATTGTATCAGCGTGTTTGCTTCCCTTTAGGATCTTAAAAATAGATACAAGATTTAGCCCAATGTTTAATTCGTTTTCACATATGTATTCTTCAAATTTTTCTGCGTACAAAACTAAATTTACTATAGCACAATTTGTAGAATCTATAGTTGTCAATTTGATACCAGAAGAATTAGCTGTAAAATTTACATCGCATAATATATTTTTAAGAGCCTCGAATAAGATTTTTATAGCATTTGTTTGAACGGTTGTAAATCTAAACAAATATTTATCTGTCATTTGTTTAGATTTAGATTATTTTTTTATATGATTTTAATTACATTACATTTCATTTCATTTCAATTTAATTTGTGATCATCTTTCGGGTCGACAGCCGCGTGTCTTTTCCAGATTAACTTAGATGGCAATTTTTTTACTATACATTTTTTACCGTTAAGTGGTGTATCATTTGAAATCATAATTAAAACACCATCATTAAAATTAAAATTTTCGAAATTTGGATGGTCAATAAGGATATCTTTCAGATCAATCGGTTCCTCTCTGTCTATATAGAAATTACACAATGGACCTAGATAAGGTGTAACATAATTTGTAATATCTATATCATTCAAAAATACCGTTTCTGGATAATAGAGAAATCTCGCTGGTTCAACTTTGAATGGGTAAATAGGAAACCTGATATCTTGTTTGCGTGTAAGATATTTCATTAACTGACCATTAAACATATATTCAATTATAATATATTCGATCTTACAATTTTCTTCAATTTCCTCTATATCTTCTATACCTAGTTCCGTTTTTGTAATTTCAGAATTATCTTCGAGTTTAATTCTATAACATATAATAATATAATCGTCTTTCGATGGAACGTCTTCAAAAGTTTTATATTTTTTAGGATAAAATTTATTATAAAGTGTATATAGTTTATCGAATAAAATACTAGAAGCAAATAAACCAGAAATAGAATAAAGAAGCCACATTATTAGTCAATAATATAAAGCTTCTTTAAATTAATTT
>Ga0208960_1001142_pt1 | contig 14350 bp, 11 predicted proteins | sample GreLakmeON33MSRF_FD_187703 | JGI IMG/M metagenome (GOLD analysis project Ga0208960, IMG submission 187703) | Freshwater lentic microbial communities from great Laurentian Lakes, MI, USA - Great Lakes metaG ON33MSRF (SPAdes) | ecosystem: Environmental > Aquatic > Freshwater > Lake | place: Great...
CCGCCGAAGGCGAGGTCGTGAATCGTCACCGTGACGCGCTGGCCTATCGAGAGACCGGTGGTTTCAACTGTCATGGGGTGAGCTTCGCGCGGATGCACTGGCGGAATCAATCTTCCCGCACGGGCTTCGAGTGAATGGCCCCCGCAGCCCGCAGCCCGCAGCCCGTCTGCCTGTTGTCCGACTTTGTTTGCCAAATCCGTCGTTCACCAACATCGTCTCACCCACATGAACACAAATGCGCCCTCTTCCCGCCGCGAGTTCCTCAAGTCCTCCGCTGCCACGACCGCCGTCGGCGTCGCCGCTGCGGAGATCGTCTTCCCCTCGATCCTCAGCGCCGCGCCGAACAGCAACAAGTTGCGCATCGGCTTCATCGGCTGCGGCGGGCGCGGGACCGGCGCGGCGGCGCAGGCGCTCAAAGCGGATAGCAACGTCGAGCTGTGGGCGGTGGGCGATGCCTTCGCCGGCCCCATCGAGAACAGCCTCAAGGCCGTCGCCGCCAACGTGAAGGACGACAAGAAAATCAACGTGGCCCCGGAGCGGAAGTTCGTCGGCCTGGATGCTTACGAGAAGGTCATCAACAGCGGCGTGGACCTCGTCATCCTCACTTCGCCGCCCGGCTACCGCCCGGCCCACTTGCGCGCAGCCGTCGAGGCGGGCAAGCACGTCTTCACCGAGAAGCCCATGGCCACGGACGCGCCCGGCGTGCGCTCCGTCATCGAGTCAGTGAAGATTGCCAAACAGAAGAACCTCGCCCTCGTCGCCGGCTTCTGCTGGCGCTACGACTCCGCCAAGCGCGCCGTCTTCGGCAAGATGCTCGACGGCTCCATCGGCGACGTGCGCGCCGTCTATGGCACCTACCTCACCGGCCCGGTGAAGCCCATGCCCAAGGCCGACACCCGCCCCGCCGGCATGAGCGACCTCGAGTGGATGACACGCAACTGGTATAACTTCACCTGGCTCTCCGGCGATGGCCTCGTCGAGCAGGCCATCCACACCGTGGACTGGATCCTGTGGGCGATGAAGGACAAGCCGCCGCTGAAATGCACCGCCGTCGGCGGTCGCCAAATCCCGGCCAACGGCGGCAACATCTTCGACCACATCGCCGTCGCCTACGAATGGGAGAAGGGCGTGCGCGGCTTCATCTCGCAGCGCCAGATCACCGGCTGCTTCGGCGAGAACTCCTTCTACGCGCTGGGCACCAAGGGCAACGCCTACATCTCGCGCGGCGCCTACACCACGGACTTGAACGGCGAGCGCAACTGGAAATACGAAGGCCCCACGCCCGACATGTATCAGGTGGAGCACGACGAACTCTTCGCCTCCATCCGCGCCGGCAAGCCGCTCAACGACGGCGACCGCATGGTGACCAGCACGATGGCCGGCATCATGGGCCGCATGGCCGGCTACACCGGACAGGAAGTCACCTGGGAGATGGCGCTGAACTCGAAGGAGGAAATCGCGCCGCAAAATCTCCGCGATTGGAACGGCAAGCTGGAAGTCCCGCCGCTGGCGCAGCCGGGCCGCACGAAGTTCATCTGAGCTTCCTCGCTGATTCAAGCGGTTGCCTTTCAATTGGGTTTCACAAGAGCAGGAGGAAACACACCTCTGCCTCCCCGGCGAGGGCCAAGGGAGACCACCATCCAACCGAGACCGTTGCTCCGCGACGGGCAGTTGTGTAGTCTCCCCGTCTCGAATTTGAAACTGAATCATGAGTGACGAACCAACGACCACAGAAACCGAAGCCGCGCCGACAGAACCCCTCCCGCTCCCAACTCCCGCCGAGCTGGACGAGCTCCGCGCCAAGGCCGCCAAGGCCGACGAACACTGGGACCGCCTCCTCCGCCAAGGAGCCGACTTCGAAAACTTCAAGAAGCGCGCCGCCCGCGACCGGCAGGAAGACATCCGCTACGCCAACCGCGGCCTCTTCGACAAACTCATCCCCGTCCTCGACAACTTCGACATGGCCATGGCCGCCGCGAACAACGCGCAGGCCGGCTCCAGCGACGCGCTCAAGACCGGCGTGAGCATGATTCACAGCCAGTTCAAAGCCGCGCTCCTCGAATCCGGCCTCGAAGAACTCGACGCCACCGGCAAACCCTTCGACCCCAACTGGCAGGAAGCCGTCTCCCATCAGGAGTCCGCCGACGTGCCCGAGGGCCACGTGCTCCAGCAGCTCCGCATGGGCTACAAGCTCCGCGACCGCCTGCTGCGCCCCGCCACCGTCATCGTCGCCAAGCAACCCCCCGCACCCGCCACGACATGAGCGCGAAACGCGATTACTACCAAGTGCTCGAAGTCGAACGCGGTGCCTCCGCCGATGACCTCAAGAAATCCTACCGCAAGCTCGCGGTGAAATATCACCCCGACAAAAACCCCGGCGACAAAGCCTCCGAAGAGAAGTTCAAGGAACTCGGCGAAGCCTACGAAGCCCTCAGCGACCCCCAGAAACGCGGCGCCTACGATCAGTTCGGCCATGCCGCCTTCGACCCCCGCATGAGAGCAGGCGGCGGCGGACAACGCGGCAGCACCGGCGGCTTCCACGACCCCTTCGACATCTTCCGCGAAGTCTTCGCCGGCGGTGGTGGCGGTGGTGGTGGCGGTGGCGGCAGCATCTTCGAGGAACTCTTCGGCGAGCAGCAGCAGCGCAGCCCCACCGGCCCCCGTCGCGGCTCCGACCTGCGTTACGACCTCGAGCTCGACTTCGAGGAGGCCGTCCTCGGCTGCGAAAAGGAAATCAACATCTCCAAGCTCGACCAGTGCGAGACCTGCCACGGCGGCGGCGGCGAGAAAGGCTCCTCCGTCAAACCCTGCGGCACCTGCGGCGGACGCGGCCAAATCATCCGCTCCAAAGGCATCTTCAGCGTCGCGCAAACCTGCCCCGACTGCGACGGCGCGGGGCGCAAGATAGACAAACCCTGCCGCGCCTGCCGGGGCGCTGGCCGCCGCGAGCGCGCCTCGAAAATCAAACTCAAGATCCCCCCCGGCGTGGACAACGGCGCGCGCCTGCGCTCCGCCGGCAACGGCGAGAGCGGCACCCGTGGCGGCCCCGCCGGCGACCTCTACGTCGTCCTCCACGTCCGCGAGCACGGCCTCTTCAGCCGCGACGGCGACGACCTCATCTGCGAGGTGCCCATCAGCTTCACCCAAGCCACCCTCGGCGCGGACGTGGACGTGCCCACCATGGCCGGTAGCAGCACCGTGCGCCTGCCCAGCGGCACGCAGCACGGCACCGTCTTCCGCATCCGGGGCAAAGGCGTGCAGAACATCCAAGGCCACGGTATCGGCGACCTCCTCGTGCGCGTGCAAATCGAAGTCCCGACCAAGCTCAACGCCGAGCAACGCGCCAAGCTCGTAGAGTTTGCCGAACTCTGCAAAGACGACAACGTCCACGGCGACGCCGGCTTCTTCACCAAGGCAAAGGGCTTTTTTAAGAAAGGGGAGTAGGCCCCGTGCATCGCTTCCACATTCCACCCGGCACCGCGAATGGCGCAGAAGCTCAGCTCTCGCCGGAGGAATCTCATCACGCCGTCCGCGTCCTGCGCCTCGCCCCCGGTGACGCCGTGACCTTGCTAGACGGCGCGGGCGTCGAGGCGCGCGGCTCGGTCCTCGTGGCGGACAAGCGCGCCGTGCGTGTCGCCGTGCGCGAGCGAATCGTCCACCCTCCCCTGCCCTGCGCGGTGACGCTCCTCCAGGCGCTGCCCAAGGGGCGACTCATGGACACCATTGTCGAGAAGGCCACTGAGCTGGGCGCGGCGCGCATCGTGCCACTGCTCACCGAGCACACCGTCTCGCGGCCCGATGAGGACAGCGCCGCCAGCAAGCTGGAGAAGTGGCGCGCCACCGCGCTCGAAGCCGTGAAGCAATGCGGCAACCCGTGGCTTCCGCGCATCGAGGCTCCCGTGACCTTCGCGGAATTCCTCCGGCGCAATGAGCGCTTCGACATCGCCCTCGTCGCCTCACTCCACCCCGGCACACGCTCGATGCGCGCGGTCTTCGCTGAGTTTCAAGCACGGGAAAACCGCCCTCCCGCAACGGTCGCGGTGTGGGTCGGACCGGAAGGAGACTTCACCGTGCAGGAAATCGCGGCGCTCGTGAGCAGTGGCGTGCAAGCCATCACCCTCGGCCCCCTCGTGCTGCGCTGCGACACGGCGGCGGTGGCGGTGTTGGCACGGGTGCTGGGGGAATCGGACGCGGGAGAAAGTGGGAAAGTGGGCGGGTGAGAAAGTGAGAGTGCGCGCGGTCGCACGTCACCCCTTTTCACTTTCTCACCCGCACGCCTGCCCTCTACTCATCTCCGCTGCCACCGCCACCGCGACGCTCCCACGAACGACGCCCCCGCTCCGGCACCGAGGTGTCCACCTTCGCATAATAGGTTTCCTCCCCGAAGTGCTCGTCCACGGCTTGCTGGAGCGCGGTGCTGGGGTTCACGAGGTAGCGCTCGTGCGCCTCGATGAAGAGCGGCGCGTGGCCGGTGTGCTTGATGCACAGGAAGAGCGGGCAGCGACCGGGGTGCGCCTGCGCGATTTTCTGCGCGGCATCAAGTCGCTCGGCCGTGAGCTTCTCATATTCGAGGCGGAAGTGGACTTGCTTCGTGAACTTCCTCGGCGCGTCCTCCAGCGGCATGATTTCGATGGGGAAGAGCTTGGGTTTGTCCTCCTCGTTGTTCACTTCGCCGATGACGAGCAGCGCCTTGGCAGCCACGAGCAGCTCGCGATACTTGTCGTAGTTGTCGTTCATCAGGAGCATCGAGAAAGTGCCCTCCAAATCCTCCAGCGTGACCATCGCGTAAGGCTTGCCGGACTTCTTGCTCATGCCCTGCTGCACCGCGCCGACCATGCCGCCGATGCGCGTCATGGTGCGCGGCGCGAGCGTCTTGGCGGTGGTGGAGTTGTGGAGGCAGAACTTTTCGAGCAAGGGCGCGAGCGGCGTGAGCGGGTGGCCGGTGACGTAGAAGCCCAGCAGCTCTTTCTCGTGCGCGAGCAGTTCGTGCTGCGCCCACTCGGCGAGCTGGGCGGGCTTCTCGACCTTCGCAGCGGCGGGCTCCTCCATCATGCCGAAGAGCGAGACTTGGCCGCGCACGCGGTCGGCGGCGGCACTGGCGGCACGGCCCATGATGCGTTCGAGCGCGGCGAACATGGAGGCGCGCGTCTCGCCGAAGCTGTCGCACGCGCCGCACTTGATGAGGGCTTCGAGGGTCTTGCGAGTAACGGTGCGCGAGTCCACGCGCTCGCAGAAGTCAGTGAGGCTGGTGAACTTCCCGCCCTTGTCACGGGCCTCGATGATGCCTTTCACAGCGGCCTCGCCGACGCCTTTGATGGCCGCGAGGCCGAAGCGAATGGCTTGCTTCGGGGGTTCTGAGCTCTGAGTTTTGAGTTTCGCGTTAGCCGGATAGAAAAACGCCTGCCCGTCGTTCACATCCGGCGAGAGCACTTCCACGCCCAGTGCCTTGGCTTCATCGAGGACAATCTTGAGCTTCTCCGTCGTGCCCATGTCGTTCGTCAGCATCGCGCTGAGGAACTCCACGGGGTAGTTGCCCTTCAGATACGCGGTCTGATACGCGACGATGGCGTAGGCGGCGGCGTGCGACTTGTTGAAGCCGTAGCCGGCGAACTTCTCCAGCAAGTCGAACACTTGGTTCGCCTTCGCCTCGGGGATTTGGTTGTGCTTCTTCGCACCCTTCACAAAATGCTGGCGGTGCTGGGCCATCTCTGCGGCATTCTTCTTGCCCATCGCCCGCCGCAGCAGGTCCGCGCCGCCCAGCGTGTAGCCGGCGAGGATTTGCACGGCCTGCATCACTTGCTCCTGATAGATGAGCACGCCGTAAGTCTCTTTGGAAATGCCCTCCAACAGCGGGTGCTCATAGACTATCGCGACCTCGCCATGGCGGCGCTTGATGAAGTCAGGAATCAAGTCCATCGGCCCGGGGCGGTAGAGCGCCACGAGCGCGGTGATGTGTTCGACGGAACTGATTTGGAACTTCCGGCACAGGTCGCGCATCCCGCCGGACTCCAACTGGAAGATGCCGACGGTGTTGCCCTTGTTGAGCAGGTCGTAGGCTTTCGCATCGTCGAGCGGCAGGTCATCCACGGCAATGGTGATGCTTTTCGTCTGCTTCACCATGTCGCAGACGTTGCGGATGACGGTGAGCGTCTTCAGCCCGAGGAAGTCCAGCTTCAGCAATCCGAGGTCGCCGACCGGCCCCATCGGGTATTGCGTGACGATGGTGCCGTCCTCGTCCTGCTTGAGCGGCAGGAGGTTCACGAGCGGTTGGTCGCCGATGACGACACCGGCGGCGTGGACGCTGGAGTTGCGCGCGAGGTCTTCGAGCACGAAGGCGTTGTCCAGCAGCTCGCGCGTGACCTCCTCGGTGTCGTAAGCCGTCTTCAGTTCCGCCGACTGCTTGAGCGCCTTGGCCAAATCTATCTTCAGCTCCGGCGGCACCATCTTCGCCAAGCGGTCGCACTCGCCGTAGCTCAAGCCCATCACGCGGCCCACGTCGCGGATGACGGACTTCGCGCCCATCGTGCCGAAGGTGATGATTTGCGCGACGGACTCCCGGCCATACTTGTGCCGCACATACTCGATGACATCCGCGCGACGGTCGTCGGCGAAATCGATGTCGATGTCGGGCGGGCTGACGCGCTCGGGGTTCAGGAAGCGCTCGAAGAGGAGGTTGTAACGGATCGGGTCAACGTTCGCGATGTCCAGCAGGTAGGTGACAATCGAGCCGGCGGCGCTACCGCGCGCCACGCACGCCACGCCCATTTCACGGCCCTTCGCGACGAAGTCCGCCGTGATGAGGAAGTAGGAGATGAACCCGGTCTTCTCGATGACCGTGAGCTCGAGTTGGAGGCGGTCGATGATGACTTTGATGGCAGCGGTGACTTCGGGGTCGGCGAAGGCCGGGAGGGGATGGGGTTTGGGGTCTGGCGTCTGGGGCGTTGGTTTGCGGCACTCGGTTGGCAGTTGGAGCGCGCTGTTGTCGTCTTCTTCGCGGTCGTCCTCGTCGTCGGACGGAACACTGGATACTGAAGACTGAACACTTTCCCCCTCCCCCGCTCGGTCCCTCACGGCGGCGGCGACCTCAGAGTGCGCGTCGTGGTCATCGTCGGTCACTCGGGACCAACCGTCCGTGTCGAGGATGGGCACTTCCGCGTCGCCGTCGTCGTGCTTGGCTCCCGCGCGCGACGGAACACTGACGGCTGCCGGCTGATTGCAGGCGAGCGTCGGCAGCTTCCGCACGTCGCGGATGCCCTCGACCACGAACTCCTTCCCCACCGCCTTCACGTCCAGCGTGTAGCGACGGCCCAAGCCCTCGGCCAGCAGCTTCCGCAGGTAGCCCTCGCGCGTGTAAGTCTCGGGCGGGTGGAACACCGGGTAGTGCAGCGTCTTGAAGTCGAACTCCACGTTGCACTTCTCCGCGACCTCGAGCGTGTTCGTCACCGCCTCGGGCGTGTCGGCGAAGAGCGCCTTCATCTCCTCCGCGCTGCGCAGGTAGAACTGCCCCGGCACGTAACGCGGCTTGGAGTCGCTCACCGCGATTTGCCGCCCGATGCACACGAGGCAGTCGTGCGCGGCGGAGTGGCCCTTCTCGACGTAGTGAACGTCGTTGGTCGCGACCAGCTTGAGGCCGAACTCCTTGGCCCACGGGATGAGGTGGCGGTTCACCTTCGCCTGCTCAGGGATGCCGTGGTTCTGGAGTTCGAGGTAAAAGTTCTCCGCGCCGAACGTCTGCTTGAACCAGTCCACGGACGCGCGCGCCTTGTCCACCTGGTCGTGGATGAGGTGCTGGCAAATTTCGCTCGCGAGACAGCCGGACAGCGCGATAAGCCCCTCGTGGTGCTGGGTGAGGAGTTCCTTATCCACGCGCGGCTTGTAGTAAAAGCCTTCGAGATGCGCCTTGGTGACGAGCTGGACGAGATTTTGGTAGCCGGCCTCGTCCTTGGCGAGCAGGAGGAGATGCTGATAAACCTCCTTGCCCCCGCCGGAGCCGGCCTTCTTCTCGCGCCGGTCGCCGTGCGCGACGTAAACCTCGCAGCCGAGGATGGGTTTGATTCCCTTGTCTCGAACAGTTTTGTAGAAGTCCACCGCGCCGTAGAGCACGCCGTGGTCCGTGATGGCCATGGAGCCGAAATTCAGCTCCTTCGCCCGCTCAGCGAGCTTGTCCAACCGGCACGCGCCATCGAGGAGCGAATACTCCGTGTGCAGGTGCAGGTGGACAAAATCGGCGTGCGACATCGGAGTAAAAGTTTCGTCGCGGGCGCGAGGAAGTCGAGCGCGGAGTCGCTTCAACTCCTTCTCGTAATCCTGCTCCTAATCCTGCTCCTTCCCGTTTTTATCCGAAGATCAGGATTAGGTTCAGGAGGCAGATCGAGCATCCAAATCTTCACTTGCCCGGCGGTCATGTTCAGGTTCACCTCAATCCGGCAGCCCGTTCTGCCGACAACCCTCCCAACGCATGGAACAGAAGACTTCAGACACGCACCAGAAGGCGCTTCAAATCAACCTCGACCCGTCCAAATACGGGACGTTCGTCGAGATCGGCGCGGGGCAGGAAGTGGGGCGGTGGTTTTTCCGGGTGGGCGGCGCGTCCGGCACCATCGCCAAGACGATGTCAGCCTACGACATGACGGTGAGCGACGCGATTTACGGCCCGTGCGAGCGCTACGTCAGCCGGCAGCGGCTCACCTCCATGCTGGAGCGCGAGTTCGCCCTGCTCATCGAGCGGCTCGGCCAGAAGCGCGGCGCGAACACGAAGTTCTTCGCCTTTGCGGACACCGTGGCGGCGCGCAGCTATTCCTCGCGGAAGGACATGGAGGCGCACGGCTGGCTGGGCGTGCGGTTCCAGACGGAGCCGCAGGGCGAGCCGTCGCAGATCATCATCCACGCGCGGCTGCTGGATCCGGAGAACGTGCAGGAGCAGGAGGCGCTGGGCATCATCGGTGTGAACCTCGTCCACGGCGCGCTCTACCTGCACAACGACCCGGCGGCGCTGCTCGACGCGTTGCTCGACAACCTCACGGCGGAACGCGTGGAGGTGGACATGGTCAAGCTCACCGGCCCGGCGTTCGCGGGCGTGGACAATCGCGTGATGGCGCTCCAGCTCGTGCAGCGCGGGCTGACGAAGGCGGCGATGTTCCTGGCCAGCGGCGAGGTCGTGCAGCCCACGGACGTGCTCTACAAAAAATCCATCATGGTCGAGCGCGGCAGTTTTCGGCCCATCACGAAGACCACGCTGGACATGCTCGAGTGCGCCACCAGCCTCTTCGTGCAGGAGCCGAAGGTGCAGGGCGAGGAAGTCACCGTGCTGATGGAGATGACGTTGAAGAACCTCATCGAGGGCGACCGCATTGACCCGAAGGACTTTCTCGACCGCGTGGACATCCTCGGCGCGCTGGGCAAGAACGTGCTCATCTCGAACTACGGCGAGTATCACCGACTCGCCGCGTATCTCTTCCGGCACACGAAGAAGATGATCGGCATCGTCATGGGCGTGCCGACGCTGCGGGAGATTTTCGAGGAGAAGTATTACACGGACCTGGAGGGCGGAATCCTCGAGAGCTTCGGCCGGCTCTTCAAAAACGATCTCAAGCTCTACGTCTATCCGCTGCGCGAAGCGAAGACCGGAGCGCTTATCACGGCGGGCAACCTGCGCGTCGCGCCCAACCTCCGGCATCTCTACGCCTACCTGATCGAGAACCGGCTCATCGAGAGCCTGCGGGATTTCGACGAGCGCTGCCTGCCCATCTTCTCGCGCGACGTGCTGGCGAGCATCCGCTCCGGCGACGCGGCGTGGGAGGCAATGGTTCCGCCCGCCGTGGCGGAGATCATCAAGGAGCGAAAACTGTTCAACTACGGGGTGGCCTCGAAGGTTGAGGCCGTGGCGCAGGTGCCGGTGGCCTGACGCAGCCTTTGGGTGGCACCCGCGTCTCGCGGGTCGTCTTCGGCGTCCCGCCGAAGACGCGGCGCGGAAGCACAAAACGGCTGGATACGCGCGCGCCGCTCCCCGCTCGCGCGAGCGGGACACAGCACTTGTAAAGGATGGGTTGAGGATTCGTCCGCGCCCCGTTTCCGGCGAGACGCCGGAAACGACCCGCGAGACGCGGGTGCCACCCAATTCAGCGGCTGAAGAGTTCGCCAGCGCGGAGGCCGAGCCACACGGCGGCGAGACAGAGCACCACGGAGAGCAGCACATTCCATCCCGCTGCGGGCCACTGGCCATCGCGCACGAGTTGGAGCGTTTGCAGGCTGAACGCGGAGAAGGTCGTGTAGCCGCCGCAAATGCCCGCCATCAGGAATGCCCGCCCGTGCTCGCTGCCCCACCAACCCGTGGACGGCTGTGCCACGGCGGCGAACACGCCGATGAGGAACGAACCGCTGACGTTCACCAGCAGCGTGCCCAGCGGAAATCCTTTGCCCGCCAGCCGCGTGACCCACTCCGCCAGTCCGTAGCGGAGCATCCCGCCCAGCGCGCTGCCGAGGCCGATCCACAGGTAAATTCGCATGATGAGAGACTAAGCGAGGTTGACCCGATTGAGAACCACTGACCGGCACTGACTGGCACTTATGGGAAAAGGCACGCTGCGCATGGTCACGCAGAGGACGCGGCAATTCTTCATGGGACTCGCCGCGCGCCCCCTCTGCTTTTCGTAGCCGAAAGTCGTCCCGCTTGTCTTTTCCGATTAGTGCAGGTCAGTGCCGGTCAGTGGTTCAATCGTCCCCGCCTTCAGCGGAAATATGTGAACCCAAAGGCCAGCACGAGTCCCACCGCCACTGCCCACCAAAGCCAGCCCACGCCCTTTGTTTTGGTGCGACTCTCTCGCTGCTCACCGAACTCCTCCTGCACGAACTCGTCGTAGTTGAACTCATCATCCGGCAAGTCCAGCCGCTGGCCGGTGGCGCGTTCGCTCCAGCCCGTCTGCTCATCCGCGCCGCACTGCGGGCAGGCCAGCGCGCGACGCGGCACCTCCGCACCGCAGTTGGGGCAGGTCTCGGGCGTCCTCATTTCCGCGCTGCGATAAACCACTCCACGAACTTCGGGATGCCGACTTCAATCTTCACCGTCGGGTGGTAGCCCAGCTTCGCACGCGCCTTCGAGATGTCGGCGTAGGTGATGGGCACGTCGCCGGGCTGCGGCGGCTGGCGGTCTATGTTCGCAGTCTTGCCGAGCGCCTTTTCCAAAAGCGAAATCAGGTAGTCCAGCCGCACGGTCTGCGATTCGCCGAGGTTGAAGATGTCGAAGCCGAACTCCTGCCGCGTGCAGGCCATGATGCCGTCCACGGTGTCGGTCACGTAGGTGTAATCGCGCGCCGTTGAGCCGTCGCCGAAGACGGGGATGGGCTTCCCCGCGCTGATGAGCGACGCGAACTTGTGGATGGCCAAGTCCGGCCGTTGGCGCGGGCCGTAGACTGTGAAGAAGCGCAGCATGGCGATATCCATGCCGTAGACGTGATGGTAGGTGTGGCCGAGCGCCTCGCACGCGAGCTTGCTGGCGGCGTAGGGCGAGATGGCGCTGAAGATGGGGTCCGCCTCGCCGAAGGGCACCTTCGCATTTACGCCATAGACCGACGAACTGCTGGCGATGGTGACCTTGCGGACAGAGCGCGCACGCGCGGCTTCGAGCAGGTTCACAGTGCCCTCGACATTCACGCGCTGGTAGAGCGCCGGCTGCTGCAAGCTGGGCCGCACGCCCGCGCGCGCGGCGAGGTGGATGACTTGGTCGAACTGCGCGGAGGCGAAGGCTTCTGCCACCGCCGCCGGGTCCGTCAGGTCGCCGTGGATGAAGGTGAACGGAAGCGCGAGCGATTGGAGGTCGCGCAGGTTCGCCTGCTTGAGCGCGGGCGAATAGAAGTCGTTCAAATCATCGAACGCGCAGACGGAATGCCCTTCGCGCAAGAGTCGCTCGCAGACATGGGATCCGATGAAGCCAGCACCGCCGGTGACGAGAATGTTCACGGGCTGGAAGGGTAATTACGGCCGAGGAGAAAGTAATTAGTAATTAGTGCGGAGTCGCCGAAATGCGGCGAGGCATCGTTCGCCACTGATCACTCATCACTTTCCATTCCACTCACATCACCATCCCACCATCCACCGCGAGCACCTGCCCGGTGATGTAACGCGCCGCCGGGCTGGCGAGGAAGACCGCCGCGTTGGCGATGTCCTCGGGCTGGCCCAGCGCGCCGAGGGGAATCTGCTTCAAGACCTCGGCCTTCACATCGTCCTTGAGCACCGCCGTCATGTCCGTCTCGATGAAACCGGGAGCCAGCACGTTCGCCGTGATGCCGCGCGAGGCCAACTCCTTCGCCACGGACTTGGTGAAGCCGATAAGCCCCGCCTTGCTCGCCGCGTAGTTCGACTGCCCGGCGTTGCCGATGAGGCCGATGACGCTGGCGACGTTGATGATGCGCCCCGAACGCTGCTTGAGGAACGCGCGGGTGAACGCCTTGGTGAAGTTGAACGCGCCTTTGAGATTCGTGTTGATCACCACGTCCCAGTCCGCGTCGCTCATGCGCATGAGCAGGCCGTCACGCGTGACGCCGGCGTTGTTGACGAGAATGTCCACCTTGCCCGCGTCCGCCAAAATCGTCCCGGCGGCGGCGGTCACCGCCGTGCTGTCCGCCACGTCCACGGCCAGCGCCCACGCGCGGCGGCCCAGCGCGCGCACCTCGGCAGCGACCTTCTCGGAATTCTCCGCCGTGCGCGACACGCAGACGACGTCCGCACCCTCGGCGGCGAACTTCAACGCAATCGCCCGCCCGATGCCGCGCCCCGCTCCCGTGACCACGGCGACTTGTCCGTTCAAAGAATTCATAGGCCGGGATTTGTCGGCGGGGGCGGGGGTGAAGTCAATTCGTGATTAGGCTGGCCGCCCAGCCAACGAAACTCCGGGTTCGCTCCGGTGATCTCCGCCCACAACTCGGCCAGTGCGACACGCCGGTCGCGCGAACGATTGACCCACTCCACTTCCGTCGCTGCGCCGGGCGCGGTGAAGCGGATGCCCCAGATCGGATCGAACGCCTTTGCCGAGAGCGAATATCTCATGTCTCCGATGACCGCCGGATCACCCGGTGCGCGGGCGAGCCAGCCTTCGGAAAACCACGCGAAGCGCGCGAAGGAACGCAGCGGCCCGTCACGCGCCACCTCGGCGGGCGAGAGATCGCGCTGCGTCACCAACGGCAGCGAAGTCCCCTCGCGCCCCGTCACCGCGCCGAGCCACGGCACCCGCAGTCGGTCACTGTAGATGCGCCCCTCGTGCAGGTAGAGCGAACGCCAGACGAGTTGATTGCCCAGCGTGGGCATGACTTCGGCGCGGTCCCTGCGATGACCTCGCGCCGCCGCCAGTTCCGCCTGCGCCCCGTGCGCCCGGGCTTTCTGCACCGCTCCGAGCGCTAGGTAAGCCGCGCAGAAACCCAGCGCGGCCCACACCCATCTGTAGGTGACCCGTGACGAACGCCGATCTGGCTCCAATTCGGAAATCGGAAATCGGAAATCGGAAATAGCCTTCCCCACTAACCCAACCAGCAGCGCGCCGGTGAACAGCGGGTCAACGATCGAAATTAAATCCCAGCCGAAGCGGTGCTGGGTGAACGGCACGAGGAACTGCGTCCCATAGCTCGTGCAGGCATCCAGCAGGATGTGTGACGCGCAGGCGAGCAACCCGCACAGGAACAGCGCCAGCCGCTGTTCCTTGAACGCGGCGCGGAAGAACCACGGCAGCACGGCGACGAGCGCGATCACCGGCGAGAAGGCGAAGGAGTGCGTGAAGTGCCGGTGCAGCTCGACGTTCAGCAGCGGGTCGCTTGCACTGTGGATGAGGAAGTCCGCGTCCGGCAGTTCAGCGCCCACCACGCCGATGACGGTGGCCCGCCAGCCGAGCTTGCGCCCAAAGCCGACTTGGCCAAGTGCCGCGCCGAGCAGCGCGTGAGTGAGCGTGTCCATGGCGCGGATTCCAACTGATTCAACCAGAGGACGGAAGCAGGAAGGAAGAGTCAGCCCTGATTAGTTGGTGCCACCCTTGAATAGGAACCGATACAGCGCGCCCTTGAGCTTCCGCTGCTCTTCCTCGCGTGCCTTCTGTTCGGCGGCTTGCCGCGCCAGTTGCTGCTCCCGCCAAGCCGTTCCTTGCAGCAGCGGATCGACGCCAATCGCACGAAGCACGTCGTTGGTAGCCGGTGCGATGTTCGTGCCGGAGCCGACCTGTAAAGCCAGGGGTGGAGCCGCCGCGTTCGTGGTTCCTGCACTTCCGGTCGGCAAGGGCAGCGGGCGCGAGTCACCAAGGCGGGGTCGTGGTTCGACTCCCACCAAGCCCAACATCGGACCGACCGCCGCCGGCTTGGCTGGGACCGCCGCG
>Ga0208960_1001149_pt1 | contig 14314 bp, 13 predicted proteins | sample GreLakmeON33MSRF_FD_187703 | JGI IMG/M metagenome (GOLD analysis project Ga0208960, IMG submission 187703) | Freshwater lentic microbial communities from great Laurentian Lakes, MI, USA - Great Lakes metaG ON33MSRF (SPAdes) | ecosystem: Environmental > Aquatic > Freshwater > Lake | place: Great...
GGAGCGCGGCTTCGAATCCGCCAGCGCAGTCAGCACTGGCAGCATCATTGTTTGGAAATCTGGAACGGCCATGACTTGATCCTTTCGTTTAGTTCACTTCGCTTTCACCCCGAAACAATACGCGCTCCCGTCCTCGCTGCCGATGATCACCTTGCCATCGGCCACGGCGGAAAAGATAAGTTGCGCGTTCATGGGGCTTCGCTCAGGCCACCAGCTTTGCAGGCGCACGGCGGCGGGGCAGCTTCACGAACTTCCAGCCCTGTTTCTTCAACTCGGCGGCGTAACGGCGATGGTCCGCGAAGATGGCGTCGATGTCGTAGTTGAACTGCTTCGCGTGCTCGTCTCGGATACGGCGGATTTCATCTAGGATGGATTCAGTTTTCATGGTTGGGGCATCCTTAGTTCGTGGGGTGTGCAGATGATAGGACAGCGATAGCCTTCAGCGGAACACAGGCCTTCCATCTTCGGACGCATCACGGCGTTCGCGATGTGGCGGCAGTTCCATGTCAGCAGGTAGTTCATCCCCTGCACCGCCGCAATGGCGATGTGGGCGGCGTCATCGGCAGCCTTGGCTGGCAACGCCATGTTCCTCAGCAGAACCACGGCAAGCGCTTTGGCCTCCGAATCCGCCTCAAAAGTCGTCATCCCTTGCAGCACGGCCAACCGCCGTTTCACCGCATCGGGGTCGCCAGCGGAAGCCTCGCGGATGACGATGTCGGATACGAACAAATCAAAGGCCTCACGCTCCGTGGTCCACCATTTCTTGGTCAACGCCGTCATGCCTACTGCCACGGCGTCGCGGGAAGGCCGCGCGGTGAGGAAGCTCACCACGGACGTTTCGAGATAAACCTTTGGCTTCATTTCACTTTGGTGCCGAAACAATACACGCTCCCGTCCTCGCTGCCGATGATCACCTTGCCGTCGGACACGGCGGGCGACGCGGCGAGGCCCTGGCCTATTTCGTAGCTCCACAATTCCTTGCCGTCCGCCAGCGACACGAGGTAGAGCCGCCCGTCCTCGGAGCCGACGACGACCTTGCCGTCGCAGATGACGGGAGAGCTGTCCACCTTGCCGCGCGTGCCGAAGGTCCAGAGCGCCTCGCCGTCCTTCGTGCGGAGGCAGTGCAGGCGCTTGTCGCGCCCGCCAATGAGCATCCGGTCGCCCAACACCGCCGGGGAGGAAACGTAGGCGAAGGCACGGTCGCGGTAGCTCCAAAGGTTCGTGCCCTTCGCCACGTCCACGCAGAAGACCTGGTTCTCAAAGTGGCCGCCATAGACGCGGCCATCCGCCACCGCCACGGAGCCGAGGATGGGCGCGCCGATTTCCAGTTCCTTGACCTTCGCGCCGTTGGTCAGCGCGACGATGTGCAGCATCGCGTCGCAGCCACCGAGGGCGGTCAGGCCTTGGAAGACGGCGGGCGTGCCGTTGATGCCGCTGCCGGTCTCATAGACCCAGTTGGATTTCCCGGTCGCGGCGGCGAGGCAGTAGAGCCTCGCGTCGTGGCAGCCGAAGATGACGTTCCAGTCCTTGCCATTGGGCGCGCGGACGAGGTTGGGCGAGCCGGGCATCTTGTCGCCGATGGGAAACTTCCAGACTTGTTTTCCGGTCTTGGCGTCGAGCGCGTAGAACATCGGCTCGTCCGAGCCGAACAGGACTCGTCCGTCGTGGACCAGCGGCGAGGACTCGACGCTGCCGCCGGTCTTGAAGGCCCAGTTCGTCTTCCCCGTGGCCAGCGCCAGCGAGTAGAGGAAGCCGTCGTCCGAGCCGACGAACACGTTTCCGCCCACGATGGCGGCGGAAGACTTCACGGGGCCGCCGGTCTTGAAGCACCAGAGCAAGTCGAGTTTAGCGGCGAGTTTGCCCTCGGCGACACCGCGCAACTCCGGTCCGCCGCGATACTGCGGCCAGTCGACGGCGGCAAGAGGGAGCGCAGCCTCAGTTGGGGCCGGGGGCTTGGTGGCGAGCGGTTCTGGAGCGCGGCGAGCTGACAACAAGAGAATCGCTGCCGCAGTCAGCGCGAGGGTGAGGGGAAGGAGCAGCGTCTTTTTCATGGCCGATGACGCGGGCAGCATCGGCCGGTGGACGGGGTTTGGCAACCAGTTATTACCTACACGTAGTAGTTTTAAGCACGGTCAGGAACCGATGTTCGACCAAGCGGACTGGTAGTCCGCGCTCACCCACTGGACGACTTCGGATCAGAATAGGCCGTTCAGTGCGATGCCCAGCACGCTCAACGGGCCCTGGTCTTCCAGGCCTTCCGTGGCCTTGTCGAGTTTCTGGAGGGTCATCTTGGCGTTCTTGAAGAGGCTGTCGTCGTTGACGAGTTTACCGACGCTGCCTTGCCCCTTGTTAATCTTTTGCATGATCTCGCGCAGGTTGCTCATGGCCAGCGTGGTCTCGTTGTAGAGCGCCTCGTCCTTGAGCAACTTGCCCAGAGAGCCTTTGCCGGCCTGCAGGTCGGAACGCACATCGGTCAGCGTCTGCTTGGCCACGAGCAGTGTGTCGCTGGCGTTGGTCAAGGCCCTGCGGGCGTCGCCGAAGACTTCCTTCACATCGGTGACAGCAACACGTGCGTCGGTCATGACGCCCCTCATGTCGCCAATCGCATTGTTGACGTTGGTGAACGTGCCCTTCACGTCGCCGATGGCACTCTTGGCGTCGGCCAGAAAGATTTGGGCATCGGCGGCAGTCTTGTTCAGCGTGTCCACGGTCTTGAGCGTGGACTGGTAGAGCGTGTCGTCGCTGATGAGCTTGCCGATGGTGCCCTCGCCCTTGGCGATGCGGTCGGAGACGGTCTGGAGGTTTCCAAGCACGGCGGTGAGCTTCGGGCTTTTGACCTCGTTGAAGTCCTTGAAAAAGGAGGTCACCGGGCCCAGCACGTTTTGGATGCTGTCGCCGCTGAAACTCTTGGTGAGGTTCTCGATTCCGACGGCGGCGTTGTCGAGCTTCTGCATCATCGCGGAGAAGTCGGGCTGCTCGGCGGTCAGGATGACGCTGTCGGGCGTGAGGTTCGGGACGGTGGCCGTGCCCAGGTTGATGGAGACGAAGTTCTGCCCCATGAGACCGGCGAACTTGATGGTGGCCTTGGCGTCGGTTTTCACCTCGGCGAGTGGGTCCAACTTCATCGTCACTTTCACCCGGCCCTGCTCGAAGCTGATCTTCTCGACCTTGCCGATGGGCACGCCGGCCATCTTGACGGCGTCGCCGACTTTGAGTTCCTGCGCGGTGTTGAACAGGCCGTGGAGCCGGTAACCCTTCTTGAAGAAGTCCGTGCCGCCAGCCATTTCGAGGAGGACCACCGCCGCGACAACGACGAGCGCGACGAACATGCCGAGTTTGGTTTCGAGGGAGGTGTTTTTCATAGGTCAGGTCTTTCAGATTTCGCCACTGCTGCCAGAGGAGAGTATGCCACAAAGAAGCCCAGAAGGCTCAATAAGGAAGAGGTGGAATCCACCCTTGCGCCTCCTGTGCCTTTTGTGGCCAAAGCGATTTCGTGGCTCATCGCGGTTTCGGTTTAAAGTCGGCGGTCAAAAACTTCCGCACGAGCGGGTGCTGGCTGCGCCGCACTTCCTCGGGCCGGCCAATCTCCAGTATCTCGCCCTCGGCGATCATCGCAATGCGGTCGGCGATGCCGAAGGCAAGGTCGCGGTCGTGCGTGACAACGAGGCTCGTGGCGTGCGTGCGGTCGCGCAGTTCGAGAATCTCCTGCCCAATGGTGATGGCAATGAGCGGGTCCAGTTCGCTAGTCGGCTCGTCGTAGAGCACGAGCTGCGGCTCGATGACAAGCGCGCGGGCGATGGCGACGCGCTTCTTCATGCCGCCGGAAAGCTCGGCGGGGATTTTGTCCTCGGCGCCCTTAAGCCCGACGAGTTCAAGCTTCTCCGTGATGACGCGCTGGATGTCGGCTTCGGGCTTCAGGCGGTGCTCGCGGAGGTAGAGGCCGACGTTCTCGCCGACGGTGAGGGAGTTCAACAGCGCGCCGGACTGGAAGACCATCGCCATCCGGTAGCGGTCGCGCAGGCCCTCGGTGTGGATGTCCAATCCTTCGATAAGCAACTCGCCGGCGTCCGGTTCCTCAAGGCCGATGATGTGCTTGAGGAGGACGCTCTTGCCGCTGCCGCTGGGGCCCATGAGCACGAAGATTTCCCCGCGCTCGACGGTGAAGCTCACGCCGCGCAGCACTTCGTGGTCGCCGAAGCTCTTGCGCAGCCCGCGCGCTTCGACGCGGACGCTGTCATGGTTCAGGGCGGTGCTCATTGCTCAATCTGCACCAGCAGGTGCGTGAGGAAGTAGTCCAGGATGAGGATGAGCACGATGGAGTTGACCACGGCCTTGGTCACCGTGCGGCCGATGCCGCGCGGGCCGCCGATGGTGGCCAACCCCTGATGGCAGGACACCGTGCCGATGATCAGGGCGAACACGAAGGACTTGATGAGACCGTGGAGGACGTCCTTGGTCCCCACGGTGTCGCGGAGGTTCGCCATGAAGGACTGCATCCCGACGGCGATCTGCTGGTTCGTCGAGCAGACCAGCGCGCCGCCCATCCAGCCCACGAGGTCGGCGAAGATCAAGAGCATCGGCAGGCCCACCGCGATGGCGATGATCCGGGGCAGCACGAGGTAATGGATGGGGTTGATGTTCATCGTCCGCAGCGCATCGATCTCCTGATACACGGCCATGGAGCCGATTTCCGCCGCCATCGCCGAGCCGATGCGCCCGGCGATGAGCACGGCCATGAGCGAGGGGGCGAGCTCGCGGCAGAGGCTGAGGCCGACGATGCCGCCGAGGAAGTTCGACAGCCCGCGCTCGACCATCACCGGGCCGATTTCCAGCGCGAGCACGCCGCCGATGAAGAACGAGAGGATGCAGACCATGAGCAGGCTGCCCATGCCGACCTCGTAGAATTGCTCCAGCACCTTGCGCCGATGGCGATAGGCCAGCGGCAACGCCTGAAGCGTCCGCCAAAACAGCATCACCAATCCACCGATATCTCGAAACATAGTGTTAACCCAGAGGAGGCTCCGCCTGACACCATTGAATTAACCGTGCGCTGCAAAGTTGGCAAATGGTGTTTTCGGCAGCGCGGAAAACCACTCCAGGGCGGGCTACTCAATTTGGAATTTTGCTCGTTCCCCGCCCGCGCCCGCGATACGAATCCGCCATGCACCACGGTGAAATTTGCGGCCGCCACTTCGCCACCGGCCATCCACTCCGCGTGCGGTGGCGCGATGGTGTCATCACGGAAGCCAGCCACGCGCCCGGCGACGCAGACGGCCCCTGGCTCGCTCCGACGCTGCTCGACCTCCAAATCAACGGCTACGGTGGCGTGGACTTTCAGCGCGACGATCACCTGACCGAGGAGCAGCTCCTCTCCGCCGCGCGCCAGTTGCGCCGCGCTGGCTGCGGACGTTTCTTCTTCACGCTCATCACGGACGAGTGGCCCGCGCTCATGGCCCGCGTGCGCCGCACGAAAGCCATTCGCGACGCTCACCCGGAACTCCGCGCCGCGCTCGTCGGCTGGCATATCGAAGGCCCCTTCCTCTCGCCCGAAGTCGGCTTCAAAGGCGCGCACAATCCCGCCGTGATGCGCGACGCAACCGACGCCGACCTCCGTGAACTTCGTGCCGCGACCGGCACCGATCCGGTTCTGCTCACCCTCGCCCCCGAACGCCACGGCGCCATCGAGGCCATCCGCCTCGCCGTTTCGCTTGGCATTGTCGTGAGCCTCGGTCACACGAACGCCTCCGCGGAAACCATCCGTGCTGCCGTGGCTGCGGGCGCGCGCGGCTTCACCCATCTGGGCAACGGCATCCCGCAGCAGCTCGACCGGCACGACAACATCCTCTGGCGCGTCTTCGACACTCCCGGCCTCACGCCCAGCCTCATCCCGGACACGCACCACGTCTCGCCGCTCCTCTTTCGGCATGTCCACCGCGCGCTGCCTGCGGAACGCATCTACTACACGACTGATGCGATGTCCGCCGCCGGCGCACCGCCGGGCCGCTACACCATCGGTGCGATTGAACTCGAAGTGGGCGCGGACCAGATCGTCCGCCAGCCCGGCAAGCCCAACTTCGCCGGCTCCGCGCTCAAACCAATCGACGGCATCACTCGCGCCGCGCAGATGCTGGGTAAGTCATGGCGCGAAGTCTGGCCGCACTTCTCCACGTGCCCGGCGGAACTGATGGGCCTGCGAAACGAAATCGCCGTCGGCCAGCCAGCGGATTTCTGCGTGGTGAAGTCGCGGCCAGACGGGTCGCTGCTGGAATCACAGATTCCGTAAACTCCGTAGCCGCCGAGGTGAGGGGGCGGACCCGCCAGCAGTCACACCCGCTTGTGGCTGCCGTCGCAGTGCGCGCCGTTCTGCGAGTGCTTGCACATGCACCACGCGACTTGCTTCGCCTCGGTGATTTCCACTTTGCTTGGACCGAACGCCGTCCCCTTGTGCGAGCCGTCACAGAACGGCTGCGTCTTCGAGAGGCCGCAGGCGCACCACCAGTAGGTGCCGGGCTCGACTTTTTGCACGAGGGGGGAACGCTGGCAGATATTGGGCTGACTCATGCGGCGAGTGTGCGGCCAGACCGCGCCGCGATCAACGGCCTTGTGCCGACTTCAGCGCAGCGTCGTTCAAGTCCAGCCGGTAGAGGATTTGGTTGTAGTCGTAGCGCGCCGTGGGTGCTGGCTTGTTCGCGAACTGCACCGTGTAAGTGCCCTCGAAGAACAGGTGCGGCGAGCCTTCCGGCGTGAACTCGAGGTGCAGGCGCGGGTTGTAGAACGTGTAGTTGTCGTGGCTCAACACCTTCACCGCCGTCCCCCACGGGCCGGTCGGCGCGTCGGCCTCCGCATACCACAGCTCGCCGAAGACGGACGGCTTGCCGAACGACTGCATGAAGACCGTCACCCAGCGCTTGCGCCACGGATGCCACGCGATGGAACCGGTGTGTGGCTGCACCGTCTCGCCGCCCGCGCCGCGCAGACTCGCCTGCGGCGTGAGCACTTCCCAAGTCCGCGCGTCCTGCCACGCCTCGAACGTCCCCGGGCAGCGCAGCGTGGGAAAGGGATTGCCGAAGAGCAGCCACGCCTTCCCCGCTGCGTCGTTCCACAACACCGGATGGCCTTCGGGAATGGGCGGAGCTTTCGGCGCGGCGGCGGACTTCGTCCACACGGTCTTCAGCTTCTCGAACACGAGCTTCTCCTCGTGCCACACGGCGAGGCTCCACTCGTAGGCTTCGAGGGGCGGTTTGATTTTCATGTAGGCGCACACGAGGCGCGGAGCGCCTGACTGGTCCGGCACGCTCGCCACACCCGTCACCCAAGTCGGCCCGCTGCCCGGCATCGGCGCGATGCCGCGAGGTGCGCCCGTCGAGTTGGTGAAGTAAGCGAGCGGCAAACGCAGCGGCGGCTGAAGTGCCGAAGGCTGCACCGCCGTCGTCGCGCCCGTGCCATCGAAGATGCCGAGTGGGTAACGCGCGAGCGTCGTGTCACCCCAGAACCAAAAGAGGCGACCGCGATGCACCGCATTCTGCACGCTGTCCTGTCCGACCAAGCCCGGCTCCCGCCAGTCGCCCTCCAGCCCGAGCTTCTGGCTCTCCGCGAACAACCCCGCCCCCGTCAGCCGCCCAATGCGTTGCGCGATGCTCGTCCGCCGCACCTCGACGCGCAGCGTCTTGCCCGGCTCCGGCGTGAGCCGCACGCCGCGCTGGCCGAAGCCATCCGCCTTCACCTCGTAGCCGTGCCCAAGCACCTCGAACCACGTCTCTCGCCCCATCAGCTCCGGCAGGTCGAAGGCGATGCGCCCCGCGTTATCCGACACGAACCGCACCTGATGCGTCGTGCGCAACTCCACCAGCGGCACCGGCCACCCGCTGCCCAATTCAACCACTTCGATGCGGCAGGGTTCGGTGGCGTGGGCCACGAGCGCCAAGCCCAGCGCCAGCCAGAGACACGACAACTTCATGCGGCGAACGGTGGCGGAAAACAAAACGCCGCGCCAGCAAAGTGGCGCGGCGGTGGAGAAACTGAATCGCTCAGGAGCGCTTCGCCAGATTGTGCGCCCCGTTCACCGTCGAGTTCACGCGCAGGCGCAGGCCGTTGAGACGGATGAAGCCGGTGGCGTCATCCTGATTGTAGGCCTTGGTCGGGTCGGCCTCCATCGTCGCGATGTGCGGGTTATACATGGAGAACTGGCTCTTGCGACCGGCGACGTAGAGGCCGCCTTTGTAGAGCTTCACGCGCACGGTGCCGGTCACGTTCTTCTGGCTCTCCTCGACGTAGGCTTGGAGGGCAAGCCGCTCGGGCGCATACCAGAAGCCGTTGTAGACCAGTTCGGCATACTTCGGGACCAACGCGTCGCGCTGGTGCATGACTTCGCGGTCCATCGTGAGGCTCTCCATCTGGCGGTGCGCGTAGTGCAGGATGCTGCCGCCGGGGGTCTCGTAAACACCGCGGCTCTTCATGCCCACGAAGCGGTTCTCGACCATGTCCACGCGGCCCACGCCGTGTTTGCCGCCGAGCTTGTTCAGCGTCTTCATCACCTGGAGCGGCGTGAGCTTCTTCCCGTTCACGGCCGTGCAATCGCCCTTCACGAAGTCGAGTTCGACATACTCCGATTTGTCCGGCGCGTCCTCGGGCAGCACGGAGAGCGTGGTAAAATACTCGCGGTTCTTCTTCGGATCGAAGCTGTCATACCACGGGTCTTCCAGGATGCCGGCCTCGTAAGAAATGTGCAGGAGGTTGCGATCCATCGAGTAGGGCTTCTTCGCGCTGGCCTGCACGGGAATGCCCTTCGCGGCGCAGTAATCAATCATCGCCTGCCGACCGGGGAAGTCCTTGCGATACCGCTCGTCGCGCCACGGGGCGATGATCTGCAACTCGGGCGCGAGCGCGGCGGCGGTCAGCTCGAAGCGCACTTGGTCGTTGCCCTTGCCGGTCGCGCCGTGGGCGATGGCGTCAGCCTTCTCGGCCTTGGCAATCTCGACCATCCGCTTGGCGATGAGCGGGCGGGCGATGCTGGTGCCGAGGAAGTATTGCCCCTCATAAATCGCGCCGGCGCGGAGCATTGGGTAGATGAAGTCGGAGGCAAACTCCGCTTGCAGGTCGTCGATGTAGATTTTCGAAGCCCCGGTTTTCTTGGCTTTGGCGTTGAGGCCCTTGAGTTCGTCTTCCTGGCCGATATTGGCGCAGAAGCAAATCATCTCGGCGTTGCCGTAGGTGTCTTTAATCCAAGAGAGCAGCACCGAGGTGTCGAGGCCGCCAGAGTATGCGAGGACGATTTTCATGAGTTCAATTCCAGTTCAAATCAGGGCGGGACTAAAGGCCAAGCCGTCGGCAGTGAAAAGCAGAAAGTGCATGGGGGCAGGCGCCCAGGCCTGGCGTGGTGGACCGCATCTTGCCCTTTACTACTTCAGCGTCGCGACGTAGGCGATGATGTCGGCGATTTCCTGTGGGCTGAAGATGTCGCCCATCGGCGGCATCGGGGAAATCTTCAGTGTCTCGAAGCCCTGCGCCAGCACCGCGTTCGGCTCCAGCAGGCTTTGCTTGATGTAGGCGGCGTCCTTGCGGGTGGCGATGCCGTCCAGCGCCGGGCCGACGGTGCTGCCTTGGCCTTTCGCCGTATGGCAGAGGATGCAGGCGGCGGCGTGCTTGAAGAAAATCTCCGCGCCGCGCTTGGCGTCGGCGATGACCGGCTGGTTCGGGTCTTCGAGCGGGAGCAATTCGACGAGCTTCACGTCATCCCAGTAACCGTCGCCCTTCGCCACATGCAGGATGTTGATGCTCGCCTTCGTGCGGTCGCCGCTGCTGAAGGTCGTGTCCACCTCGGTCCAATCGGACTCGCGGCGCGTGACGCGCTCGGTCTCCACGCGGCCGATGTGGTCGTTGAGGCTGACCTTGCCGCTGGCGAGGGCGTGGGTTTTCACCCAGCCGGAGAGGCGGTATTGCGTGTTCGGCTTCAGCGTCACGTCGGCGTGCAGGCTGGTGTCGGCGTCGCCGCGCGAGATGCAGCGCACGGCTTGCTTGCCGCTGTGGAAGGCCTTGGCGTCCGTCACGACCTGCCACTCGGACTCCTTGTTGGCCGGGCGGTTCCCGTAGTCGCGGCGCGTCCAGCCCTCGGGCAAGCCGTTGCTGCCGATGACCTCGAAGCCGGGGTTCGGCAGCAGGTTCGGGCCTTCCTTGTAAGCCTCGACCTTGTGGATGCGCGCGAGCAGGCGGCTGGCTTCGTTCAACCACTCGTTGGTCTGCACCACGGGGTTCTTCGCGAGGCTGCCGGCGACGGTTTGGATTTCCTTCGTCGTGCTGAACTCGGCGAGCTTCACGAAGCCTGCGAGCCGCGTGAGCAGGTCGGGGTCGCTCACGACGCCGGAGCTGAAGAAGAGCGAAACCGCGCGGCCATCACTGCCCAACGCGCGGGTGGCGCTGCGGCGGACGCCGGCATCCGCGTGGGACAAGGCGGCGCGATGCGTGGCGTCGTCGAGCTGGCCGAGGCCGTGCAGTGCCCAGAGCGAATGCAGCGCGGCGAGCGGCGCGCTGTTGGTCGCGGCCTGCTTGAGCGCGGGAACGGCGGCGGCCTGCTTACCCTCGACGAGCAAGCGCTGCGCGGTGAGCCGCCAGAATTGGTTGTCGCTGCCGAGCGCGGCGACGAGCTGGGCCGGGGCCGCGCCCTTCAGCGACGTGACCGCGGGCTTCTTCGCCTGGTCCCACACGACGCGGTAGATGCGACCGCGCGTCTGGTCGCGCAGCGCGTTCTCATGCGCGCCGCCGACGCCGGTCTTCGCCGCGAAGCCACCGCGCTCGACGCTCGGCGTGGGGTTGTGCTGGATGATGAAGTTCTGGAAGTCCGCGACCCACACCGCGCCGTCGGGGCCGACTTCGGCGAACACCGGCGACATCCATTCGTCGCTGCTGGCGACGAGGTTAAAACCGTCCTTCGCCGTGTAGCCCGCGCCGTCGCGTTGCACGTCCATGAGCGAGACCGTCTTCATCGTCGGCTCACAGATGAGCGCCTTGCCCTGCAAGCGCGCGGGCAAGTTCCCCGAGTGGATGAACGCGCTGCCCGCCGCCGCCGTGAAGCCGCCCATCACGTCCACCTGCCGGAAGTTCGGCGTGATGGTGTGGCACTTGTCCTCGGTGTTGATGCGCTTGGCGGTCATCACGCGCAGACCCTTGGGCACGAGGTTCGCGGGCAAGCCGCCGAAGAAGAGCGGCGCGTTGTTGGCCGTGCCGCCGAACTGGTCCCCGAACTCGTTCGCGCCGTGGCCCCACGCGTTGTTTGAGAACTGGTGGAGGAACTCCAGCGCCGAGCCGTCCGCCTTGAAGCGATACGTGCCCATGCCGAACTTCAGCGCCTTGCCGCCGACCTCGCCGTCGAAGCCCGAGTAGCCCACGCAGCCGTAAATCCAATTGTCGTGGCCGTAGTGGAAGCTGCTCGCCTGCGCGTGCGTGTCGCGGATGCCCCAGCCGGTCATCAACTCACGACGCTCGTCGGCCTGGTCGTCGCCGTTCGTGTCCTTGAGGAAGAGGAAGCGCGGCGACTGCGCGACGATGACGCCGCCGTTAGCGAACACGAGGCTCGTGGGGATGTTCAACTTGTCCGCGAACACGGTGAACTTGTCGGCCTTCCCGTCGCCGTCCGTGTCCTCGCAAATCGTGATGCGGTCGTTGCCCCGGCCGTCGGGCTGGACGTTGTGCGGGTAATCGCGCGTCTCGGCGACCCAGCAGCGCCCGCGCTCATCCCACGCGAAGGCGATGGGCTTGCCGATGTTCGGCTCGCTGGCGAACAGCTCGAAGCGCAAATCCGGCGCGACCTGCGTGCGCTCGCGGCTGCCCTTCACGCTGAAGGCGTGCTGGAAGGTGAGCGGCTGCGGACGCTTCTCGTAGTTCGCGACGGTCGGGCTGGCCTCGCGTTTCTCCGGGTCGCGCTGGGCGAGGAACTTCTCCCATTCGCCGACGCGCTTGGCCCCGGCGGCGGCGAGGAGCTTGGGCTTGGCGGCGGCAGCAAAGCCTTCCGCGCTGGCGTCTCCGAGCACAGCGGCCTTGAGCAACTTCGCGGCGGGCACGGCTTTCAAGACCGCGTAGTTCTCCGCCGGCGCATCAAGCACCACGGCGTCAAACTTCGCGACAAACTCCGGCGTCACCGCCGCCGGCGAGGGCGCATACTCGAACCAAATCGCGTCGCGCCCGAGGTCGCGCATGAGGGCGTGGCAAGTCATGCGGGCCGCGCGAGCCTCCGTGCCGCAGTAGAGCACGCGGATCGGAGTGGCGGTGGCGGTGACGGCTAAGCAGGCGGCGAACGTGGCGAGGAAAAGTTTTTTCATAGGCTCAAAGCGGACGCAGTGTAATCAGGCGGAAGGGGACAGGACAAGCCGCCGAAAAGCCAACTGCTGACCGCGCGCTGGACTTTCCACCGCCCCGCTTGCCTCCCCCACTTTCCTCCTGCCAAGCTTCGCGCATGAAATACCGTCGCTTCGGCCAGACCGAGTTGCAGATGCCCGTCTTCTCCTGCGGCGGCATGCGCTACCAGCACAAGTGGCAGGACGTGCCGCCCGGCGAAGTCCCCAAGGACGGCCAGGCCAACCTCGAAGCCACTATCCACCGCGCCCTCGCACTCGGCATCAACCACATCGAGACCGCGCGCGGTTACGGCTCCAGCGAGATGCAGCTCGGCTGGGTGCTCCCGCAAATCAAGCGCGACAAACTCATCGTCCAGACCAAAATCGCCCCCTTCGCCACGCCCGAGGAATTCCTCCGCACCTTCGACCAGTCCATGAAGTATCTGCGGCTCGACCACGTGGACCTGCTCTCCTTCCACGGCATCAACAATCGCCAGCACCTCGACTGGACGCTGCGCAAAGGCGGCTGCCTCGAAGCCGCGCGCCAGCTCCAGCGCGAAGGCCGCTGCCGCCACCTCGGCTTCAGCACCCACGCCACCACCGACGTCATCCTCGACGCCGTCAACTCCGGCGAGTTCGCCTACTTCAACGTCCACTGGTATTTCGTCAACCACCTCAACTGGGCCGCCATCGAAGCCGCCACGCGCCTCGACATGGGCGTCTTCATCATCAGCCCCAACGACAAGGGAGGCAAACTCTACGCCCCCCCGCCGAAGCTCGTGGACTTCTGCGCGCCGCTCACGCCCATGCAGTTCAACTCCCTCTACTGCCTTGCGCGCCCGGAAGTCCACACCCTCAGTTGCGGCGCGGCCAAGCCCAGCGACTTCGACGACCACGTCGCCGGCCTCGCGCACTACGACCGCGCGGCGGAAGCCATCGCGCCCATCGAGGCCCGGCTCCGCGCCGAGATGCTCCGCGTGCTGGGCGACGACTGGTGCCGCCGGTGGTCCGAGGGCCTGCCGAGCTATGGCGACGTGCCCGGCGAGATCAACGTGAGCGAAATTCTCCGCCTCTGGACCTACGCCAAAGCCCTCGACCTCACCGACTGGGGCAAGATGCGCTACAACCTGCTGGGCCAGGCCGACCACTGGTTCCCCGGCCACAACGCCGCGAGCTTCGACGAGCGCAAGCTGCTGGCGACCGTGCAGCGCAGCCCCTTCGCCGCGCGCATCCCGGCCATTTTGCGCGAAGCCCACGCAATGCTGTGGGAGGCTCCGGTGAAGCGGTTGAGTCAGAGCTAACGAGTCGGCTGGTTCGGTGGCCAGCTCGCCACTTTTTCACGCCCTCACTTCGTCGGCTTCAGTTGAATCTGGATAGGTCCTATCCCCGTGCTCGGAGCATCGCCGGCGATTCTGGTATCAACGACGAGGCAATGGTTCAGCAGTCCCTGCTTGTCGAACCCAAAATACCGTTGGTGACCCTCTGGGACTTTCGTTTCCAGCAGCTTCGTTGCCGCTGCATACAACTCATCCACCGTGCGGGCGGCGGCACCTTCGTTCTTGTGAGTGCCCAATTCCTTTCCCGACTCCACCCATTGGGGCTTGGGTGCTGGTGGATTTTCCCCCAGTTCGACCGGCTTGGGCAGGCCAAACACCTCATACTTTCGCTCGACGACCTTGTTCCCCCGGACAGTGACCGTGGTGGTATGACCGAATCCGAAGGCTGAAGACCATCGGACCTGATAGGAGTAATCCCCACCGCTCTCGTCGCGGACCTTTTCCCACTTCGCCAAGCTCGTCTTCAGTTGAGCCGCGTGTGTGACGGCAGAGTCGGCAACTTGCGCAGTTGCTGACACGGCGACAGCAAGTAAGGCGACTGTGATAGCAAACCATCGGTGCAACATATTTTTCCTCTTGAGTGAACGTTTCGCACGAACTTGCCGCCTAACTTCTTACTCGACCGCAATTTTGGCGACCTTATTAAGGAAG
>Ga0208960_1001151_pt1 | contig 14303 bp, 13 predicted proteins | sample GreLakmeON33MSRF_FD_187703 | JGI IMG/M metagenome (GOLD analysis project Ga0208960, IMG submission 187703) | Freshwater lentic microbial communities from great Laurentian Lakes, MI, USA - Great Lakes metaG ON33MSRF (SPAdes) | ecosystem: Environmental > Aquatic > Freshwater > Lake | place: Great...
CATGTCAGAAGTCGGTTCGCGCCTCGACGTAGACCTGACCACGCCGGACAAGATCGGGACCAAGATTCCTGTGATCGTGTCAAACATGACAGCAATCGCGGGACGTCGAATGGCGGAGACAGTCGCTCGGCGGGGCGGAATCGTGGTGTTGCCACAAGATATTCCGCTTGACATCGTTGAAACGGTCGTGCAATACGTTAAGTCATGCCACCCTGTGTATGAGACCCCGATCACTCTTGGCTTAACTGACACCGTCGGTGAAGCACTGAGCCTTATTCATAAGCGTTCACACGGTGCGGTGATTGTCGTTGACGACGACGATCGCCCGATTGGAATATTTACTGAGCGCGATGCGGTTGGGTTTGATCGATTTGCGCAACTAAAAAACGTGATGAATCGTGACTTGATTACGATGAAAGACGGCCAAAAGCCCGAAACGATACATGATTTGTTGGTAGAGCAGCGATTGTCTTTTGCACCTGTTGTCAATACAGATGGCATCTTGATTGGCTGTGTAACCAGAAAAGGTGCGTTGCGGAGCACGATCTATCAGCCTGCCCTTGACAAAGACGGTCGGATGTTGATTTCCGTCGCAGTTGGCATTAATGGTGACCCAGCTATTCGCGCCAAGTCGTTGTTGGCCATGGGCGTTGATGTTCTTGTCATTGATACCGCTCACGGTCATCAGCAACGGATGATTGAGGCCATCGACCAAGTACGCGCGGTTGATGACGCATGCACAATTGTTTCTGGCAATGTCGTCACCGGAGATGGCACTCGAGATCTGATCAATGCAGGTGCAGACATCATTAAAGTTGGCGTTGGCCCAGGTGCAATGTGCACGACACGCATGATGACAGGAGTCGGACGACCTCAGTTCAGCGCAGTGCATGAATGCGCAGACATAGCGCGCGCAATGGGCAAGCATGTCTGGGCTGACGGTGGGGTGAGGTATCCGCGTGATGTTGCCCTTGCCTTGGCGGCTGGAGCATCAAATGTGATGTTCGGCTCGTTGCTTGCCGGTACCTACGAGTCAGCTGCAGATACCTTGCGAGACACAGAGGGAAACCTGTACAAAGAGAGTTTCGGCATGGCGTCAAATCGCGCCGTGAAAAATCGCACGCAATCAGGCTCAGCACTTGAACGCGCACGAAAAGAATTGTTCGAAGAAGGCATCAGTACATCACGTATGTACCTAGACAACGTACGTCCAGGAGTCGAGGATATTCTCGATCAAATCGTTGCTGGCTTACGGTCGTCGTGCACATATGCAGGAGCCCGAACGATTCCTGAATTCAGAGAACGCGCTATCATTGGGGTGCAGAGTGCTGCTGGTTATGACGAGGGTCAGCCTCAGGGCACAAACTGGTAGTCGTGAGGGTCATTGCCGTTGACGGTCCTGCGGGAGCGGGGAAATCAACCATCGCGCGTCGCGTCGCCTCAAAAGTAGGAATGCCGTTTCTTGATACTGGTGCGATGTACCGCGGAATTGCATTCGCTGTCTTGCGTGATGCAGTAGATCAAGATGATGCTGAAGCAGTCGGCCGACTGGCGCGCATTACTGAACTTGAACTCGAAGATGATGCCCTGTGGGTGGACGGAACTGATGCGACGCTCAGTATTCGAGGAGATGACATCAACTCGGTCGTCAGCGTTATTGCTGCGCATTCTCCAGTTCGCGCAGAGATGCGTGAGCAGCAACGTCTGTGGATCAGCGAACACAAAGGTGGCGTCGTAGAAGGTCGAGATATCGGAACCGTAGTTTTTCCCGATGCTGTCTTAAAAGTTTTTCTTACGGCATCACCGGATATTCGTGCCAACAGAAGAGTTGCGCAAAGTGGTGGTGACGCGAGTGCCATTGCTTCTTCAATCGCTCATCGAGATCATCTGGATTCAACCCGTGACGATAGTCCTCTTGTGACTGCAGTTGATTCAGTCGTCATCGATACCAGCGAAATGTCTATCGATGAAGTGGTTGATATGATCGCCGGATTGTTTGAAGTCGCAGAACAGTCATCACTACAGACATGAGCGAAGTTGATTCATTCCTCTCTGGAAACTCTTTATTGAGTAGGGGGTTCTATTCTGTTGTTCGCGCGCTTTTGCATGGAATCTTTTTGATTCTGACCAGAGTCAAGGTGTACGGAAAAGAAAATATTCCCACACACGGGCCATTTGTACTAGCCCCTGTTCATCGATCTAACGTTGACACGCCGCTGGTCTCAACAGTGACGCATCGTCGGATGAGATTCATGGGCAAGGATTCACTCTGGAAGATTCGACCCATTGGAGCAGTCTTCTCTGCGCTTGGTGGTTTCCCCATCAGCCGTGGCACGGCTGATCGCGAAGCCCTGTCACGCTGTATTGCAGTTCTGTCGTCTGGACAACCATTGGTTTTGTTTCCAGAAGGAGAACGCAAGTCAGGCCCAATAGTTCAGCCACTGTTTGATGGTGCTGCATATGTGGCCGTCAAAGCGGGGGTTCCGATTATTCCAGTCGGCATTGGGGGTTCCGAAGGCGTTATGACAAAGGGTTCCAAGATGATTCATGCGCGCAAGTGTGTGATCGTCATTGGTGCGCCAATCCTCGTGGCGCCATCTTCGGACGGTCCAACACCGCGATCAGTTATCCACGATGTCTCGTCACGATTACATGCTGACTTGCAGCGCTTGTTTGACGAGGCACAATCTCATGCCGGAACGCCTAACAAGTAATTACGCGACGATCACTGCGCACATTAAACGTTGAAGCGCAGCAGGGTCTTGTGCGCCGCAGAGTTCGCGAGCGCTATGCATCGATAGTTGTGGGACTCCAACATCAACTGTTTCTACACCGAGTCGAGTGGCAGCGATTGGGCCAATAGTTGAGCCGCATGGCAGATTATTGCGCGATACAAAGACCTGAACCGCAATGTCTGCTTGTTGAGCAATTGTTTGAACGAGAGCATGTCCACGCGATGAAGTGGCGTACCGCTGGTTGGAATTTAATTTAATGGCAGGGCCATGGTTGACAAGAGGTGCATGTTGTAGGTCATGGCGTTCTGGATAGTTTGGATGCACTGCATGGGCATTGTCGGCCGATATACACAGTGAGTTTGCTAAACGATCAAAGTGTTGTGTGCGAGATGCCCCTTGGCCCACGGATAATGCTTCAAGCAAATGTTCGAGAACGGGTCCGGCAGCGCCAACAGCGCTGTGAGATCCCACTTCTTCATGATCAAAAAGAGACACAACGACTGTCTTGTTCTTTTGCTGCGAAGTTTGCAGCAACGCGTTAGTTGCGGCCCAGCACGATACTTGGTCATCAAGTCTGCCGCTTGCGATTAGTGAGTGGTCTGCGCCAAGATACGCGGCTTTGGTGATATCAAAAAGCTGAGCATCGAATGCAGCAATCTCATTCGGCTGACAATGCACTTTCGTAGCCAGCCAATCTAAGAAAGATGACTTTTGAGATGTACCCCACACGGGCACAAGATGATGTTGGCGATCAAGCGAAAGCCCCTTGTCGTTCACATCACGATCCAGATGTATTGCAAGTTGAGGAATGCGTGCAATTGCACTGTTATCACTGAAAAGAAGAGAACGGCCATCGGTGAGCATCACTCGACCAGCAACGCCGAGATCACGATCTAACCACGAGTTAAGTAGCACGCCACCATAGATTTCGACGGATAGCTGGTGCCATCCGTGTCGTGCGATGTCGGGGCGGGGATTGATACGTAAATTGGGGGAGTCCGTGTGTGCACCAATAATAAGAAATTCTTGAGAGTCCTGCGTTGACTGGCGCCAAGCATGTATCGAACCATCACGCAGGAGATATCCATTGACGGGCAGATCTGCGCCAAGTTGTGTAGTGCGCTCAAAACCATTCTCTTCAAGAACACGTGCCGCCATGTCTGCGACATGATGAGGAGTCGGGCACGAATCAAGCCAAGTAAAAAGTTCTGTCTGGTCAGGCATCGAATAATCCCATTACGAGACCAGTGCCACGCAAGTGACTTGTTTCATTAACGCTCACCACACTTCGATGGCCTCGTTGTGATGCGGCTATTCGATGTATCGAGGTGTAGTTAGGATAGAAAAATTGTCCGTTTGGTAGACCCAAAACATGCGCGAGGTAAGAATTGATGACACCGCCGTGGCAGACAACCGCAACTCTGTCACCTGAATGAGAATCAATGATTTTCTCAATACTTTCTATGACTCGTGCTGAAAACTCCTCCATTGATTCGTCCGAGTTCCATTCACCTGCAACCATTGCTTGCCATCGAGGATCATTTGACGCCTTGAGTTCTTCGATTGGAATGTACTCATTGGAATTTTGATCCCATTCGGCGATGCCTTGCACCACCGTAGGTGTCAGGTTCATAGCCTGGGCAAGTGGCGCACATGTCTGCATAGCCCTCTTCATTGGGCTGGTATATAAAGCGTTTATGTTTTCTGTCTGTAGATAATCGCTGGCATACCGAGCCTGTTGATGACCTATGTCAGATAACTCCGGATCGGCAGGTCCGATCGTGGCTTCGCGACGTAGAGGTAGTGCATGACGAACGAGGATAATTTCCATCTATCTAGATAATCAGATTTGCCGTGTCAGGGCACCATTGTCGAGGACGACTATTTTTTTATGGCGATTGGAACGGTGAAATCACGCCCAAGAAAAGAACAACTAGTTGTCGACCCTGGTAGAGGTGTGCCTTTGGCAAGTTCAGTCGCCACGCGATCTGCGCATGCAGAGATATCCGTGCGTTGGGTATATGCCCCTGCCCCCAACGCGACTAAGAGGATGAGCAAAATGGCCTTGGTCACGATCGATGACACGACCTTCAAGACGACAAGACACAGCAGTCCACATAGCGCTACGACAACAAGTGAAGCGTTTTTTATGGTATCCGTGTCAATAGTGATAGCTAAATTTCGCATAAAGACACTTTAGGCTGTCGCCAGCACCTAGCGTTGTCATAGTGCCGATTCAACAGTTCTCAGTAGCGATTCTCATCGGAGGAGATAGTTCCCGAATGGGAACCAATAAGGCAATGTTTGAAGTTGATGGTGTGGCCATGGCGCAACGTGTTGCGCTAGCAGCAATTGAATCTGGGGCATCTGAGGTTCTGTTGATTGGAGGCACTCAAGCATCCGCCAAGACACTGTCAGGAAAATGGCTCAAGGATGGATGGCCAGGTGAAGGACCACTTGGCGCAATAATCACCGCGCTGAAAAGCGCCAAGAATGATGCGGTTGTTGTTTTGTCGTGTGATATGCCGTTCTTGACGGCTGGAGTTATTCATAGCCTCGTTGCCGGGCTCAGTGATGCCCAAGCAGCAGTCGGGCGCACTGATCGATTGAATTGGCTCTGTGCGGCATGGTCTCAAGAGGCGTGTCTCGCGACGATGCAGGGCGTTTGGAAACGAAACGAAAGGGCAGTACATCGTGCCGCGGCATTGCTCGACGTCATTGAAGTTCCGGTTCCGGCCAATGCTGTTCGTAATATTAATTGTTTGGCAGATCTCGATTCAATAGACACAAGTACGGAGTAATTATGACGATTCACGAAATAACCATTGAAGAGTTTGCAGAGTCGCGCGGAGATACAATCGTTATTGATGTACGCGAAATCAGCGAATACGAGGACGGACATATTCCTGGAGCGATAAACATCCCGCTAAGTACCGTGCCTGACAATATTGCGATTTTCTCTCAACATGACACTGTGTTTTTAGTGTGTCAAGTAGGGGGGCGAAGCATGCGAGCCTGTGAATACATTGCATCACAACCAGCGTGTAGCCATGTAGAACTTTTTAATCTCACGGGCGGAACCGGAGCATGGGTCATTGATGGACAAGAGGTCGTAACTGGTGACCAGCCCAACTGATCGCGTCGCTCAAGCGCTCTGGATAGACACCACAAAAGACCTCGAGAAGTTTCTTGATCGGGCGTGTGCGGCGTCTGAGTATTTTATGGACACAGAGTTCCATCGTGAGAAAACGTATTTTCCACAACTTGCGCTAGTGCAAATCGGCATTAACGATGAAATCGCTCTCATTGACCCATCATGTCTTACGTCAGGCAACCTCGCACGTCTTTTTGAGGGTCATGGCCTGTGTGTTGCTCATGCTGCGCAGCAAGACTTAGATGTTCTCTCCCAATCGATTGGCAGTATTCCGAGTCGATTATTCGATACTCAATTGGCTGCAGGATTTCTTGGTTTTTCTACGCCATCTCTTGTGTCTCTGTTGTCAACTTTTCTTAAAGTCTCGGTTCCTAAAGGAGATCGTCTGACAGATTGGCTACGTCGGCCACTCACGCCAGGACAACTTTCTTATGCTGCTGGTGATGTTGCATATTTGCCTGAACTACGGCAATTGATTGTCACTGATCTCGAAAAAAGAAGTCGTCTAGCGTGGGCTCTCGAGGCATGTGAAGAGTTGAGAGTTCGTCCGACTGGTCCGATTGCCCCAGACAATGCCTGGATGCGTGTCAAAGACGTTCGAACACTTAAAGGTAAATCCCGCTGGGTTGCTCGGTCTGTCGCGCGGTGGCGCGAAACGCGTGCTGCAGAATTAGATATTCCCGTTCGCCATGTGCTTTCTGACATGGTGATTTTAGGAATCGCCGCAAAGGTGCCACGTACCGAGTCGGATCTGGGCCAGACACGCGGCATCGACCGCCGCCAAGCATCAGGAGCAACTGGCGCGAACATCTTGGCTGCAGTTGCGACAGGTGTGCAGGACAGCGAACAGGGTGATTTGCATTTCCCGACTCCCGACGGAGACGACTTAGACCGATCGTTGCGCCCTGCGGTGACCTTGGTCTCGGCGTGGATCACAGAGCTTGCTCGTCAGCAGGACCTTGATGCCGTACTGCTAGGAACTCGTCAAGATATTGTCGATCTACTTCGACATGCACCAAACCCTCGCTTAGCTACTGGCTGGAGAGCAGACATTGTTGGTCGCGATGTTCAGGACTTGCTCGAGGGGCGTGTAGGCCTGACATTTCGATCAGTAGAGGCGGGCGGAGGGCTTGAACTTCAGCCAATCAATGGTTCTCATCGCGCCCGGTAATCCGCCATTTTGCCCTAAGAAAACGCTAACCTTGTACCTGTTGTACAAAGGCACATACGTGCCCACAGTGTTCGGAGTTCGACCGTGAAAAAGGGTCGCCATCGTCGGTTTGAAGAAGCCCGCAAATTGAAGCAAGCAGGTCCTAGCGCCGCCGACCTTGGGTTGGGGTCGCTAGATCGTCCTACCTCGCGCACTCAAGACGATGAATACGCCGAAATCGCAGAGCGCTATGGGGTTCGCTTTGATGATGAAGACGAAGTAACCGAAGACGCCGAATAACCACAATGGAGCTTTGCTCCTCGAAAGACCCCCCGATGACCCCTATTAGAAATGTTGCCCTCGTTGCCCATGTTGATCATGGCAAGACCACGCTTGTCGATACCTTGTTGCGCTCGACGGGAACCTTTGCAGCACACACACAACTTATTGATCGCGTGATGGACTCTGATGACCAAGAGCGCGAACGCGGAATCACGATTTTGGCGAAAGCTGCTTCTATTCACTGGAAAGGAACCAAGATCAACTTGGTCGACACTCCGGGACACGCAGACTTCGGTGGCGAGGTAGAGCGTGCTCTGGCATTAGTTGACGGTGTTGTATTGCTCGTTGACGCAGCCGAAGGTCCGTTACCTCAAACTCGCTACGTTTTGTCAAAGGCCTTGCACATCGGACTTCCGATCATCTTGGTACTCAATAAAGTAGATCGTCAAGACGCCCGTGCAGAAGAAGTTCTCGTTGAAGTCGAGCAACTCTTCTTGGATCTCGCAACACATGACGACCACTTGTCGTTTCCGGTGATTTCAGCGGTGGCACGTGAAGGGCGCAGCATGATCGGTGTCGGAATGCCAGCGCCAGATGCAGATCTATCAACACTTCTTGATGCGATTATCGAAACCGTCCCCGAGCCAAAGGCCGATTCAAGTTTGCAAACACGAGCACTCGTCACCAACCTTGATGCGTCTGAGTACGTCGGACGTCTGGCCATTGGTCGGGTCCATGCTGGCAAACTTAAAAAAGGCGAAATGGTTGCACTGTGGGGCAAAGACTCAAGTGCAGATAAGCCACCGCTTCGGCGTCGCATTGCTCAACTCATGGTCTTTGAAGGTATCGACCGCAAAGAAGTTGACGAGGTCGTTGCTGGTGATTTATTTGTCCTTGCTGGTATTCCTGAGGTAGAAGTTGGCGACACTGTCTCAGCGCTGGATGTTACAGAACCGTTGGGACGACTAGAAGTTGATGAACCAGTGCTGCGAATGAGTTTTGGTGTAAACACATCTCCGTACGCTGGTCGTGAAGGCAAATATTTGACCAGTCGACATTTGCGCGAACGTCTGCAGCGAGAAATTCTTGGAAACGTGTCAATCAAAATCGCCGATACCGAATCAGCCGATGTGATGTCTGTCGCTGGTCGAGGTGAATTGCAACTTGCAGTGTTGATTGAGAACATGCGCAGAGAAGGTTTCGAGCTGCAAGTCAGTCGGCCCGAGGTAGTCACGAAAGAAATCAGTGGCAAGCGACATGAACCGCTCGAAGAAGGCACGGTCGATGTGCCAGATGAACATGTGGGCACTGTTACGCAAGCCCTTGCGCCCCGTAAAGGCAAAGTGACAGATCTGCGTCCCGGAGACACAGGGCGAAGCATTGTTTCTTTTGAGGCAACATCACGCGGCCTTATCGGCTTTCGACTCATGCTCATGGCTGCGACTCGCGGAACTGCGCTATTGCATCAGCGGCGCGCAGGCTGGACACCTTGGGCGGGGGATCTTCCTCATCGAGCAGGCGGAGCAATGATTTCGGATCGCCAAGGCGCAACGACTGCATATGCCCTTGACAACTTGCAACAACGCGGAGCTCTATTTTTACATCCCGGTATCGATGTTTATGAAGGAATGGTCATCGGCGAAGGTGCACGCGGTGAAGAAATGGTCGTCAACGCAGTACGCGCTAAAGAAAAAAACAACATCAGAACCCACAGTCATGATGATGGTGTGAAACTCGCTGCGCCAATTATTCACACTCTTGAAACAGCCATTGAATGGATCGCCGATGATGAGTTGGTCGAAGTAACTCCTAGCAAGATTCGAATTCGTAAGCGACATCTCAGCATTGAAGAGCGGCGACGCGCTTTCAAAAAGTAACTGTTTACTCGTTACGAAATTTGCTACTTTTTGCGTATCGCAGGATGCGGTAGCGGCACTCCATACGGAGCGGACAATTGCTCTGAGATCAATTTGTAGACTTTTTTGCCGACGAGTTCAGTGATCTCATCACGCAGTGTGATGTATGCCTGATCTTTGCCGACGTATGCGTCGGCGGACTCAGTACACCACCAATGAAAATCTGCGCCACCCTCGCCCCAGTCACGACGTTTCCATTCGCGAAGCACAGAAAGTATGTGTCCATCTTCTTCGACGTGTTCTTCAAGTCGCACCGGCACTTGCCAACATACATCTGGTTTCCAGTCCATAGGACGTTCGCCTGCTTCTAGGGCTCCGATGTGTAGCGCACATCCTGTTCCGCCCTCGAAACCGGGTTTGTTAAGAAAGATGCAACCACCATCAACAACACGAGTTTTTGTAGAACCATCTTTTGCAGTGACGCTCCAACCTTTGGCCTTGGCCTTGTCTTTGTTCTGCCAGTTCTTCTTTGTGAGGCGTTTACTTGACTTTACGACGGTGGCTAAGTCTTTTTTACCTTCGAAGTGGGCGCCGTACGAACAACAACCTTGCTGTAGATCTGTTGCGTCGTCGTCTAAGACACCCTTGCAACCTTCGCCGTAAATACACTTGTAGTTGGATCGGAAGTACGTGGCATCAATCATCCAGGTCCGATGTTCATCGGGGTCCTCGAAACTGATCCATTCATGGAGTTCATCAGGTATAGGCACGAGATGAAACACTAGCGTTGGAACGGGTTGTTACGTGGTATTGCCTTGAGAACGCTGAAGAAGAAAAGAGAGAGGGAAGGGGAGAGACCTACATGAACAACGAGGAACTAATACACGAACTCGAGTCGATCTCACAAATATTATCCGAACGGGCGATCTCAATCTTGCGGGAGGCGCTTCATGGGGAAGACCCATCCCGACCCGCTCAAGAGAAGAAGATTACGCAGGCTCGCAGGGCCATTGAAAAAGCCATCCACCTCTTACGTTCTACAGAATTTGAGGATTAAAACGTATTGAGCAGGTTGATCATCTTACGTAGTTGCCCGAATTCACGACCACCAAAGGTCAACGCAATGCGCGGAAGAAGCAAGAAGTCATCATCACTTACCTCGGCTTTAAGAGCTTTGGTGGAGTGGATGGTGCCACTTGTGCATAAGTGGGAAAACTCGTCATTTAAGATTTTTAATTGTTCAGCGGAAGGTTCGCGTTGTAGCCGAACCACCAGTACATCTCTCACGAACCTCAAAGAATGATAATTCGAGTAAAAGCCCGTGATCTCTTGAACAGCCTCTTCAACGCTGTTGGTCACTTTGAAGAGTTCAAGATCAGCCGGCGAGACAAGTCTGCGCGGAATCAGTTCGTTGTGAATAAAACTCGATACCCCTTCCCAAAAAGGGTCGCCTGGGAGGTCTAGCAACACTGTTGGAGCCAGTGCTCCTTTGCCGGTCTGCATCAGAGTGAGCAATTCGAACATTTCGTCAAGAGTGCCAAAACCACCTGGCAAACACAAGAATGCCCGCGATTCTTTCAGCAGCATGAGTTTGCGTGTAAAGAAATACCGCATGCTCACATATTTATCGTCGCCTTCAATGATTGGATTTGCAGATGTTTCAAATGGCAAGCGAATTGACACGCCAATTGAATTTTCTCTTCCTGCGCCCAGCATTCCTGCTTCCATGATTCCGGGGCCTGCACCAGTCACGACCATCCAACCGTTGTCAGCCATTTTCTTAGCAACCTGCGCGGTGAGGTCGTAGAGGGGATCACTCGCCGTCGTGCGGGCTGATCCAAAGATGGTGACTTTAGGACTATCTCGATATGGCGCAAACATTTCGAATGCTTCGGCCATTTCATCCAGTGCGGCAGACGCAATCTTAAGATCTAGCGTTGCTGTGTCGGTATCACGGAGATGCTGCACGGTCGCTGCCAATTTGTCTAGGAGTCTTTGATCCCGAGGAGCGCGCGCTGCTGGCATGTCTTTATACGTCTTTGATTTTGGACGCCTTGGCTGAAAGTGCAGACATTAAATCGTTAAAGCTATTTTGAAAAGACAACACGCCTTCTTGTTCTAAAACATTCGCCACATCGTCAACATTAACGCCGTAGTTGCTCAGTGCGTTCCAGCGTTGTCGGGCACCTTCAAGGTCAGATGTGATTGTGCACTCGATGGTTCCGTGATCGCCAAAGGCCGTCACTGTTGACTCAGGAAGAGTATTGACAGTATGGGGTCCAATCAGCTGATCGACATACATGGTGTCAAGGTATGCCGCATTCTTCGTCGATGTAGACGCCCAGAGTGGTCGCTGTACCTGCGCTCCAGCTTGTGCGAGTTTGTTCCATCGTTGTCCACTGAAGGTTTGCTCAAACAGTTGGTAGGCGAGTCGGGCTTGAGATATTGCAGCCGTGCCTCGTAATGACAGTGCATCTACGGTGCCACATGCATCGAGACGACGATCGATTTCAGTGTCGACACGGCTAATAAAAAAACTTGCCACACTCGAGATCGCCGATATCGGCAACTTCTGAGCGAGTCTCGTTTCGAGCCCCGAGATATAGGCGTTCATGACGTCTTGGTAGCGCTCCAAACTAAAGATCAGCGTGACGTTTATGTTGCAGCCCTGTGCAATCATCGACTCAATCGCAGGTATTCCCTGAATCGTGGCCGGAATTTTGATCATGACGTTAGGTCGCGAGATACGTTCATGCAATTTTTTGGCGGCAGACAATGTGGCAACCCCGTCAGTAGCTAGAGATGGATCAACTTCAACACTGACAAAACCATCGAGTCCATTGCTTGAGTCAAAGAGCGGTTTGAATGCCTCGAGTGCTCCGTCAATGTCTGTCGTGACCAAATCCCAGTACGCATCTTCGACGTCGACTCCAGCCGCTGTCACTTGGGCAAACTGTTCGTCATAATCGGTCGAGCCTTGTATTGCCTTTTGAAAGATCGTCGGATTAGAAGTGAGACCACGAATACCAGAATCAATAACTGCATTGAGGTGTCCTGATGTGATGTAGCCACGTTGCAAATTGTCTAGCCACGGACTCTGGCCTTGTTCGTCAAATAAACGATGCAAGTTATTACTCATGGTCATGCTGTGTTTTCATTGCGATCGGTTCATCGCTTTCCTCGAGCAAGAACAGCATTCACCGTGTCAACGACATTCGTTACATTGATTCCCAACTTGTCAAGTGCCTCAGATCCAGGAGCGCTTGCGCCGAAACGGTCGATACCAACGCTCGCCGTAGCCCATCGCGACCACCCGAATGTGCTTGCCGCTTCGATGCTGACAACTGGAACACCGACTGGGAAAAGGGAGTCCTGAAAAGCTTGTGGCTGTTGTTCGAGTCGATCCCACGAAGGCAAGGAGACGACTTGAGCATGAATGTTTTGTTGAGCAAGGACGCGAGAGGATTCAAGCGCTACTGACACTTCGCTCCCAGTCGCAACAAGAACAACTGCAGGCGCGTCGACAGCGTGCACAATGCCTGCACCACGCAGCACTGCTGAACCATCTGTGATGGATGGCACGTTCTGTCTGCTCAAGATAATCGCCGTGGGTCCGTTGTGTTCGACTGCCGCCACCCAAGCCTCCCGTGTTTCGTTCTGATCGGCTGGCCTAATTACTTGCAGTCCCGGGATAGCGCGAAGGGTTGCAAGATGTTCGACGGGTTGATGAGTTGGTCCATCTTCACCGACGCCGACCGAGTCATGACTAAAAACAAAGACGCATTTTGCTTGCGATAATGCTGCCAATCGAATTGCTGGACGCATGTAATCAGCGAACACAAAGAATGTGCCGGCAACCGGAAGCACGCCACCGTGCATCGCCATTCCGACAAGGGCGCTGCCCATTGCATGTTCGCGTATGCCGTAATACACCTGCGTGCCTTCGGGTTGACTGGCACTAAACGCGCTAGCCCCGCCGATCTTTGTGCCTGTGTTACCGGTGAGATCCGCAGCACCGGAGAGAATCGTCGGAATTGATTCAACTGAAGCCTCGAGAATCTTTTGAAAAGCTTGTCGGGTCGCGAGCTTGGAATCGCTATCAAATTGAGGCAGTAATGATTTCCAGTTGTCAGCAGGCTCGAGCGAATAGGCGCGTTCAAAAACATCACGCTGTTGTTGCGTGCTGGCATGGTGCCAGTCGTTGATGTGTTCTTGACCTCGTGCTGCGCAGTGCGCTCGATACGACTCAACAAGATCAGCAGAAGCCCAAAATGGTTCGTCTGGAATTCCCATGAGATTTTTTGTACTGGTCACATGCGCTGCATTAAACGGATTTCCGTGTGCTTCATGATTGTCAGTGTGATCTGGCGATGGATAGCCGATGTGGGTGCGCAACACAATCAAAGTTGGTGCTCCGCGATGATCCCTGGCTGACACAAGTACCTTCTCAAGGGCGTCAAGATCATTAGCAATATCTCCGGCCTCAATGACGTGCCACCCATAACTTCGAAAGCGCATGCTGACATCGTCGGAGCATGACAGCGAAGTTGAGCCGTCAATCGTTATCTTGTTGTCATCAAAAATGCACACAAGGTGATCTAACTGAAGATGCCCGGCCAGTGATGCTGCTTCGTGGCTGACGCCTTCCATCAAACAGCCATCTCCTGCGACGACATACGTTGTGTGTTCTTGCAACGTTGACCCAAAACGCGCCCGTAGATGCGCTTCAGCGATCGCCATACCAACGCCATTTGCAAAGCCTTGACCTAATGGACCAGTTGTCACCTCTACGCCCGCCGTATGACCAACTTCAGGATGACCCGGTGTGGCTGACTGCCACTGACGGAATTGTTTTATGTCGTTCATCTCGAGTCCGTATCCAGACAAGAACAAGAGTGCATACTGCAGGATTGATGCATGTCCACCAGACAAAATAAAGCGATCTCGGTTGATCCAATGTGGATCTTGAGGAGAATGTTTCATGACTCTGCTATACAACGCGTGGGCGAGTGGCGCTAGAGCCATTGCAGTGCCTTGGTGACCACTTTTTGCTGTAAGTGGCGCATCCATCGCCAATCCGCGAATCACCGAAACTGCTAAAACATCTTGATCCGGCGTCAACTTTG
>Ga0208960_1001155_pt1 | contig 14276 bp, 5 predicted proteins | sample GreLakmeON33MSRF_FD_187703 | JGI IMG/M metagenome (GOLD analysis project Ga0208960, IMG submission 187703) | Freshwater lentic microbial communities from great Laurentian Lakes, MI, USA - Great Lakes metaG ON33MSRF (SPAdes) | ecosystem: Environmental > Aquatic > Freshwater > Lake | place: Great...
TTCAAAAAATTTATCTTCCACTCCAGAAACAAATAAAGGATTTAGATTTTCAGTAGATGTAAGAGTAAGCAAAATTACAAATACTACCAACAATATTCTTTCAACAGGATATAACTTCGATGGACAATTAGCGCTTTCCGACACAAGAAATAGATCTGAATTCACACTCATAAATAACACAGAAAAATGGGTTGCAATTTCTGCTGGTCATAGTCACTCATTATTCTTAGATCAAAATGGAAATCTTTATTGTTCAGGCTCTAATGCTTTTGGTCAATTAGGTTTGGGGTCAGGAGTAGCAAATTCATTAAGTCTCAAGAAAGTAATTCTCCCATCAAGCTACAAAGTTTTATTAATTTCTGCTGGATTCAATAAGTCAGCAGTAGTAGTTTTAGATAGTATAAATAACAAAAAGCTACTTCTTGTATGTGGAGATAATTCTGACTCTGGACTAGGTGATAATCTTCCTAAATCTAATGTGTATGCTTTCTCTACAGTTCTAGAATTCGAAAACACTACTGATTCTCTTTATTACCTTGAATGTGAAAAATTAGTTGCTGTTTTGCATAAAGGATATATCTTATCAACAAAGACAACGCTTAAATTTATTGAACTTTATGACCAAGGAATAAATTATAATGGATACAAGATACTAAGGGTCGCAAAAAATCCTGATAAATTTAGCAGTCAATTGAAACTATATATTACAAAAATAGAAGTTTTTGATAACTATATAGTAGGAATTGGTTTAGACAACTTAGGCTTCAGTATTTGGTATTTTGGTACATCTAATTTACGTGGATATGGATATGCCAAAGATATAGGTATAAGTTCTTTTGGCATATATGTAATTATTTTAGATCAAGACACTACATTAAATAAGGCTTTGTATGCTTATGACTTGAACTTGAACTTTACCAAGGGATATGTCACAAATTACAATACATCTCCCTCAACAAGTACATTTGCAAAAATTAGTGTCGTTGATAATCATTACTTAGTGCTTGACGATGAGTCAAACTTGTGGGTTTCTGGAAGTAATGATTTAGGTCAACTTGGATTGGGTTCCGTGAGGCAGTTTAGCTGGAGTGAACAAGATTATTCACGTTTACCTCCACTACAAAGAAAACAATCAGATGGAAATTTTGGATTAGAACTTTACTCTAATGCATATAAAGTAATTGACATTTCTGCTGGTACTAATCATTCAATAATAATTAACGGGACAGGGATACCATCTTTAGGAAATGGATCGGGAAGTAAATATGATTTTCCTTATCCACAAGATTTATTCAACTATCCAACAATCATTGACATAACTTTACAAGAATAAAAAAGGTATTCACAGCTAGTAATTTTTTATATTAAACAAGATGAACATAAGTCAAGACAAAAGAGTATTAAATGCAAGATGTACATTGCAAATTATGCAGAACCCCAATGCTTCAGGTCATACTGGAGAATATTCTGGTACAGAAAATGTTGCTGCCTCTGAAAATATAGAGCCAATAAATGGAAGAGTTTCAAGTTCTTCAGCTAATGGACAAAAGTTTTCTAAAAATCTAAGAGCTTTGAATGCGCTCAAGAGTGGAAAAATTCCTGTTGTGAATACAGCTCCTAGTGCATCTTCTTGTACTTTTGCTTATGGTGGATTAGTGCCTGGTGAATCTCACCCAGTTTTTACATTACTGAAAGGTCCATCTGAAACATACAACCCTGAATTTGAGGGAACCGTAGAACAAAGTACTATCTCTTCTCTAAGAAATTCATCGGAAAATGCTCAAGAAGGTGTACCTTTTATACCTTTTAGTGGTACTACTGGAAAATCTCTTATTTCTTACAATATTTGGTATATAGATACTGCAGATAAATGCGTTAAGTACAAAGGCCCAAATAGAAAAGATAAACCAGGTTCAATAAATACCATTAATGATCCAGCAGGTGGTTGTTGTATTGAGGCAAGTTCAGTTGGTCAAAAAACTTTAATAAAAAGACTTTTTCCAACTTCTAAAGATGCAGTATATGATCAGTCTGCTAAATTAATTCTTCCAGACGCTAGACAAATAGATATGAAAACAACTGGAGCTCAGGGTGGAAACAGTTTTCATATAAATCTTTCACTATCTAATATGAATACTGAGTCATCATCAGTAACAGTATATTTAGCCCAATCAGTTAAAGATAAAAATTATATAAATGATTTTAAAATTATCTTAAAATTGAATGAAAAACCAAGACTAGAATATTTTGATCATGATTTGAATAAGTATATATTTTTTAATTTATTAGAATCGCCAGTTCTTGATATAACAAAGGCAAAGTCGTTTGATATTTATGTTCATTTTGCTGGACCAAATCTCTTACTAGGCTTTGTACCTGATCCATCTAAATGGAACTCAATGATTCCAACCACATCAAGAGTTTCTAATAGTGAAGCTCAACCTACGGGTAAAGAAATATACCTAAATAAAGAATCATATATTTCTATGGAGTTGAACAATTGTAATGCTAAATTTAGATATTCAGCATTGATGTTCAACAACTTTAATTCAGAACAAACCGGTGCTAAGGCTAATGGAATTAACATCAATTTTGTTACTTCAACAGATGTGGATATTCCAAAAATATTCGAACATTTTGAAAAAGCAAGATATAGATTAAATTCAAGCCCTGGAACAATAGGCTTCAATACTTCTAATCCGATAGACAAAAATATATCATATTATGCAGACCATAGGCTAGTAGGTAATCAATTTTTTGCAAATTTGAATTCCTCAAATGAAAAAGATTTGCTCAGAAAGAATACTAGTTTTACTCTTTTCTATAATACAACTATCGAAGGTCCAGTTTTCTTACAAATTGAAACTCCACATCCTGCAATTTCATCAAATACTGGTTTTGATACATTTCCTTTGCCTAAGATTGATGGCTTACTAGTTCCCGTACCTGATGGAATTTTGACTCCATTTTTGAAATCATGGACAGTCCAATGTAATGCATTACTTACCAATATGTCAAGAATATATAAAACAGCCACGGTCATCTTATCTAATCTTGACCTTGGAGCAGATTTAAGAGGCGTAAAATTATTGTCGCTTATTGAATCTAATATGTTTGTATTGACTCTTGAAGCAGGTTATGGATCTCAAATGCATACTTACTTTCAAGGCTTTATTACAAACGTTAAATATGAAAGAAAAGGCTCTGAGTCAATTGTCACATTATCTTGTGAAGATGTAGGCTCTTATACCCTGAGTAATATTTATTTCGAACAACAAATGCTTATCGGTGGTATGCAAGTAGGCCTTGCTATCGATCAAATTATAAATTCAAGCGGATTTTATAAATATTACGATAGAATACCTGGCTCTCTTAAGCCAGATTTTGATTTGAGACTTAACACAAATTCTACAAACAATCAAGAACTTATAAAAATTACACCTGTTGACGACATAATGAAAAAGCTTACCTTAATATTAGAAAGGCTAAGTTCTCCTGATAAGTTGCCAATATTTAGATGGGCTGAAAATCAAGGCTTTAGAGTTGAATGCAGAAACGACATTACCCCTGATACTGACTTAAAATTCACAGGTTTTGTAGAAAAGGGAGCAAGAACAGGTTTACAATTTGAAATAGCCTCTAATTCTAATAATACATCTAATGCAAATTTACAAGCTATTCCAGATTGGCATGGTTTGTTAGTAGATAGTTTTGAAGTAAATACTGATCTAAGAACTCTTGCTAGTGGTGTAAAAACATTTGGTCAGGGAATTACTGGATTTTTTGCAGCTGAAGATTTTAATTTAGACAGATCATTTGTTAACTTAGCCAATGCTGGTGTAATTCCAAGTATTGAAAATATGAGGTCAGGATATGTTGGATTTAGAAAATATCTTATATCTAGTTTAAAAAGTAATATAATACCTGACAATGTTGTGTTACAAAAATTTCATGACATATATGTAAAATTAGCTCAAATTCCAATTAATAGCATTGACTTTACTTGTTATGTAACTAAGCCATTGACTTTTCATGGAACTTTTAAAATAAATATATTAGATTCTGGAAAAGTCACAGATCAATACATTTATAAGAGTATCAATTACACTTTTAATAAACAAGAAAATATCATAACTGCATCTGTTTCAGGAGTAAATACTCCGATGTTATTAGGGGAGCTTCAAAAATAAAATGGCAAAGTTTAATTCATTAACATCAGTCATATTAGATCAGTTAGATCAACAAAAAAATATAGACCAAAACAGCATTTCTTTCAGGTCTCCAACATCTTCACAGTTAAGGCTTGTAAGACCTGATCAAGATTTTAATGTATTTAATGAAGATGCTTTGCGCTGGGGAACTAGTTTTTGGGGGCTTGAGAAAGTAACATCACAATACAAGCCTAACGAAGTTAAATAATGGGAAATACACCAATTTATGGATTTGGCTATTTAGAGCCAAATCAAGATCTATCTGAAAACATTGATTTAGACGAGCTTAGATTTAGAGCTATAGAAAATCAAACATACAATTTATATCAACTATTCAAGAATGGAATAGTTGAGTCAGATCCTACAGTTCCTTCTTGGAGAATTCTTACTTTTTCTAATGAATTTAAACTTACTAAATTAGAAATTACTTCAGGTCAAGGACATGTTTCCTATAAAGCTGCTAAAACCACTTTATCAAAAACTATAGATATTCCAATCATCCCAAGTACTTCAACATTATCTAGAGCTTATGTTTATGCTTATGAAAATGATAATACTGCAATCACTGGAGATGTAGATTTTGTAGCATCTCTTACTCAGATAAATGATTCTGTAAATTATATTTATTTAGGTTATGTAGATATCCAACCTAACATAAATCAAATAACACTTAATGATTCTAACAGACAAGATATTAGTTTGTTTTCTTCTCTTTCTTCATTGATCAAGAATCATAAACACATTGGAGGTTCAGCTAATCCTTCCCCAATAGATTTGACTGTTGAAGTTAAGAATAAATTATCATCAAATAATATTGAAAATGTAGATGCTAGTAAAATTACTACAGGCACATTAAATTCTTCAAGATTGCCTGAAATTAGTCATAGTTCTTTAATTGACTCAGGAAACTTAAGTCATGAAGAAATTGAATCATTATTACTAGAGATTACTAATAATGATGCCACTTACAATCTATCTGACCTTACAATTGCTAACAGATTACAAATAATTTTAGCACTTAAGAAGCAGACAAATTTTGCATATGTAGATTCCACACAAATCAACTCAATATTTTATGTTCCTGGTATTTTTCCAAATACATATAGCAATTCATCAACTGGAAATACTGCTAATTTTGCAGAAAAAACAATTCCATCGAAGTATGCGTTAGCTTCTATTGGTGATACTACTCCAAGAACATCAGGGTCAGGAATTAGCGGTTCTATTATATCTACTTCCTTTACAGCTGATAAAAGATACGTTACAAAGAATGATTTTCTTTTAGCTAAGTCTGTTGCTGCATCTCTGGGAAGCACTCTTTCATATTATAATAATGTTTTAATTAGTGGGTCTGCAACAACCGGATCATATACTATCAGCACACCATTAAATTATAAAACCATATCACAACCAATAACCAGCATTTTTGATTCTACTAATAATTGGTATTCAGGAATTAAGGTTGATACTACTTTTGTGTCTAATAAAATTAAGTTAGATACAAAACTATACACATATACACTCTTTGAAGAACCAATTTCTTTCGAACAAGTATCTAGAGTTGGTGTAGGTTTTTCATGCGGATTAGGAACATCAACTTCTGCTCTTGGAAGTATTTATATGTTCCTAGTTGTGGGGTTTGGGAATACTGATCCAGGCTTACTGTATGATCAAAAAGTAGAATTCACCCCCAATACAACTGGTATCGGAAGTACTATTTTATATATATCTCCTATTGAAAATGTAAAAATATTCGATGATTCTATTTCTGGTCAAACAGGCGGAACGTCTTCTTATCAAAATATTTTACTTTCTACTTTTGGTGATGAAAGTTTGAAAAAATCTGTTAGAGGATTTGGATTCTATTTTGCTACAGACAAGGGATGGAATTCTGAAAAAGAAGTAAAGTTTGAATTAATAACTCCATCAGATACTCAAATAAATAGCACCGGATTATATGACGATTTAGTGCTTGCAAGAAGAACACCTACAGATTCAGAATCTTCAGTTTTTGTTTGGAATGATCTTTACAAATACAAAAATTCTAATTTCTTATTGAGATTTGACTCAGGTGATTCTAATACTCAATACAATTTGATTGAACTTGATATAGACCCAGGCACAGGTACTAAATACACTTATAAATCAAGAACAGATACAACAAAAGACATTTTCTATAATTTCAAAAATGTTGTTACCTCGGATGTAATTCAAGCTGTTCCTGTCACTGGTTCTAACACTGGTAGATATTTCGATGTTATGCTTTCGCTTTATTCTAATGAAGCGCAAGACCAGGCACCAATTTTAAATTCTCTTAGAATTAATTATTCAGCAATAGGAACAGCCACATCAAAATACTATGACAGAAATGAAACAGACATAAATAACGCAAGGTCAGGTTGGATTTCTGATATATATTACAATAAAAATGTAGCATTTGGTTCTACAAATCCTGATAATACTAATTATCTAAGTATTTCAGATACATCTAAGGTTGGAAATTGGATTTATCTTAGAAATAATGCTTTGATATCTGCTGCAAATAATACTTCAGAAGCAACAATAGAAGATGGTATTGACGCAAGTACATTAAGAAACTATTTGAGTCCAGTTCAAATATTCTTGAAATCTTCTAATTATGGATTAAATTCACCATCAGATTATCAAGCTTTAGACAATGGTGGAAACGTTATCTGTGACACCAAAAATGATAGAATTATTGTCACTGATATAAATGGAAATTTTACAAAGTTAATTCAAGGTAACATTAGGCTTAAGCAAGTTACCAGAGATTTTGTAGCTTTGTCTGCATCCTATAATCCTACAACAAGAAAAATATTTGTTGCATTCTCTCAAAATGTATCTTTTGTAGATCTAACTAAGTTGTTTATTGTTTACGATAACATTTCAATTAGAGCTGATGACCCAAGATTAGAATGTTCATATTTTGACCCAATATTTGGTTTATCTTCAACATATGTAATATCTATTAGAAACACAACTGAAGGGCTAACTCTTAACTCTGCAATACAAAATGCGTTAGTTAAGAAGATTAGACTTGATAAAGGAAGTTTCACAAATTCAGGTGCTTCTTTAAATACAACATTTACATTATCTGCATCCACTGTAGCTGTAGGTGTGACCAATGTAAATCGTACCCAGCAATTCTTTAGTGGAATCAATACATCTTATAGTGGGACAACAACAATTACTACAGGATTATCTGCTACATCTGAAATAACTTCTGATGTTACTGATTTCAATGGTAATGCCTTAGTAGACAATGCAATAATGTATGGCCCAAATGATCAACAAGATGATATTTACTTGACCATAAATCAAGGCCCAGTTCATTATGCAAATCTCTACAACCCTGTATCTGTTCAATATGATGAAATTAATGATCTAATAGTAGTTGCTAATTCTCACACAAACTCAGTTTATTGCTATACTGATGACAATGATTTGACCTTGAAATGGACCATATCATCTGACATCGTAAAATATTATGACAATAGATTAGGTTCAGCATATTTATTAGGTAGTGGAAATGTCTTATTGGGTTCTGCAGCATTTGGTTCAAGTGATACTGGAAAGCTTCAAGTATATAATTTGACTAATGGTTATGTCGAAACCAAATTGACTTTTAATAATGATGTAGTAAAAGCTCTTCCGGGCCCTGCAACTGATTATTCAAACTTTTATGTCTTGACAGATGACGTAATTAATAATGGACAAAATTCCAGGCTTCATTTGGTAGACACTTCTGGCACAATTATATCAACCTGGGGAGATAACAATGAATTGTTTCACCCAAAAGGCATGAGAATAATTTCTAATAGTAATATCTTAATATCGGAATAAAACATGAACATTTTCTTAGACAATAAAAAACCAATAATAAATATTTTTCATAATGAGGAAAACTTCAGTGTTCACATTGCTTCCCCGCTTCTGAAAACTATTAATAGCGGAGAAGAATCATTTTATTTTGAACTTAGAAAAAAAATTAATATCAATGTGTACACTGATGATAACAAAGTAAATTTTGACATCTTAAAAACAGTTACATATCTATCAAACTTTTCGCTTAAAATTAAACACGAATCTATTCTTTATTCTGATATTGATACACTTTTATTTGGTGTCGGAGATACAGAGTTTAAATTATCTTTTCAAAAATGTAAATATAGCTTTGAATCTGACGACACTTTACTAGTTACAGTTCAAGATGCATCAGCTAAAATAGTTTTGGAAGAATCTGATGGTGTACTAGCCAAAAACTTTATTGCTTTAACTTTAGCTAATCCATTCTTGATTGATGAATTTTCAATTATGCCAGAATTTTCAATCGGTACATTTGATGATGCAGACTTTATTAAACCAAGGCCAGTTAGACAAGGCAATCCTATCATTTCCACCGTTCCTGCCAATATAGATACCAATTCAACACCAGATGAAATTGAATACTATAATAGGGGCTTTGGTCCTGAATCCAAAACAATTTACTTTAAAATAATTTGTAATACAATTTTAGAAACTCTTTCAGCAGGGGCCGAATCACAATATTTGCAATTGAAAGTTTATTTGCCTAACGGACTAGATACAGTAAAAACGGCAGTGTATGAAACAATGTATTTTGTGTCAAACGACTCTGTAAATAATATTTCTGTTTATGAATCTTCTTTTACATTCTATAAACAAGGCACGTTTAACAATTTGGAATATGTAGATGGGTTCATGTATCTAGATATACATTGCCCTTTAACTGTACAAAAATCTATACCTTTCCAGTTTGATTTTAGTATTTTATAGGTTCTGAAATCGCTGGCAAAGAATAACTTAATAAATTCTATTCCATTGGTGGTTTGAAAGTGCCATTCGACGTAACAATCATCTTACCTGATAATCTTACAAGTGGATATCTCCAATCTGAGTTTGTCAATCTTGGAAATTCTTATTCAACTAATAAATTTTCCCAAGATCCAACATTAGATAACAATAAAAATACATTAACTTTTGGCTTTGAAGTCAGAAATAATGAAACAAGAGAACTATCTTCTTTATTAAGAATAAAAACATTATATTTGTCTAATGATAAATATTTTGACCCATCGGCTACTGTAGCCATAACCAACTTCCCAGCATTTCCAGCAGAGTTTGATTCTTCTCTAAACTACATTTACACTTTCAACCCTTTATATTTCTTTGATAAGACGCAAACCCAAGAGCAATCAAGAACTACTGAAGCTGGAACAGGTTTATTTAAATTTCAAAACTGGCCATTAAGTGCTAATGGTGGTTTATCAACAGTTTATCTAAAAGCAATTCTTGAGGGCCCTAACGGTGCAGACATTGAATACCCTATGGGCTATGGGGTGTTTGATGAAATTATCTGGGAAGGTGAAATACCAGTTAACCCAGATTTTCCTGAGATACCTGGCAACAAGATTGGATGGATTGGCAAAAATACTCTTCTCTCATTTGTATCAGGAAGTCAAGCTTCATCACAAATATCCAATACGGGCATTTCTAGGTATTTAGCAAGCATTTATGAAGTATCTAATATTGGTGGTACATATGATGCTTACACAGCAAAAAATACAGTTAAAAGAACCATTCTGCCAACTGCTAGCATTGCATCAACCTCTTTGAATTCTTATAGATATTATGATGGTAATTATTCATCATCTTCAATATCTGTGGGAGCAAACACGGGATTAACAAGTCAAAGCTACGGAAAGGGTGTTTTCTTTTATAGTAACACCAAATTAAAACCAGAATCAAACAAAACAGATTTCTTTACTCAGGCTGGTTTCTCATTTACTACTAGTGGAGTTGCAGTAACATCACAAGTTTTCATTAAATTATTTTCAGCGCCAGAAACAGCAGCAAATTCAAATGAAATAGTTTGTAGAATTGATATTCCAAACGATGGATATCCTAGTTCAAATCTCTACACAATTGCTGGAGGAACAGCTAGTGCTGCAAAACAAACTACAACGTTGCCCCATAACGTATTACCATTATTGAAAAGTGGTGGGTTGATTGAAATATATTACTCTTCAATGGGTAGTACAAATAGATGTTTTGTAGAAGCTTATTTTACTCCTTACTTAGATCAAAGCTTGCCATCTAGAAAAAGCTACTTACTTGCAAATACAATTTTATCTTCCTTTGGATCATCAACTATAGGAAGTGCTTTTGGTTATCAAATTTCTGCAGCAACTGGAATAACAGGATTTACTGGCGGAATAGTTTTAGATGAATTGTTTATGGCTCAGGGCAAATCTAAAATGTCTGTTGATATAGGAGATTGCACAACTGACGATATATCTGTTATGAATTATCCAGTTGTTGATATTGATTATTCTTGGCCTGACTATGAAGATGAAGATTTTATTTATTTATATGATCTTCCACAAAATTTGACAATTACAAAATCAGCATTAACAGATTATCTTTCTGTGAGTAAAATTGATTCTAGTTCAACATATGAAATTCCAGGAATATTTGAAGTTCAATTACATAAACCATCATTTTCAAATAAAACAATTTTTGAAATTAGCTTAGTACATCAAGCGGACGATTTTTATGTAGCATTTAGTGGTGTATCTTCTTATCGATCACATACAGAGAAGAATCTTACAGTTAATTGGGACAGACCATTTGGCAAGAGATGTGACGAAAAAGCAGCATATACAGACTCCCCATTAGATGCTTCAACTCTTCTAGTGAGATTTAGTGGTGACAGAAAAGAAATAACAGTATTTGAAAGAGGGACTGACAATAAGCTCATAAAACATTCTGTTAGATCTTATGAGCCTTCAGCAGAAAAGGTTATATTCCAATTTGAAATAACAGAACAGCTTCCAAATTCTTATAATGGAAGATATAAAAATAAATCTGCAAATGGTACATGGTTGCTTATCAAGGAGCTTACATCCTCAAATATTAATTTATTAGGGGTTGTAAATATGCAAAAAGCAGTTCCTAGTAGTACATCAGGCTTAGGTTATTTTGCAGCATTTGGATTCAAAGAGTCTAATTTTAATCAAGATGATAATAAAATTTACTCAATCAAATTAAGTGGAGTTCCAAACCTATACAAAGAAAAATATTCAAATGACAGTAACATCAAAATGTTTCTTGTCTCTGATGAAGGACTTACAAACTCACAACACTACCTTGGGCAAAAATTAATCTCTGGTTTGACAGATTTTACAAATTTTAACTATAAAACTGCAAACACATTACCTTCTAAAACATATTATGCAGCGATAGCAACAACAGCTACTCTACCAAATAGCCCAACTTACTCTTCTAATAAATTTACTGCTGGTTCTGCAACAACTTTATCTATTGACGGATATCAAGTTACAAATACGCTAGATATAGTGTTAGTCAAAAATCAAGCCGATACAACGCAAAATGGATTATTCAATTTGTCTAGAGTTGGTTCTGGCTCAACTACATGGCAATTACAAAGACTATCATCTTTTGATTCAAGCACAGAAATAACAGGTAATACTTTAGTCAATATTGCTGAAGGTAATACAAACTCAAACACAAAGTGGTATTTAATTACACCAGACCCAATAACTTTGGGTTCAACAGGCATAACATTTTCAAGAACTGAAAATTCTTCAACATCACTAAGTGCTGTTACTGCAGGTGTAAGTATAGATGTTTCAAATTTAAATACTCAGACTATAGATGGTATTACTTTATCAACATTAGCAATTGGAAGTAAAGTTTTAGTAAAAGATCAAATTATTCCAACAGAAAATGGAGTCTATGAGAAATCAGTTTCTGGTTGGTCAATAATATCTTCATCATTTGACAGCCCATTTAGATGTAATACTGGAACTATAAATGCAGAAACAAATTGGTACAAAACAAGACTTCCTAAAAATGATGAAATTGTTGATGGATTTACAAACACTACATTTTTCAAAAAAATAACAGTAGGCGAAATATCTCCATTCATTACAAGCATAAAACCGCATTTATTTGAATTCAAAATAAATTGGGAGAAATATGATAAAGTCTTTCCTTACAATGAACTAAAAATAAGATTTTATGCTAATGATGATGGTTTACCTGACAGTTCTACACCTTTGACAAGCTGGAAAACTGTAACTTATAATCCTTACACATCTGACGTAAATGTTGCGCCAAACAATGTTTTAGCTCAAGTTACATACAATGATAATGATTGGTCAACTTCATTGACACAATCAGACACAATATGGGTTGCAATAACAATTCCATTCAATGCCTCATTAGCTGAAGCAAATGGTACTAAATTTACAAGCGATAAATATCTAAGTAACGGTCCATTTTCTAGTTACCAAAATGCAAACAATCTTTGGCACAAATTGCATTGTAGATATTCAGAAAAAACACCAAATAGTAATCATAAAAATTCAGTACAGTTCAGAGTGAGGGCTGCATCGCATGGCGACATATCAAGCCATGCAACTGATCTTTCTGATGTTTCTATTATCGACGTTAATGCTCCAGATTATTTGGGAGATATTCCACTTGTTCAAATCGCAGAAGAATCAACATTAAGAAACCTTCAGTTGACCATAAAAACCGAAGATGATGATTCAGGATTGTTGGCATTCAGGGTTGGTAAAGAAATTGATAATTCTTTTATCACCTACACACCTTGGCTTCCTTGGAGTAAATATGTTGGTACTTCAAATGGTATTTATTACATCTACCTATATGGACATTTGAACTATTACAATTCTGGACCAAGTTTTTCAGCATTTGATAAGCAAAATATAGGGTTTTCAGGTTCTAGAAAAATCTGGGTACAAATTATGGATTACGCTGGAAATATTTCAGAAACAAATCCATTAACATTTGTAGCAAGTTCTCAAGCACTAGTTGATACTCAATCTCCAATTGGTGGAATGAGCTTCTTTGATCCAAGAACAAATTCTGCAGTAAATTATAGTAATTTGCCTCAATCATGGGTCAAGATTGATGCATACGACCTAGTTTCAGGAATAAAAGATTTTCAGACAAGAAGATTACTAGATACTGGTGAAGGCGCTTGGTCTGAATGGAAGCCTTTTGGTCCTTATGCAAAAATAGATTTTTCAGGTGAGAAAGACGGAGTGAAAAAAGTAGAAATAAAGTTCAGAGACTTTGGCAACAATTCAACACAACCTGCCACTCAATGGAATCCAATTAGGAGGCCGCAAGTATAATGATTCCAACACTATTCACCGCAAGTTGTTTATGGAGAGGTCCTAACGACTCGGAAAAAGTTATCTATTTTTGCGGAACATCTAAGCAAACTTTTGTAAACGTCTCATTAGTTGACAGTGAAGATTCTGAATATACAGCGCAAACAGCTTTTAAATTAGTTGGAACAGAACCGGATGATTTAAACAGAATTTATAAACTTAAAGCTTCAGATAAGATTACCCTAAACGTTTCAAGTAGTATCTCTTATGGAATTGATTCTTATAAAGGATACATAATATTCAGCTCACCAATTTCCACAACCAATGTAAAAGCAACTATCGAAAGACATTATGCAAGCGTTCACACATCAAATCTTGTGTCTTTCGAAAAAATAATTGATTTTAGATCATTAGATGAAAGAGCTATAACTTCTATGGCACCCTCTGATGATGGAATATATCTTTCAGGCATATCTGGAAAAATTTGGTTTTACAATGGCGAGTATATAAGTGGTCCAGTATTTACATTACAAGATGAGTCAGAAGAAATTTCAGCATCTTGTATGTTAATTCATAGATTTGATCATGAATTGGAAGATTATTTATATGTTGGTTCAGATGAAAAGCCAAGACTATTCAGGGCTAAGTTATCAACAGCTTATAATGGATCTCAATGGGAACAAGTATATCCTTTTGGTGCGCTAGCTACATCAACAGGTGGTATTTTATCTTTAGCGTCAGCATATAATAAAATATTTATTGGTTGCAGAAATGGAAAAATTCATAGATATCTAAGAGAACAAGAAATTCAATTATCTCAGCCAACAAATCTACTGACAGAAGAAGTGATTGAGGAATT
>Ga0208960_1001157_pt1 | contig 14265 bp, 12 predicted proteins | sample GreLakmeON33MSRF_FD_187703 | JGI IMG/M metagenome (GOLD analysis project Ga0208960, IMG submission 187703) | Freshwater lentic microbial communities from great Laurentian Lakes, MI, USA - Great Lakes metaG ON33MSRF (SPAdes) | ecosystem: Environmental > Aquatic > Freshwater > Lake | place: Great...
GGACGGGCTGCCAATCAGGTGAAGATTCCGGTGAAACTCTCCCTCCGACCCTTCATAAAACCCCCATAAATATGGGGTTTTACTTGGAGGCGAAGGTCGGAATCGAACCGACGGATGGGGCTTTTGCAGAGCCCTGCCTTACCACTTGGCTACTCCGCCCTAGGAGCGCCGGGACTGTAGGGAAGCCCGCTGGAGACGCGCAAGCTTTGTTAGCGCTATTGACCTGCTCTCAAGGTGACTCAAATTAAGAGTTACCAGAATGGTCTTCATTGCGGACTCCGGGACGCTTCCTGCATGCGGAGAGAATTCCGCGGCCGGATCATTTTTTCTCCTGCTTTCTTAAAATCTCCGCGTGGACGCGGGCCACGTCGCCCATGTATCCGTTTTCGTTGGCACGCTCGGCGGCTTTGAAAATGTGGTCGCGCGCCTGCTTCGCATCACCAATGGCCTCGTAGTAGATGCCGAGGTAGAGGTGCGCGTAGAAAAGCGGCTCGCCTGAACGGGTCTGGGCAGGGGCGGCTTTAGCGGCGGTGAGCACGTCCTCGGGCTTGGCCTTGCCGGCGAAGAGTTGATGGACTTGTGCCATCGGCACGCGCCCGTCGCCTTCGATGGGAATCAAACCTTTCCGCGCTGGCTCGACTCCATCTGCGCGCGCGGCGCAGAGGAAGTGCCAGACGGCGTTCTCCACGTCGTTCGAGTTCACGGTCTGGTGGATTTCAAACTGCTCCTTGCCGTCCTTGAAGCGGCCCGCGTAGTAGAGCGAGATGCCGCGCTGCCAGTGCTGGGGCTTCTGGTCGGGGACGAGTTTAAGAAACTGGTCGAAGTCGGCGACGGACTCGGCGATTTTTCCGAGCTTGAAGTGCGCCTCTCCGCGCGCCTGCCAGGCGGAGGAGGACTTTGGGTCGAGTTTGATGACCTCGGAGTAGTCGGCGACGGCCTTCGCGTGCTGGCGCTGGTTGACGTGGAGTTGCGCGCGAAGGAACCAGCTTTGCGGCTGCTTGGGGGCGGCCTCGGTGAGCTTGGTGGCGAGGGCGAGGGCAGCGGGGATGTCGCCCTTGCGATAGGCAGCGATGGCTTGCTGCGCGAGTTCGCTGGTGTCGGCTTCCTTCGGGCGGACGGGTTGGGCGGAGGCGTGGGCCACGGCGAGCAGTGTGGTGAGGGCGAGGGCGATGGATTTCATGGTAAAGAAAGGTCACCGAGCGGACGTGACGAACTTGAGCCGGCAGTAATCTTCGTAACGATGGAAGGACGGGAGCGTGAGCGGCGCGCAGCTCGTGAGGTCTGGCGCATCGAAGTTCTTGGAGTAGTCATAGCGGCACAGCGCGAAGCGCCACACGTCCCCGGTCTTCGGCCCGCCGCCGGAGCGAAGAAAGTCTTTCCACGGGATGCGCCCCTCGACGGACCAGCCTGTGTCGTTGTCCCGCCAGTTGTTCAAGGTCCCGCGCAGCAGCACGGCGGTCTTCAGCGCGAACTTACCGTCCTCGGTCGAGCTGAGAGCGCGCCGCAAGCCACCCGCGCCGCGCGAGGGCATGAAGCAGTGGAACTGCGCGTTGAGCGGGTTGATTTGGAATTCGTAGTAGGCGTTGCTCTGCTCACTCGGCTTGAAGAACAGCTCGAAGACGTCGTTGTCCCAAAGGTGGCCGTTGGTTTTGCGCTCGTCGGCGTAGAGGTCGGCGTCCTCCATCTCGGCGTGGAAGTAGAGGTATTCGTCGTCCCAGAGCAGGCGGGCCTTGGTCGCGGTCTTGCTGGGACGCTTGGCCCAGAATGCGCCGAATGACTTGATGACGACCGCTTGCTGCCAAGCGGGTTCGTCGGCCTTGCCATCGAGTTTGATGGGGCCCGTGGCACGGCGGCATTCGTGGTCCGTGGGAATCTCGAAGGGCGCGGCGGCGGCACTGGCCGATGCAACAAGACCGAGCAACAGGCCGATGAGCAAAACGGGCTTCATCCCCAAACGATAGGAACCAATCGCCAGTGCGTAAATCTTGAACTTGCCCGGTGCTTCTGGCGGCCAAAACCCCGAATTGACTGACTCCTGCCCGTCGCTATGCTCCGTGTCTCTTTATGGCGAAGCTGACAGTCCGAGATCTGAATGTGCGTAACAAGCGCGTCTTCGTGCGCGTGGATTACAATGTCCCGATGGAGGAGCAAGCCGGGCAGATGGTCATCAACGACGCCACTCGCATCAAGGAAACTCTCCCCACGCTCGACCTGCTCATCGCCGGCGGCGCACGCATTATCCTCGCCGCCCACCTCGGCCGGCCCAAGGGCAAGCGCGAGCCGTCCATGTCCCTGCGCCCCGTCGCAGCCAAGCTGGCGGACCTCATCAACCGGCCCGTCGCCTTCGTGGACGACTGCATCGGCGAGAAGGTCGAGAAGACCGTGGGCGCGCTGAAGGAAGGCGACATCCTCGTGCTGGAGAACACCCGCTACTACGACCAGGAAGAGGCGAACGACCCCGCGTTCGCCGAGCAGCTCGCCAAGGTCGCCGACATCTACGTGAACGACGCGTTCGGCGCGGCGCACCGGGCGCACGCGAGCACCGAGGGCGTGGCGCGCGTGGTCGCGGCGCGTGGTGGGCAGTGCGCTGCAGGCCTGCTCATGGAGCGCGAGCTGAAGTTCCTCGGCGACGAGTTGGAAGCCCCAGCGCGACCCTTCGTCGTCATCCTCGGCGGCGCGAAAGTGTCGGACAAGATTCGCGTCATTGACCGCTTGTTGGAAAAGGCCGACACCATTCTCATCGGCGGCGCGATGGCTTACACGTTCAAGCTCGCGATGGGCTACGGCGTCGGCAAATCACTCGTCGAGCCGGACGCCACCCGCACCGCCGTCCGCGCGCTGGCCAAGGCCGCTGACCTTGGCGTGAAGTTTCTCCTCCCGACCGACAACGTCGTCGCCACGCCCGTGGACACCGGCAAGGTCAACAAGAAGGGCCGGGCCGTCTTCGAGTTCACCAACCCGCGCGTGAACGCCGACGCGGACATCGCCGACGCGGACGAGGGCTTCGACATCGGCCCGGCGACGGCTGCGCGTTACGCGTCGGTCGTGCGCGGCGCGAAGACTGTGCTGTGGAACGGCCCGATGGGGATGTTCGAGGACAAGCGATTTGCGGAAGGCACCAATGTTGTAGCACGCGCCGTAGTGGATGCCACGCAGCAGCACGGCGCGAAGACCATCATCGGCGGCGGTGACAGCGTGAAGGCGCTGAACCAGGCCGGCCTCGGTGACCAAGTGACGTTCATGAGCACCGGTGGCGGCGCGAGTCTCGAGTTCCTCGAAGGCAAGGAACTGCCGGGTGTGGCGGTGCTGACGAACAAGTAATTTCTCAACCCACTTCAACTCCTCTCAACGATGGACAAAGAACGCAAACTCATCATCGCCGGCAACTGGAAGATGAACAAAACTGTCGCCGAGGGCTTGGACCTCGTCGCCGCATTGAAGCGCGAGCTGACCAGCGTGAAGGAAGTGGACCTCGTCGTCTGCCCGCCCTTCACCGCGCTGGAGTCCATCTCCAAGGCCATCGAAGGCTCCAACCTCCGCCTCGGCGCGCAGAACATGAGCGAGCACAATTTCGGCGCGCACACCGGCGAGACGTGCGCCGGGATGCTCAAGGAGTTCCTCGTCCGCTACGTCATCCTCGGCCACTCCGAGCGCCGCCAGTATCAGTTGGAAGGCGATCCGCTCATCGCCAAGAAAGCCGCCGCCGCCCTCGCCGCGTCGCTCAAGCCCATCGTCTGCGTCGGCGAGAAACTCGAGGAGCGCGAGGCCGGCAAGACCGAGCAGGTTGTCGAGACGCAGGTGCGCGGCAGCCTCGCCGGGCTGACGAAAGAGCACATGGAGGAGACCATCCTCGCCTACGAACCCGTCTGGGCCATCGGCACCGGGAAGACCGCCACCACGCAGCAGGCGCAGGACGTTCACGCGTTCATCCGCCGCGTGCTCACGGAGATGTTTGACGAAGCCACGGCCCGGCGCGTCCGCATCCAATATGGCGGCAGCGTGAAGCCCGGCAACGCTCGCGAGCTGATGAGCCAGCCCGACGTGGACGGAGCCCTCGTGGGCGGCGCATCCTTGGCCGCGCGAGACTTTGCGGACATTGTGAAGAATTCGATTTGAGAGAACAAGTGAACCACTGGCCCGCACTAATAGGTGCGCCGTGCTTGTTTCATTAGTGCCAGTCAGTGCAGATTAGTGGTTAGTTGAATCGCGGTTTCCTGAAAGACAAGACTATGAGTTTCGTTGCCGGACTTTTGACCGCTGTCCTCGTGCTGGACAGCCTGTTCCTCATCCTCCTCATCCTCGTGCAGTTGCCCAAGAAGGAAGCCGGTGTCGGCCAGGCCTTCGGCGGCGGCGCGACCGATGCGCTCTTCGGCGCGGGCACCGGCAATGCGCTGACAAACATGACCAAGTATGCCGCCGGCATCTTCCTCACTCTGTGCCTCGTGCTTTACATCATGGGCGGCCAAGCTCGGAAGACTGGCAGCGGCGTGCGCGACGCACTTAAGAAAGAGCAGGCAGGCTCCGTGCTGCCGCCGAAAGCTCCCGCACCGGCCGCGCTCACGGCTCCGCCCGTGGCATTGCCGCCGAAATCTATTCTCAACACCGCACCTGTCGCCACGAACGCCCCGGCTGCCAAGACCGCTCCTGCCTCAGCTCCGACTTTGCTGACCGCGACCAACGCGGCTGCACCGAAGGCCAGCACGCCAGTCACGACTCCGCCCTCGACAACGCCTCCGGCAAAAAAATAACTTCGGCCTCATGCCGACCAAGCCAAACGCCCTGAGCCAACTGCTCCGGGCGTTTTGCTTTCCCCCTCCTGCTCCTCTGAGCGGCGGCAGAACGGGCAGGCGCTCCGCGCTCCGCGCCTTTTGCCTTTTACCTTTTGCCTTTTGCCTTCTCCTCTTGGGCTGCACCCGCTCCGACCCGCCCGCCGACCTCGTCCTCATCAACGGCGCGGAGCCCGACTCCCTCGACCCCGCCATCATCTCCACGCAAACGGAGATGCGCATCGTGAAGGCGCTCTTCGAAGGTCTCACGCGACTGGAAGGCAAGAACGCCACTGCCGAACCCGCGCTCGCGCAGCGCTGGGACATGTCACCCGATGGCGCCGTTTACACCTTTCACCTTCGCACGAACGCCGTCTGGTCCACCGGCCAGCCCATCACCGCGGAAGATGTCGTCTGGTCCTGGCGGCGCGCGCTCGACCCCGTGACCGGGGCGGAATACGCCAGCCAGCTTTTCTTCATCAAGGGCGCGGAGGATTACTCCACGGGCAAGACCAACGCCGCCACCGGCAAGCCCTTCACGCCCGATGACATCGCCGTGCGCGCACTCGACCCGCACACGCTGCGCGTCGAGTTGATTGGCCCGACCGCCTTCTTCCTCGACCTCTGCGCGTTTCCGACGCTCGCGGTCGTGCCGCGATTCTGGATTGAAAAGCACGGCGACCGCTGGCTCCTCTCGCAGCCCGTGCCGTGCAACGGCACTTACACCATCGAGTTCTGGCGGCTCAACGACCGCGTTCGACTCCGGCGCAATTCTCGCCACTGGGACGCCGCGAACATCTGCAGCGAACTCGTGGACTTCCTCCCCATCAAGTCCTCGACCACCGCGCTCAACCTCTACGAGACCGGCGCGGCGGACGTCATCTGGGACAAGAACCTTGTGCCCAACGAACTCATGGACGTGCTGGGCAAGCGTCCCGACTGCCACAAGTTCGACTACCTCGGCACCTACTTCTTCCGCTTCAACGTGAAGCGCAAGCCCTTCACTGACGTGCGCGTGCGCAAGGCCTTCGCCCTCGCCGTGGACCGGCAGAAGCTCGTCCACAAAATCACCCGCAGCGGCGAGACGCCGACCTCGCACTTCACGCCGAAAGGCATGGGCGTCTATGAGCCGCCCGACGGCTGGGGCTACGACCCCGAGCAGGCGCGCAAGCTTCTCGCCGAGGCCGGTTTCCCCGGTGGCAAGGACTTCCCGCCGTTCCATTACCTCTTCAAGACCGACAAGCTCGACGAGCAGGTGGGCGTGGAGTTGCAGGAGATTTGGCGCAAGGAACTCGGCGTGAAGATGGAGCTGCGTGCGATGGAGCCGAAGGTTTATTACAGTGCTCAGAGCGCGCTGGACTACGACCTGAGCCGCAGCAGTTGGATCGGCGACTACAACGACCCGAACACGTTCCTCGACATGTTCATGAGTGGCAGCGGCAACAACCGCACGGGCTGGTCAAACCCGACCTACGACAACCTCATCCGCACCGCCAACCTCCAGACCGACCCGAAGCAACGCGCCGCGCTCCTCCGCCAGGCCGAGACGCTGCTCATCCGCGACGACCTCCCCATCGTGCCGCTGTGGTTCTACGCCGGCGTGAACTTCTTCGACCCGAAACGCATCGAAGGCATCCACGCGAACCTGCTCGATGAACATCCCATCCACACCATCCGCAGGAAGAAGTGATTAGTCAGGACCGACGCCGTGGCCGCTGAGCACTAATCACTTCCCTCCGCTTCGGCCAAACCACTCCCTCAGCCCCGCCAACGCCTTCGCCCGGTGGCTGATCCCATTCTTCACGTCCTCTCCCAGTTCGGCGAAGGACTGGTCTCGTCCCGTGGGAATGAACAACGGATCGTAGCCGAAGCCACCCTTGCCACGCGGGGCAAAATCAATCCACCCCTCGCACGCGCCGTCGAACAAGTGCGGCGCTTTCTGGCCAGCCCCGCTGGGGAAAAACTCCACCAATGCCAGCGCGCAGCGGAAGCGCGCGGTCCGCTTCTCCCGCGGCACGGTCGCCAGCAACCGCAGCAGCTTCGCGTTGTTGTCCGCGTCCGGGCTGTTGCCGTCCCTACCCGATTCCATCGCTGCGAACCGCGCGGAATGGACGCCGGGCGCGCCGCCCAGCGCGTCCACCTCCAGACCGGAGTCGTCCGCGAGGACGAACGTGCGGGTGGCCCCGATAGTGAGGTGGCCGTCCCGGCTGCCTCCGGCCTGCAAGGATGCAGCCAGCCAGTGGGACAACGACTCCGCCTTCTTGAGCGCATTGCCCGCGAACGTGTCCGCGTCCTCGACGGCGAGCGGAGCGGCGGGGAATTCCGCAAGCAATGGCCGGCACGCAAAGCCGGTGCCGAGGATGGCCTGAATTTCCGCGACCTTGTGCGCGTTGCGCGTGGCGATGAGGAGCGTCGTCATGCCGCGAGGCTACAACGACTGACGGACGCGATACAGGCGCGAGATCGGCGCGGTGAGCACCGAGTCGCTCCCGCCATCACGCGGAGGCGGACGGAGGCGGACGGACGGAAACGAGCTTGCCGCCGGGGAGGACGCGGAACCGCTCGCCGCGCCAGACGACGGTGTTGCCGAGGAAGGCCAGCGCCCAGATGGGGACTTGGAGGAGGTCTTTGAGCGGGGCGAGCATTGCCCACGGCGAATAAAACAGACTCTGTTTGATCCACCGGATCGTGTCGCGCGCCATCCCGATTCTGAGAACCAAGGCGAAGGAAGGCAGGGCAAATCCACTCATTACAACCAGAGGAGCAAGCGGATGCTTGAAGCCTGATTCACCCAGACCGCAATACCACGTCGTTAGTTCGCGGAAATCAGTTACGACCGAGAGGAAGAAGAGCACCGCCCACCAGCTCGCGTTGCTAAGGATGCTGAAGAAATACGGGACGGGCTGGCAGACGCGGATGGTGCGCGCCCAGCGGAGTTGGTGCGCCCAGACTTCGCGCCAGCCTTGCTCCCGCTCGCGGCACTCGACGACCACGGGGCACAGCTCGATGCGGTAGCCGCGCTTCGCGATTTGATTGCCGAGCTGGTAGTCGTCGGCGAGGTAGTCCACCAGCGCGCAGAAGCCGCCGATTTCATTGAGTTGCTGCCGGCGCGTGGCCATCGCCGCGCCGAGGGCGAAGTCCAGCGGCTTGAGCGTGCGGGACTGGAGCACCTGGCTCCAGAAGTCGGCATTTACTGCCACGGCCTCCCACTGCATCGCGAGCGTGGTCGGGTTCGTGAGCGCGTAGAAACAGTTCACGAGGCCGGCCTGCGGGTCGCGGAGGGGCTGGAGGATTTGCGCGAGGAAGTCCGGCGGCACGCGCGTGTCGGCGTCGCTGAGGATGAAGTGGTCGTGCTGCGCGAGGCGTTCGAGGTGGACGAGCGTGGAGACCTTGGCGTTGGGGCCGAGTTGCTCGGGACAGAGGACGAGCTGGGCGTTGGCCTGCGGGTGTTCGGCGATGAGCTGGCGGACAACTTCGCAAACGGGGTCGTCGGCTGCGGCGACGCCGAAGAGGAGTTGCACGGGGCCGCGATAGTCCTGCTGGAACCAACTTTCGAGGCAGCCGCGCGTCTCGGGGTCGAGGCCCTTAAGCGGCTTGAGCAGCGTGACGCCGGGGGCGAAGGAGGTGTCTGCCGCGCGCTGGTGCAGCGGGAAGCGGCGCGCGGCGAGCCATTGCCAGAGCGTGATGGCGAGGCTCAGGAGCGCGAGCGCGGCGAGGATGAGGTGCAGAAGCACGGGGACTTTTTAGCGGGAAGCGGCGAGCGATGGAATCACGAAGGCGGCTAGGCTTGTCGAAACGATGCAGATGATTCCGGGTGGAACGGCCAACTTGGCCGTTCTCGGCGGCAACCTCTGCCGCCGAGCTTCGGCACGCCACGCTCTCGAACCCATCGGCACGCGCTGGGCGCAGTTCAAGCGGCGGGAGGGTCCCGCACCGCAACGGGCCGGTGGCCCGTTCCACCCAAACTCTCACTTCACCGCCTCCCTCAAATCTGATCCGACGACACCTTGCGCGTGACCTCCTCCAGCGTCGTCTCGCCAGCCAGCACGCGGGCGAGGCCGTTTTGCCAGAGCGTCCTCATGCCTTGTTCGGCGGCGATTTGCTGGATGTGGCGCGTGGCCCGCTTCTCCATGACGGCGTCGCGGACGGGTTCGCCCACCTCCAGCAGCTCGGTGATGGAGAAGCGCCCGTTGTAGCCGGTCTCCTTGCACTCGGGGCAGCCGGAGCCTTTGCGGAACGATGCGTTTTCAATCTCTTCCGCCGTGAGCGAGCGCAGGAGCGCAGCCTCCGGCTCGTAGGGCATGGCGCAGGAGGTGCAGTTCTTCCGGACGAGGCGCACACCCATCACGCCCAGGATGCTCGAGGAGAGGAGGAAGGGCTCGATGCCCATGTTAATGAGGCGCGCGAAGACGCCGGCGGTGGTGCCGCTGTGGACGGTGCTGATGACCAAGTGCCCGGTGAGACCGGCCTGCACGGCGATGCCCGCCGTCTCCGGGTCGCGAATCTCGCCGACCATGATGATCTGCGGGTCCTGCCGCATGAGCGAGCGTAGGGCGCTGGCAAAGGTGAAGTCCTGCGCGGGGTTTAACTGCGCCTGGCTCACGGTGGGAATGGGAACTTCGACGGGGTCCTCGACCGAGGCAATGGCGACGGCGGTGCCGTGCTTGGAGAGGAGGTAGTGCAGCGCGCAGTAGATGGCGGTGGTCTTGCCGGAGCCGGTGGGGCCGGTGAGGAGGATGAGGCCGTTGGGCTTGTTGACGAGGTTGATGAACTTCTCCTTGGTCTCCGGATCGAGGCCGAGTTTATCAATGTCGAAGCTCCGTGTGCTCGGGTCGAAGATACGGCAGACGACCTTCTCGCCGAGCACGGTGGGGAAGATGGAGACGCGGAGCTGCACGTTGTTGAACTCCGGCCCCATGTTGACCTTGCCGTCCTGCGGCACGCCGCTGATGTGGGAGGCGAGGTTGGCCATGACCTTGAATCGCCCGCCAATCTTGTCCTTCAACTCGCTGGGGAGGTGGACCATCTCGATGAGTTGGCCGGTGCAGCGAATGCGCACGGCCATGGACTCTTCCCACGGCTCGAAGTGGATGTCGCTCGCGCCCCCTTCCACGGCGTCGCGGACGATGTAGTTGACGAGCGTGCTGATGTCAGCGTCGAGCAGCGTGGGGAGCGACTGGAGGTAGGCGTTGGTGTGGCTCATGTCAGATTGGGTTGAGACAGACCGAGGTTGTGGAAGATACAGTTAGTTTGGCGAGCAATAAACTGGCTCTCCGTCGGCACCGGGCGCATCTCACCTTCTTGCAGGGAGAGCTTAACTTTAACGCGGAGACGCAGAGGAGCGCAGAGAGGGAGCGACCAATCGGCACTGGCTGGCTGGGCGGCCTCACCTGTTTTCTCTGCGCAACTCCGCGGTAAAGTCAGGACTGCCCTTTTCACTTCATCCCCCGGCAGTGCTGGAATCGGCCAGCCGTGGCGTTGCATTTCGATGGGAATTGAATTTGTCCTGGCTCGGTCGGGCACGGCATAGTCTCCCGCGTGAAAGCTTTCCCGACAGCCGCGCTGTTCCTGCTGATGTTCGCCGCACAGCCCGCCTCCGCGCAGGAGGAATTGCTCCAAAGGCTCGACGACTCGCTGAGTTACCAGTCGTCGAAGGGCTTCTTCCGCTCCGAACTCAGCGGGTTGGTGGACATCGAGGGCTACTTCATTGACCACCGTCCGCCGGGCCTGCTCTTCGGCAACGCGGACTTGTTCAACCCGCGCCTCTCGCTCTTCCTCGACACGCATCTCGGCGAGCAGTTTTACAGCCTCGTGCAGTTCCGCGCGGACCGCGGCTTCGACCCGCGCGCCGTGCCCGATGGCGATGTGCGCTTCGACGAATACCTGCTGCGCTGGACACCGTGGGCGGACGGGCGGCTGAACGTGCAAGTGGGCAAGTTCTCCACCGTCTTCGGCAAGTGGGTGCAGCGGCACGACTCGTGGCAGAACCCCTTCATCACCGCGCCGCTCGCTTACGAGAACGTCACCACCATCACCGACCAGGCAGCGCCCGGCACCCGCGCGGGGTTTCTGGCGCGGCGCAACTTGCCCGACCAAAAGGCGACGTGGCTGCCGGTCGTTTGGGGGCCGGCTTACACGAGCGGTGCGAGCGCATTCGGGCAGTTGGACAAGTTCGACTACGCCTTCGAGTTCAAGAACGCCGCCATCTCTGCACGCCCGAACGCGTGGGATGCGAAGGACTTGGGCTGGGAGAATCCGACCGTCTCGGCGCGCCTCGCGCACACGCCGAGCGCCGCGTGGAACTACGGCGTGTCCGCCAGCCATGGCGCGTATCTGCTCCCGGCGGCGGACGCCACGGTGCCGGGCGGCTACGGACGCAACAGCTATCGGCAGACGACGCTCGGCACGGACCTCTCGTGGTCGCACCACGGCTGGCAGGTCTGGGGCGAGGCGATAGTGGCGCGCTTTCAAGTCCCGAACGTCGGCAACGCGGACACGTTCACCTACTTCGTGGAGGCCAAATACAAGTTCACCCCGAACCTCTTCGCAGCCGTCCGTTGGAACCAGCAACTCTTCGACACCGTCCCGGACGGCGCGGGCGGCGCGCAGCATTGGGATCGAAACATCTCCCGCGTGGACACCGCGCTGGGCTACCGCTTCACGCGCCATCTGCAAGGGAAGGTGCAATACAGCTTTGCGCACGAAAACGGTCCGGTTCAGCAGGGAGAGCAGCTTTTGGCGGCGCAACTGACGATAAAGTTCTGAAATCGGAGGCGGCTCAGGGCAGCCTCTCAGCCCTTTCATGCGTTCGTGACGAGGGAAGAAGCTCGGTTATTTGTGCTTGGGTTCGGCCTCCGGTTTCGTCAGAGTGTGCCACGAAAGATAAATTATGGCACGAACGCAAATGACGTGGCAGCGGATCAATTGGTATAACACGGTGTTCCTCTTGGGCACGGCGGTCGTGACCTTGACGGCTGTGCCTGTTTACCTGTGGCACTCCGGACTCTCCTTGTTCAACGCGGGCCTCTTCCTCCTGTTCTTCATCCTGACGGGCCTGAGCATCACGCTGGGCTACCACCGGCTCTTCTCCCACCACGCCTTTCAAGCGGCCTGGCCAGTGCGGTTGGTCACGCTCATCTTCGGCGCGGCGGCGTTCGAGAACTCCGCGCTGACGTGGTGCGATGACCACCGGCGGCATCACAAACACACTGATCACGAGGAGGATCCCTACGACATCTCGAAGGGTTTCTTCCACGCGCACATGGGCTGGATCATGTTCAAGCTCGGCGAGCCGCCCACCTTCGCCAGCGTGCCGGACCTCGAGCGCGACCCGCTGGTGCGGTGGCAGCACAAGTATTACGTGGTGATCGGGGTGCTCGCGGGTTTCGTCCTGCCGGCCGTCCTCGGCTGGTTCTGGGGCGGCGCGGACGCCGCGCTCGGCGCGTTCCTCATCGCCGGAGTCGCGCGCACCGTGTTCGTCCATCACTCGACGTTCTTCATCAATTCGCTCTGCCACACCCTTGGCACCCAGCCCTACTCTGACCGCTGCACCGCCCGGGACAGTTGGTTCATGGCGTTCTTCACCTTTGGCGAGGGCTACCACAACTTCCACCACGCCTTCCAGCACGACTACCGCAACGGCGTGAAGGCGTGGCAGTTCGACCCGACCAAATGGACCATCTGGCTGCTCTCCAAGCTCGGCATGGCTTCGCAGCTCCGCAGCGTCCCGGAGGAACGCATCCGCCACGCCGAGATCACCGAGCAACAGCGCCAGCTCGCCGCGAAGATGGCCGCGCTGCCCGCTGCCGCCGTCGCGCCGGTGCGCGCCCAGGTCGAGGTCGTGCAGGCCCGGCTTCACGAGGCATTCGAGCGCTGGGAAAAGCTCGAGATCGAATACCGCCGCGCGATGGAGAAGAAGATCGAGGCCTCTCGCGAAAAGGTCGCCCAGCTCTCCCATGACTTCCGCGAGGCCCGCGAGAAGCTCGTCGCCGTCTTCCACGAATGGGAACAGACCCGTTCCTCCGCGCTCACAGCGATGCTCGCCGGCGCGTAGTCCAATCTGAAAAGCAAAGCGGGCGGCGAAGGTGACTTCGCCGCCCGTTGCTTTTTCAGAAGGCTTACTTCGTCTGCTTTACCTTCACCCACTTGCCGCTCTTGCCGGACGACAGCACCGCGTCCACGACGTAGTCCGTCGCGAGGCCGTCCTTGAAGTCGGGCTTCGCGCCCTTGCCGGTTTCCAGGCCCTTGATGAACTCCACGACCGCGTGGACGAAGCTGTGCTCGTAGCCGAGCTGAAGGCCGGGCACCCACCACTTGCCGCAATACGGATGATCGCCGTCGCTGACGTGGACGCTCTTCCAGCCGCGCTCCGTGCCGACATCCTTGTAATCAAAAATCTGGAGCCGGTGCAGGTCATGCAGGTCCCATTTCAGGCTCATGTTCTCACCATTGATCTCGAACGTGTAGAGCGCCTTGTGGCCGCGGGCGTAGCGCGTGGACTCGAACAGCCCGAGCGACCCGTTGTTGAAGCGGCACATGAACGCGCACGCGTCGTCAATGCTCACCTTCTCCACCTTGCCCGTCAGCGTGTGCTTGCGCTCCTTGATGAACGTCTCGGTCATCGCGGTCACGTTCTTGATGCCGCCGTTGAGCCACAGCGCGGTATCAATGCAGTGCGCGAGCAAATCGCCCGTCACGCCGCTGCCGGAGACCTTCGCATCAAGCCGCCAGAGGCCCGTGCCGCCCTGCGGAAGCTCGGGGTTGATCGTCCAGTCCTGGAGGAAGTTCGCGCGATAGTGGAAGACTTTGCCCAGCTTGCCGGAATCAATCAGCTCCTTCGCCAGCGTGACGGCGGGACAACGGCGGTAGTTATACCAGACCATGTTGGCGACGCCGGCCTTCTTGATCGCGGCGACCATCTTCTCGGCCTCCTTGCCATTCAAGCCGAGCGGCTTCTCGCACAGGATCATCTTGCCGGCCTTCGCAGCGGCGATGGCTTGCTCGGCGTGGAGGTTGTTCGGCGTGGCGATGTCGATGACATCAATGTCGTCGCGCGCGATGAGCTTCTTCCAATCGGTCTCGATGGACTGGTAGCCCCACTTGTCGGCGAAAGCCTGCGCGGCGACAGCATCGCGGCCGCACACGGCCTGGAGCACAAGCTCGTGATCGCTGGGGAAGAAATGCCCGACCTGGGCGAAGGCGTTGGAGTGGGCGCGGCCCATGAAGCCGTAGCCGATGAGACCGATGCGGAGTTGTTTCTTGGCCATAAGTGCGTGTGCGTTGAGTTGGTGACGGACAGCTCCAAAGCCGCCCGCGCAGCGTGCCGGACTGGCGATGGAGCGCGCGGATTCGACAACGCGTTTCCCGTGAAGTCAATCCTTCTCCCGGGCGGTGTCGTGTAGCGATATGACTCAAAAAGAATGTTACCCGGGCGAGGGGGATAAACGGGTTGCAACGGCCCGGTTGCCTCAAAAAGGGTGTTACCCAAGACATGCACCCA
>Ga0208960_1001159_pt1 | contig 14245 bp, 11 predicted proteins | sample GreLakmeON33MSRF_FD_187703 | JGI IMG/M metagenome (GOLD analysis project Ga0208960, IMG submission 187703) | Freshwater lentic microbial communities from great Laurentian Lakes, MI, USA - Great Lakes metaG ON33MSRF (SPAdes) | ecosystem: Environmental > Aquatic > Freshwater > Lake | place: Great...
GGTGGTGGTGACAAATGCCATCGGCTCCGTGACCAGCCACCCCGGGGTCGTCACCGTCGAGGCCACGCCGCCGCTCATCACCTATTCTTCCGGCGGAGAGGTGGTTTCCATCGGCGACTACCTGCGCCTGGATCTCTTGTTGAACGTCGAGACCGCGACCGTCCAATGGCGCAAAGACGGAGTGGTGATTCCCGGTGCCACCGGCAGTTCATGGGTGGTTTCAAGTGTTTCTGCCACCAGCGCCGGTGCCTACGTCGCCACCGTGACGGCAGCGGGTAGCCCCCCAGTTATGAGCCGCACGATCCCGGTGGAGATCTTGGATCTTGGCGTGGCCCCGCGGATTTTGCGCCACCCAAGCTCCCAAACCCGCGCGCCCGGCACCCGCGCAAATTTTGTTGTGACCGCCGAAGGCGAACGACCCTTCACGTATCAGTGGAGCAAGGATGGTGTCGCGATTTCCGGTGCGACGACGGCGGCCTTCGCGATCACATCGCCTGTTGCCGCCAGCGCTGGCAGCTACTCGGTCATCGTCACCAACCGCCACGGCTCCGCCACGAGCGACAGCGTGGCGCTTACGATGCTCGGTGCGCCCGCCCCCGGGCTCCCCATCATCAACACGCAGCCCGCCTCTCTCGTGCTCTTTAGAAACACGGCCGGAGACTCCCTCTCTGTCGGATTGGAATCCACCGTCGGCGTGACCTACCAGTGGCGGAAGGATGGCGCGGTCATTCCGAACGCTAGGTCGTTTACTTATCGTCTGTCGCCAGATCGTGCTGCCGCCGGTCGCTATGACGTCACGATAGCCAACGCAGCCGGCTCGCTTACGAGCAACGAAGTGTCTGTGGCGGTCGTTGATTTCCCGGCGGCACCGACGTTCACTTCCCAGCCGTCGAGTCAATCGGTGTTGCTCGGAACGACCGTGACCTTCGCGGCAACCGCGACCGGTTCGAGCTCGGTCCGCTACCAATGGCGCAAGTACGGTGTCGATTTGCCCGGAGCAACGGCCGCTTCGCTCACCCTCGCCTATGCACCGACTACTGCGGCCGGCACCTACACGGTCCTCGCCACCACGACGGAGGGCGTCGCCTCCAGCTCAGCGGCGCTTTTGACGATCATCTCCCCCACCGCCGGCTTACCCCTCATCACCGCTCAACCGGTCGGTGCCACCGTGATTCCTACCGGCAGCGTGACCCTCATGGCGGGCGTGGCCGCCAATCCCGCGGCGACGTACCAATGGTTCCGCAACGGCCAGTCCCTCGCCGGTGAAACCGCTCTGACGCTCACCCTCACCAACGTCACGAGCGCCGCCACCTACACCGTCGTCGCCACCAATTCATACGGCTCCACCCCGTCCGCGCCAGTCTCTGTCCGGCTCGGTGCGTCCCTCGATTTTGGTCCTTCCGCACCGAGCCAGACCGTCGCCGCAGGCTCGCCCGCGACGCTCACCGTGTCGGTGCAGAGTCCCTCCCCCCTGATTTATCAATGGCGGAAAAACGGCGTCGACGTGCCCGGCGCCACGGGGGTCACCCTCTTGTTTGCCGAGACGAAACCCGCTGACGCCGGCACCTACACACTCGTCGCCGCGCACAGCGAGGGCTCGCTGGTTTCTGCGCCGATCGTCCTCGGTGTGAGCGTTTCACCGTTTGCCGGGGTCTACTTCGGCACGCTCGCGAGCGGCGAACCTTTCGCGCTCTCCGTCGGACCCGATGCTGTCGGCGCATTGATCGGCTTTCGGGCCGGTGCCAACCAAGCGGTGATCGCCCGCAGTTTCATCGTTCAACTCGACGGCACCTTCACGGCGACCGGTGAAACTACCACGCGCCAGCTCGCCTCGTTTTACGCGGGCGCCGTCACCGGAGTCATTGGCGCGGGCACCGTCACGGGCAACCTGGTCGCCGGCGACATCGCGTTTGTCGGTACTCAAAAACTGGCGACGGGTGGGTCTGGCTCGATCGCCGGTTATTATCAGGGCGTCACCATCGCCGCCGCTCTGGGCGAAATGCATGCCATCGTCGCTGCCGATGGCACGTTGCAACTCGTCGCACTGGATACCACCGGCGCCCGCGCGGCCAGCGGTCAAGTCGCCGCCAACGGCGCGTTTTCCGTCGGCCAGCCCCTGTTCACCTATTCCGGAAACCTCGGGGTCAACGGCGCTGCTCTCACCGGAACGTTCCAGCCCACCGGTGGCGCCGCCGTCTCGTTCGCCGCGCCCGGCGCGCCGGACGGCGTCGAGCGTCTCGCCAACGTCTCCACGCGTGCCCTCGCCGGCAGCGGCGCGCGCACCCTGATCGCCGGCTTCGCCATCAACGGCACCACCGCGAAGGATGTGCTCGTGCGCGCCTCCGGTCCGGCCCTCACGCTTTTCGGCGTCCCGGGCATCCTCCCCAATCCCCGGCTAAGGATTTTCAAAGACGCGACTGCTCTCTTCGACAACGACGACTGGAGCATCGGCGGATCCATCCCGCAAATCTCCGCCGCCGCCGCGCGTGTGGGTGCATTTCCATTGGGGATCGGGAGCCTCGACGCCACGCTCTTGGTCCGCCTCGATCCCGGCAGCTACACCGCGCAAGTCAGCAGCGCAGCCGTCGCCGCTGGCGTAGCGCTGGTCGAAGTCTACGACGCTGCGGTTGGCAGCACCGGAGCGCAGAAACTCATTAACGTCTCGACCCGCGCCGAGGTCGGCACGGGCGGCGATATTTTGATCGTCGGTGTCGTCGTGGCCGGCACTGCTCCGAAAAAATTACTCATCCGCGGCATCGGACCGGCCCTCGCTGCCTTTGACGTCACCGGCGCCCTCGCCGCGCCGCGTCTGCAACTCTACCGCGGCAACCAACTCCTGCGCGAAAACACCGGCTGGTCCGCCGGCACCGACGCCGCGCTCATCGCCGCTGCGGCGGTGCAAGTCGGCGCCTTCGCCCTCGCCGATGGCAGCAAAGATGGTGCGCTCCTGTTGTATCTTCCGTCCGGCAGCTACACCGCGCAAGTCAGCAGCCTCGCCAGCACCACCGGCGTCGCCCTCGTCGAAGTTTACGAGGTGCCATGACCCGCGAAATGATCACCGTGGACCTTGCCGCTATGAGTTTTCGTATTTCCTCTTCCGTCCTCGACCCCACTGCGCTCCAACGCGCCCTCGCCGATGAACGCGCCGGCGCGTGCGTCACGTTTGAAGGCTGGGTGCGCAATCGCAACGAGGGTCAGCCCGTCCTCTCGCTCGAATACGAGGCCTACGCCTTGCTCGCCGACAAAGAGGGCGCGCGCATCGTCGCCGAGGCGCGTGAGAAATTTCCGATCCTCTCCGCGCACTGCATCCATCGCGTCGGCCTTCTCCAACTCGGCGCACTCGCCGTCTGGGTCGGCGTCACCGCTGAGCATCGCGGCGCGGCCTTCGACGCGTGCCGTTACATCATCGACGAGGCCAAAGCCCGCGTGCCCATTTGGAAAAAAGAGCACTATACCGGCGGCACGACGGCTTGGATCAATTGCGCCACCCGCGGTGATTTCGCCGGTGATACCCGCTAGTTTCCCGACCCCGCACGCCGGCGCGCGTCCTTCACCATTCCTTTTTGTCGGCTATCCACGCGAATCGCTCGGCTATTCACACGAATCGTTCGACAAAATGCAGTTCGGGCACGTGTTTGTGTTTTCTGTCTTTGACCTCAGCGTAATTGGAGTTTCATATTTCAAACGATGGACGCTCACCCCTATGCGTTTCTTGCCCTCTTCGCCGCTGTGGCGGTGGCGTTTCCGCTCGCACTGCTAGCGGTGGCACAGCTGTGGTTCCGCTTCTTCCAACCGCCCAAACCTAGCGTCGACAAAGGTGCCGTTTACGAATGCGGCATCGCCGCGACGGGGGATTCGTGGATTCAGTTCAAGGCCCATTACTATCTCTACGCGATTTTGTTTCTGATTTTCGACGTCGAGGTGCTCTTCCTCCTGCCCTTCGCCGTCACCTTCACTACTCTGCCCGTCGGCGCCCTCGTAGCCATGCTCGTCTTCATCTTGCTGCTCGCTGAGGGGCTCGTGTGGGCTTGGCACCGCGGTCACTTGGAATGGAAATGAAAAACGTTAACCGCCCATTATCCGGATGAATCTACCTCAACCTCCTTTCTCGCAAGTTTCCATTCGTATTCATCCCTGTAATGCGTGTTTAAAAGGGATTCGGAGGATTGCCCCTTGAGTCAGGAAGTCACCCCGCCACCACCCGCCGTCACCGAAGCCGAGCGCGACGAACTCCGCCGCCAGGGCATTCTCCTTACCAGCCTCCAAGAGCTCTACACGTGGGGCAATAGCCACTCGGTTTGGCCGCTCAACTTCGGCCTCGCCTGTTGCGCGATTGAGATGATCGCCGCGTCGATGGCCAAGTTCGACATCGCCCGCTTCGGCTCCGAAGTCTTTCGCCCGTCCCCGCGCCAAGCCGACCTCCTCATTGTTTCCGGCACCGTCACGAAAAAAATGGCGCCTCAGGTGATCCGCCTTTGGAACCAGATGCCCGAGCCCAAATACTGCATCGCCATGGGTGCCTGCGCGATTTCCGGCGGCCCGTTTAAGCAGGGCTACAACGTCCTCAAAGGCATCGACCGTTTTATCCCTGTCGATATCTACATCCCCGGCTGCCCACCGCGCCCCGAGGCTCTTCTCCACGGCCTCGTCCAGTTACAGAAAAAAATTCAGGGCTTTAAACTCACCGGCCCCGACGCCCCGCGTCACCTCCGCGACGACCAGCCGTGCAACTGCCCCGTACCCGAATTCGGCGAACACGACCTCGAGCCGCCCGCCAACCCCGAAGTCTGGACCGCCCCGCCCGCCATCGTCCGAAAAGACTAAAGCCCATCGCCCTCCGAATCGTTCTCGTTCTCTTAATCGTTCTCGTTCTCTCCTTCGCCGCTCCCCCGCACCATGGAATCCCCTGAGCAGATTTGCGACCGCCTCCTCGCCCGGTTTCCCGGTGCCGAGATCTCCGTCGTCACGAATCCCGGCATCGCCGCTCAGCACTCGTTGCTCCTCGGCGCCGCCCACGCCCGCGCCATCGCCGAATTTCTCCGCGACGATCCTACGCTCAAACTCGACCAGTGCTCCAACGTCACCGGCATCGACTGGCCCGAAAAAGAAATCGTCGAAACAAAAAACATTTCCACGCCCGATCCGGCGAATCCGGCCGCCCCCCCTAAAGTCGTCGAACAAAAGACCAAGCGTCTCCAGCCCGGCTTTCTCGAGGTCGTCTATCATCTCTACTCGATCACTCACCGCCACGGCCCCGTGATTTTCCGTCTGCGCACTGGCAACCGCACCGATCAGGCTACCGTCCCCTCGCTCACGCCCGTCTGGCGCTCCTGCGAATTTCAGGAACGCGAAGTCTTCGATCTCTTCGGCGTCACCTTCGTCGGCCATCCCGATCTCCGTCGTATTTTGATGTGGGACGAGTTCAAAGACCACCCGATGCGCCGCGACTACGTCGAGCCCGACGATTACGAGTGGGAGCCCACGCCGCACGGCGCGGTCCTCGAAAAAGCCAAAGCCCATTATCCCACGCCGCCCGCCCCCGCTGCCGTCGCCCCCGTGAAAGGAGCCGTCGCATGAGTGTTTCCGATCTCTCAGCACTCACCGCTCAACGCGCAACTCCCGGCGCGCGCGTGCGCGAGGTCCACGACAGTTTCCACGGCGATCTGCTCGAGGTCTCGATGGGCCCGCACCATCCGTCCACTCACGGCGTCTTCCGCATGATCGTCACGCTCGACGGCGAGACCATCGTGAAGCTCAAGCCCGTGTTCGGTTATCTCCACCGCAACCACGAAAAACTCGGCGAGACCGTCACCTATCTCGGGTCGATGCCTTACACCGACCGCCTCGACTATCTCTCGTCGATGACGAACAACTGGGCCTACGCCCTCGCCGTCGAAAAACTCGCCGGCCAAGCCGTCCCCGAGCGCGCCGAATACGTCCGCGTCATCCTCGCCGAGCTGACGCGTCTTCTGAATCACACCTGCCTCGCCGGTTTCCTCATGCAGGACTGCGGCTGCTCCGGCACCCCGCTCATGTATGCGTTTCGCGAACGCGAATACATCCTCGATCTGTTCGAATCACTCTCCGGCTCCCGCATGATGTGCAACTACCAGCGCTTCGGCGGTTGTCGCGTCGATCCGTCTGCCGACTGGCTCGCGGGCGCGCAAAAACTCACCGACCGCTACGGCACCTTCCTCGACGAATTCGAGACCCTCCTTACCGGCAACGAGATTATCATGGCCCGCACCCAGGGTGTCGGAAAACTCTCGCCCGAGCTCGCCATCAGCGCCGGTGTCACCGGTCCCATGCTCCGTGCCACCGGCGTCAATTACGACCTCCGCAAAGTGGACGCTTACGGGGTGTATCCGCGTTTCGATTTCCGCGTCCCGCTCGGCGACCACGGCGATGTCTACGACCGCTACATGATCCGCGTCCTGGAAATGCGCGAGTCGATCAAGATTCTCCAGCAGGCCCTCGCCGGTCTGCCCGCTGGACCGATCATGGACCCGAAGGCGAAGCTCCGCAGTTTCCGCCCGAAAGCCGGCGAAGCCTACGGCCGCATCGAAGGCCCGAAAGGCGAAATCGGTTTCTATCTCCTCAGCGACGGCAGCCCGAATCCCTACCGCTACCGCATCCGCCCGCCCTCCTTTATTAACCTCACCGTCCTCGAGGATATGTGTCTCGGCCACACTGTTGCCGACGCCGTGATCATCCTCGGCTCCGTCGACATCGTCCTCGGCGAAGTGGACCGCTGAATTTTCGCGCAACACGAAAACCTTATTTGATCCAACCAACTCAATCCATGAACTCCCCACTTCACCTCTCCCCTTTTCCGGCCCGGCGGAAAATGAACTAGGTTATTGCGGAGCAAAAATCTCATGCTCGGCACCGGATTACTCCAAGGCCTCGGCGTCACCGCGAAAAACTTCGTGGGGTCCTTCCACGATCCTGCACGGCTGACGACAATCGAGTATCCCGAGGTCAAAACGAAACTCCCCGAGGCCTACCGCAACTTCCCGTTCCTCGTCACCGAAAATGCCACCGATCCCATGGGCACGCTCCGTTGCGTCGCCTGCCAGATTTGCGAGAAAGAGTGCCCGCCGCAGTGCATTTACATCGAGAAATCGAAGGACAAGAAGCCCGACGCCACCGGCAAACCCCAACTTTTTCCCGCGGTTTTCGCCATCGATACCTCGGTCTGCATGAGCTGTCAGATCTGCGTCGAAGTCTGCCCGTTTGAAGCGATCAAGATGGATCAGGTTTACGAGATCGCGACCACCGACCGTTTCTCCGCGCTCCTGCTCAACCGCGAGCAGCTCGCGAAATCGAACGCGTACTATCACGAGATTCACCCGACGGAAGCCGCCGAGGTCGACGCCCGCCTCGCCGCCGAACGCAAAGCCGCCGAAGAAAAAGCCGCCGCCGCCGCCGCCGCAAAAGCCGCCGCCGCCGCCGCCAAACTGGCTGCCCCGGTCGCCCCGAAGCCACCCGCCGTATGAACCTCGCCGTGATCCCCGTAGCCGCGAGCGTGAGCGAGTGGTCCGACTCCTTCTTGGAACGTCTCCCACTCGTCGCCCGCGACTGGGTGACATCTTGGCTCCCCGAGCCCTGGCGCTGGCTCGTCAACAGCCTCCTTTCCATCGCCGTCATTTTGTCCGTCTTCGGCTTGCTCTTCGCCTACGTCACCCTCGCCGAACGCAAGATTCTCGGCCGTATCCAGAATCGCCCCGGCCCCAACCGCACCCCGATCCCGTTTACCAAGCTCCGCTTCTTCGGTCTCGCGCAGCCCTTCGCCGACGGTGTGAAGTCGCTCACCAAAGAAGACGTCGTGCCGCGCGGTGCCGATCACCTGCTGCACTTCCTCGCACCGGTCGTCTTGCTCGCGTTCTCGATCCTCACCTTCGCCGTCATTCCCTACGGCCGCCACCTCGTCCCCGTCGAACTCAACGCCGGTGTCCTCTACTTCTTCGCCGCCGGTGCCGCCACCGAACTCGCCGTCTTTATGGCCGGCTGGGCGAGCCGCAATAAATACTCCCTCCTCGCGGCCATGCGCGCCCTCGCGCAGCTCATCAGCTACGAACTCCCGCTCCTCCTCGCCTGGGTGCCCGTCGTCCTCGTTGCCGGCTCGCTCTCCACCACCGAAATCGTCGCCGCCCAAGCCGGCTGGCAATTCAACGTCATCCCGCATTGGCACGTGTTCACCCCGTGGGGCGCTGCCGGCTTCGCAATTTTTATGATCGCCGCCCTCGCCGAGTCGAACCGCTCGCCGTTTGACTTGCCCGAAGCCGAGAGCGAACTCATCGCCGGCCATCTCACCGAGTATAGCGGTTTCAAATACGCCCTCTTCTTCATGGCCGAATATTTCGGGATGATCGCCCTCAGCGGCATGGCCATCACCCTCTTCCTCGGCGGCTGGCATGCCCCGTCGCCCTATGTGGAGTTTATTCCGTCCTACGTTTGGTTCATGGGGAAACTCAGCGCGCTGCTCCTCGGCTTCATCTGGATTCGCGCCACTTTCCCACGCCTGCGCATGGATCAACTCACGCGTTTCGCTTGGAAATTTCTCGTCCCGCTGGCTCTGATCAACCTCGGCAACGCCGCCTTCTGGTCCCTCTCCTTCCACTGGTCCGGCCCGTTCCAAATTCTCCGCTGGCTCATCAGCGTACTCGTCGTCGTCGGACCCTTCGTCCTCCTCGGTCGCAAACTCAGCGCCGGAGTCGCCCCGCGCGTTTACCGTTACGCCGTATGAGCAATTTACGCCCGATCGCCTGCCCCGGAGCCGCGAGCGCCAGCGAGTGGATTCCGCGCCCTACGCCATGACCGCCGCGCTCGTCCTTATTGCCGTCTTCACGCTCGCGACCGCCGCCGTCGCGCTCTCGTTGCGCAATCTTATCCATAGCGCGCTCCTGCTCATCGCAAGTTGGTTTGGCATCGCCGCCTTTTACCTGTGGGCCGGCGCCGAGTTTGTGGCCTTCGCCCAGGTGCTCGTCTACGTCGGGGCCGTTTCGATGGTCGTCCTCTTCGCCGTGCTCCTCACCCGCCGCTCGCGCGCCGACACGGTGATCGCCCCTGACTCCGTCGCTCGCGCGATTTCTGCTGTCATCACCGGCATTGCCGTGTTCGGGGTGCTCGTCGCTGCCATTCTGAAGACGTCGTTTGCGCGCCTTTCTCCGGCGGGCGTCCCGCCACTTCCGAGTGGCACGGGGGTCTCGCCCGTAATTTCCGCGCCCACCGCCACCGTCCGCGACATTGGCATGCAGCTCATGAGCACGCACGCCGCCGCGCTGCTCATCATCGGCATTCTCCTGACCGTCGCCCTCCTCGGTGCCGTCGTCCTCGCCGCCCAAGATGGCCCCGAGTCGAAGCAGGAATCCCCATGAGCCTCGATCCGCTCCATCTCTGCCTGCTGTTTTCCAGCGCGCTCTTCTGCCTCGGCCTCATCGGCGCGCTCGCCCGCAGCAATACCATTCTCGTCCTCCTCGGCATCGAGCTGATGCTCAACGCCGCTAACCTTAACTTCATCGCCTTCTGGCGCTATGGCCCCGTCACGTCCCCCGCGACCGGCGTGATGTTCGTGATATTTTCCATCGCGGTCGCTGCCGCGGAAGCCGCCGTCGGTCTCGCCCTGATCATCGCCGTCTACCGCCACCAAAAAAACATCCGTCTTCAGGAAGCGAACCGCCTCAAAGGATGAAATTTTTTAACCACGGATTACAGGGATGAACCCGGATCAAACCAACTTTCTGCCTAGCGCGGTGCTTCCGCCCGCGTCCGTTATGGTGAAACGTGATGCAGACGCCCGCCCGCCCTGTCCGTCATGGGACTTTGGACATCAGGCCTTGGTCATTCTCATTCCATGAGCCTCTCCGCTCAATACCTTTGGGTCATCCCTGCGTTGCCGCTCGTCGCCGCAGCCATCGGCGCGCTCACGCCCCGCAGCGGTCGCAGCCTCGTCGCCGGTGCCGCGATCGTCGCCCTCGCCCTTTCGTTTTTCATTTCCTGCGCTGCACTCAGCACGGCTCTCGCGAATCCCGCCGCGCACCTCACGCACAACTTCACCTGGTTCGAACTTGGCAACGACACCGTCCGCCTCGGTTGGCTGCTCGACCCGCTCACCGCGTTCATGTGCACGATGGTGACGTTCGTCGGCACGCTCATCTTCATTTTCAGCCTCGGCTACATGCATGAAGATGAGAACTTCAAACAGTTCTTCTGCTTCCTGAGTCTCTTCGCCGCGGCGATGCTCGGCTTGCTCGTCGCCAATAGTCTCCTGCTCTTGTTCATCTGTTGGGAACTCGTCGGTCTCGCCTCCTATCTGCTCATCGGTTTTTGGTTTCACAAACCGTCCGCCGCCGCCGCCGCGAAAAAAGCCTTTATCACCACGCGCATCGGTGACCTCGGTTTCCTCCTCGGCCTCCTCTGGCTCTACGATTCAGCCGGTTCTCTTCTTCTCTACGACAACGGTAACGGCGTCCTTGAAGCCACCGCCCTCGGCGCGCTCGGTTCCGCTGCTACGGTCTGCGGCCTCAGCGTCGCCAGCGCCATCAGCCTGCTCCTCTTTTGCGGTGCCGTCGGCAAATCCGGCCAGTTCCCGCTCCACGTCTGGTTGCCCGACGCGATGGAAGGTCCGACGCCGGTCTCCGCCCTCATCCACGCTGCCACGATGGTCGCCGCGGGCGTGTTCCTCATGGCGCGCGTTTATCCGCTGCTCACGCCGGACGCGCTGCAGGTGATCGCCATCATCGGAGCCATCACCGCCCTCCTCGGAGCGACCATTGCGGTCGCCCAATACGATCTCAAACGCATCCTTGCTTTCTCCACCGTCTCCCAACTCGGCTACATGATGCTCGCGATCGGCGTGGGTGCGCCGAGCGCCGCGATCTTCCACCTGCTCACTCACGCGTTTTTCAAAGCGCTGCTCTTCCTCGGTGCCGGTTCCGTCATCCACGCCGCGCACCACGAGCAGGACATCCGTCAACTCGGCGGACTTTCGGTGAAGATGAAGCTCACCTTCGCTACGTTCGCCATCGGCACGATGGCCCTCGTCGGCGTGCCGCTGTTCTTCTCCGGTTTCTGGAGCAAGGAAGCTATCCTCCACGCCGCGCACGCCACTGCCGGTTCCCACTTCCCATTTTACGCCGCACTGGTGGGTGTCGTTCTCACCGCCTTCTACAACACCCGCTTGATTGCAGAAACGTTCTTCGGCCACGGGCGCAGCCACGCCGCCGAACACGCGCACGAAAACTCCGCCGTGATGACCACCCCGCTCGTCATTCTCGCCTTTTTCGCCATCGCCCTCGGTTTCCTCGGCACGCCCGTCTACCCGTGGCTCCAAGCCCGCCTCAGCGGTGAAACCGCCGTTCATGGTCACTCGCTCCTCGATGGCGTCGGCCTCCTCGTACTCTCCAGTGGCCTCGTCGCCCTCGGCATCGGCGCGGGTTTTGCCCTCTATGGTCGCACACTCCGCCTCCGCACCAAAGCCACCGCGCCCGACCCGCTCGCTATCGCCGCTCCGCGCACCCACGCGTTCCTCGGCGATCGTCTGAAATTCGACGAACTCTACGCCGCCACCTTCGGCGTCGTGAACACGTTTCTCGCCACGGCCTCCGACTGGTTCGACCGCTCCGTGTGGGGCGGCATCGTGCACTTCCTCGCTCTCCTCGGTGAATTCTCCGGCACGGTCAACCGCGAGGCCGACGAACAGGGCCTCAATGCCGGCTTCGACGCCACGAGCGAAAAACTCCGCGCCACCGGCCAAGCCTACTCCCGCGCCCAAACCGGCGACGCCCACGGCTACCTCCGTTTCCTTGCCGTCAGCTTCGTCGTCCTCGCGCTCGTCGCGATTTTGGGAGGTGGCGCATGAACACCCTCCCGCTCCTCTCCCTCGTTGTATTCACGCCTTGGATCGGCGCCGCCGTCCTCGCCCTTCTTCGTGGCACCAGCCCCGCCACCACGCGCGCCCTCACGCTCGCCTTCTCGCTCTCCACGCTCGCGCTCTCCGGCCTCCTCCTCGCCCAGTTTGATCCCCATTCCCTCTCTCCCCAATTCGTCGAGCGCCATACGTGGATCTCCGCCCTCAACGTCCACTATCACCTCGGCCTGGACGGCCTGAGCCTGCTCCTCGTCCTCCTCACGGGCATTTTGACGCCCGTCGCTCTTCTCGCCTCCTGGTCTTTCCTCTCCCCTTCTCCCCCTCTCTCCGTCTCTCCCTCTTCGGGTCCGCGCCTCTTCGGCTCCCTCTTCTTGCTCCTCCAGGGCGCTGCCCTCGGTGTCTTCCTCGCCCTCGATTTTTTCCACTGGTTCCTCTTCTGGGAACTCAGCCTCGTCCCCGCATTTTTCCTGATCAAGCTCTGGGGCGGTCCCGGTGCGCCGCGCGCCGCGTATCAATTCGTTGTCTACACGATCGGTGGCAGCGCGTTTATGCTCGTCGGTTTCGCCGCCCTCTTTGTCGCCGCCGGCACGCTCGATTTCACCCAACTCGCCCAACTCGGCCGCGACGGCACGCTCGCCGCGAAACTCCCCGGCGGCGCCCATGAGGTCGTCTTCCTCGGCGTTCTTCTCGGCTTCGCCGTCAAGGTCCCGCTGTGGCCCTTCCATACGTGGCTCCCCGCGACCTACGCCGAAGCCCCGACCGGTGCTTCGATGTTCCTTACCGGTGTCATGTCGAAGATGGGCGTCTACGGTTTTCTGCGGATTCTCTGGCCGATCTTTCCCGCCCCGTTGCACAACGCGGCGCCGTGGCTCATCGCCCTCGCCCTCGGCGGCGTGGTCTTCGGGGCCTTCGCCGCAATGAAACAAACCGACCTCAAGCGCATGGTCGCCTACTCGTCCATCAATCACCTCAGCTACTGCCTCCTCGCGCTGTTCGCCGTCTCTTACGCTACGGGCCGCAACGTCGCCACTGGTCCCGCCGCGTCCGCCGCGCTCAGCGGCACGCTCCTCCAAATGTTCAATCACGGCCTCTCCGCCGCCGCCCTCTTTGCCTGCGTCGGCGTTTTGCAAACGCGCAAAGCCCACGCGCTTTCCCGATCGAGTGGCACGGGCGTCCCGCCCGTGAGCCTGCACGATTTCGGCGGCGTGCGCACCGCCGCGCCGATCTTCGCCGGGCTGTGCGGCCTCTCCCTGTTCTCCTCGCTCGGTCTTCCCGGCCTCAACGGCTTCGTCGGTGAGTTCCTCATTTTCCGCGGCGTCTTCGGCCTGCATCCCGCCGCCGCGGCCATCGCCACACTCGGCCTCCTCGCCACCGCCCTCTTCCTCCTGACTTTCTGGCAACGCGTCTTCCACGGCCCGCGCGCCGGCGTCACCACCACCGCCTTCTCTGACCTCAACTCCATCGAACTCGCGACTCTCCTTCCGCTCGTCGCGCTGATGGCCGTGTTTGGTCTTTTCCCCGGCCTGCTCACCGGCCTCTTCAATCCGCTCATCACCTCGTGGGCCGACCACCTCACGCTACCATGACGAACCCGTGGTCAATGAGGGGCATCCATTGCCTCCACTTTTCGCTCCGGAAATGTCCGTGCGCCTCTCGGCGCATTTCAGTGTCCTCACGCCCTCCGATTTCTTGCGCCGTTTTGCGGCCAACCCTTCCGATGTCTTCGTCGCCGCTGCCATGAACGCCCTCCCGTTCACGATCTACGTCTCCTTCGCCGGCGCCCTCCTCGCGCTCGCGGCAGGCACACGCTCACACTTTGCCGCCCGCTGGATCGCTCTGGTCACCGCGCTCACGTCCTTCGCGCTTACGTTGCTCGCCGCGTCGTCGTTTGTTCCTTCGCCCGGACTCCAAACGATCATCGACCTCCCGTGGATCGCCGAACTCGGCATTCGCTACCACCTCGCGGCCGACGGTATCAGCCTCACGCTCCTCGTGCTCACCGGTCTCGCCGCCACCGTCGGCGTCCTTTTCTCGTGGAACATCGAGCACCGCGTCGGTGAATTTTTCGCGCTTTACCTCATCCTCATCGGCGGCGTCTTCGGCGTGTTTCTTAGTGCTGACGCGTTCACGATGTTCGTCTTCTACGAGATCGCGATTGTCCCGAAATATTTCCTGATCGCTAACTGGGGCTCGCCCGCGACGCGCGAACACGCCGCGATGAAGCTCGTCCTCTATTCGTTCGCCGGCAGCGCCCTCGTCCTCGCCGGTCTCCTTTGGGCCAACGCCGTCGCCATCGCCCACGGATCCGTTTCCAGCTTCTCCCTGAACGACCTCGCCGCCGCCGCCACGCACTTCTCCCGCGGCGAACAGATC
>Ga0208960_1001160_pt1 | contig 14243 bp, 6 predicted proteins | sample GreLakmeON33MSRF_FD_187703 | JGI IMG/M metagenome (GOLD analysis project Ga0208960, IMG submission 187703) | Freshwater lentic microbial communities from great Laurentian Lakes, MI, USA - Great Lakes metaG ON33MSRF (SPAdes) | ecosystem: Environmental > Aquatic > Freshwater > Lake | place: Great...
TCTGCTCGCCCGTCGCCTCGTCGAAAACGGCGCCCGCTTCGTCGAGGTCACCACGGAGTACGTGCCGTTCTTCCAGTGGGATACGCACGGCAAAGGCCACGAGACTGTCGCGAAGATGCACGCTGAGATTGACCGCCCGATTGCGCGCCTAATCCGCGACCTCGAGCAGCGCGGGCTGCTCGACCGCACCTTAGTAATCATTGCCAGTGAATTCAGTCGCGACGCCATGATTGAAGGCCGGCCCGGCTCGAAGGCCAAGGATCAAGCCTTCAACAAGTCCGGCGTCATGACGAGCCCCGACCACTATGGCCTGCACCGTCACTTCACTGGCGGCACGAGCGTTGTCATGTTCGGCGGCGGCGTGAAGAAGGGGCATGTCTACGGCGCGACTGCCGATGAGCGTCCGCTCGTCGCGATCAAGGACCCCGTGTCGATTTCCGACATGCATGCGACGATTTTCCGCGCGATGGGCATCAGCCCCAAGACCGCGTTCGATATCGAAGGCCGTCCGTTCTATGCGACCGAGGATGGCAAGGGCGTGCCGATCCCGATTTTCAGGAGCTGAGGGTGCGCAATGGCGCGGCGTGGGCGCGCACGGCGACCTCGATGAGCTCGCCCGTGCGTCGCATGGCCTCGTCGAGCGGCATGTCGTCGGGTTTAATGCCGATCAGCAAATCAAACTGCGAGTGGAGTTCGGCAGAGGTTTCGATGCTACCGGCTACGCCCACGACTTTTTTTCCAAGCTGGCGGGCTAGTTTAGCCACTCCTACCGGGCCTTTGCCTTGCAGACTTTGCCCGTCAAGGCGACCTTCGCCGGTGATGACCAAGTCCGCCAGTCGGATTCTTTCGGCGAGGCCAATCTGCTTCGCCACCAAGTCGAATCCGCTGGTCAGCTGACCGTTCGCAAAAGCCATTAGACCGAAACCTAATCCGCCAGCGGCGCCGGCACCCGGGATGTTTCGTAAATCCTTACCCAGGTTTTTTTGTACGAGATTCGCGAGGTGCGTGAGCCGTTCCTCGAACCAGACAAAATCGATCACGCCTTTCTGGGGGCCATAGATCCGGGTCGCCCCGGTCGGCCCCAGGAGCGGATTTTCCACATCGCAGGCGACGAGGACTTCGGTCGTCCATGCGGTCGCCGGGGGGATTATGCGGTCGGCCTGAAGTAAGGTATCCAGGGTGGGGGAGAATGGTTTGCCTTGAGATTCGAACCGATAGCCTAAGGCCACGGCCAAGCCGAGGCCGCCATCATTAGTCGCGCTGCCGCCGATGCCGATGAGGATGGAGCGGGCACCTTCATCTTTGGCCCGGAGCATCATTTCGCCCGTTCCGCGGGTGCTGGCTGTCTGGGGCTTCAGTTTCAAATCTCCGACCCCATCCAGTCCGCTGGCCGCGCTCATTTCCATCACGGCCTGTTGGGTGGCTTTAATTAGCCCGAAACGAATAGCCTTCGGCCGGTCCTGGGCATCGGTCACCTCGGCTGACCTCCATTCCCCCTGAGTTGATTTTATGACGGCAGCCGTGGTGCCCTCCCCACCGTCGGCGATGGGGCAGAAATCGAAATTAGCCTGAGGGAATAACCCTAAAAGTCCACTTTGGAGGCTTTTAGCCACATCTTCTGCCGACAGGGAGCCTTTGAATTTGTCGCTGGCGAGGAGGATGCGCATCGTGGGGCGGGTAAGAGTCTCTTGATTATTAAGAGGAAAGGCCTACCTTGTTAATCCTCAAAGTTATTCCCCGACACAACCCTAAGTCCATCTACTTTCCCATGTCCAAGCTGCTTCGCCAATCCGTCCTCCTCGCCTTGTTCTCCGGAGCTACGGTTCATGCCGCGGACGAACCCTCCAAGGAGGGCTTAGAATTCTTCGAAAAGAACATCCGACCAATCTTAAGCGAGCACTGTTACGAATGCCATTCGCTGGCGAAGAACTCCTCCAAAGGCGGCCTGATTCTGGATTCGCGCGACGGCATGCTCAAAGGCGGCGAAGAAGGTCCGGCGGTGGTGCCGGGCAACCTCGATAAATCTCTCCTGGTGCGCGCCATTAGCTATACCGATCCGGAGTTCTCCATGCCGCCCAAGAAAAAGGGTGGAAAAATCGACGACAGCAAAATCGCCCTACTGGAGGAATGGGTAAAAATGGGGGCACCGGCTCCCGTAGGCGCCGGCAATAAACTCACTGGCTTGACGGATAAGGCCAAGCAACATTGGGCCTTCCAGCCCATTAAGAATCCGGCACTGCCGGCGGTTAAGAGTAAGGGTTGGGTGAAGAACCCTATCGACCAGTTCGTACTGGCGAAGCTCGAAGCGGAAGGGCTGCAGCCCAATCCAATCGCAGATTCCGAAGCGCTCTTACGCCGCATCTTTTACGATTTGGTGGGGCTCCCGCCGACGTCCGAGCAGGTCGAGTTTTTTGTCAAAGCCTACGACGCTGCCAAGGCGCTGGACGTCCTTGCGGCCACCCGTGGCACCCCGGCGACGCATGCCGATGCGATCCTCGCCAAGCAGGTAGATTTCTTGTTAGCTTCTCCTCATTACGGTGAGCGCTGGGCTCGCCATTGGTTGGACACCGCCCGGTATTCTGACACCCGCGGACTGCAGGTCGACCAAGGGGAAAGCCTCTTTACCGACTATCGCTACGCCTACGCCTGGACTTATCGGGATTACGTCATCGACGCTTTTAATTCGGATAAGCCTTATAATGATTTCATCGTCGAACAACTCGCTGCCGATAAGATTCCCGGAATCAGCCAAGAAGATCCACGGCTGGCTGCACTCGGATTCATCACCGTAGGTAAGCGCTTCGAAGAGCAAAATGATACGATTGATGAGCGAATCGACACGACCACGAAGGCCTTCCTTGGTCTCACGGTCGCCTGTTCGCGCTGCCACGACCATAAGTTCGACCCGATTCCTGCGGTGGACTATTATTCGATTCACGGAATTTTTGCCTCCACCAAGGAGCCGCTGCAGAAGCCCGTGGTCGGGGCCACTCCGAAGACCGCCGTCGCCCGCGCCGATTTCCAAAAACGCCTGAGTCAATTGCAGGCAGAGCAAGTTGCGGGCTTCTTCAAATATATGAAGGAAGTCCGGGCCCGTTACGAAAAGGAATTAGCTGGACGCTTGATGATGGGTACGGTCAAGCGCGGCTCGTCAGAGGCCGGCGCCTATGCCGACAAGTACAAGATTTTCTTGGTGACCAACGATGACTTTGCCCCGATGCGCATTCAGAAGGATTCGCCCATCACCGGGCCCTTCGCGAAGGTGGCCGCCGTGCCGATTGTTTATTTTGCGGAGCGGGCACCAGCCGCGCTGGCCGAAGCCCTCGCCGACACGGAGCACCCCGTCAATCCAATCATCGCGGCCGCATTACGGAACTTGAAACCCAAGACGCTGGATGATGTCGCCGTCGTTTATCAGAAGGTTTATAACGATAATAAGGCCGCGATTTATGCTTACTTGGACCTAATCGCCAAGCCCGGTCAGGACGGAAAATCCGCCTCGCCGGCTATCGCCCAGTTAGCGGGTTATCCTTGGGCCGTCCCCACGCACGACGAGATTTTCGACAACGAAGAGATGATCGCGCTCTTTAACAGCCGTAAGTTCTGCGCCGAATGGCAGAATCGTCCGATTTACGGCGGGCAGCAAAATACGGCACCGATTGATTATTTCCGTCATGCGAAGATCAATGAACTTCGCCTGTCGCACCCTGGCGTGCCTGGCGAAGCGATGGCGGTACAAGATTCCGAAGACCCTAAGGATAGTTCGGTCTTTATCCGGGGTGATAAGCACAAGCTGGGCGCCGTAGCTCCTCGCCGCTTCCTTGAGGCGCTTTCAGGAAGCGCGGAACGAAAGCCTTATGTCGATGGCTCCGGCCGCATGGAATTCGCCCAGTCCATCATCAGTAAGGACAATCCGATCGCCTCTCGCGTCGCCGTCAACCGGTTTTGGATGAAGCATTTCGGCGAGGGCTTCGTGACTACCGCCGATGATTTCGGCAACATGTCACTTCCTCCGTCGCATCCCGAGTTGCTCGATTATCTCGCGTCGGACTTCATGCAGAACGGATGGAGCGTGAAGCGCCTGCACCGGATGATTGTTTTGAGTGCCACTTATTGTCAGGATTCGAATCCGAGCGCTAATCCGTTGGTCGCAAAGAAATCTGCGGTGGATCCCTTGAAGATCGACGCACCCAATCGCTTGCTCTGGCACGGGACCCTGCGCCGCCTGGATTTCGAGTCGATTCGGGACTCGATGATCCTCCTCACCGGAAAACTCAATCCGACGGTCGGTGGCCAGCCAGCTAACATCACGGACGAGCCGTTCAGTTATCGCCGAAGCCTGTATGGCTACGTCGATCGCCATCGTCTCAGCGATACGCTTTCGCAGTTCGACTACGCTGATCCGGACGCCGCTAACTCCCGCCGCACCTCGACCATCATTCCGCAACAGGCGCTTTTCTTTATGAATAACGCTTTGGCCATTGAAGCATCTCGCGCCGTCGCGGCTCGCAAGGACGTACTCAACGCACCTTCAGAAGACCAGCGCGTGGCGGCCATGTTCCGAGCGATTTTCCAACGTCGCCCGAGCTCGAATGAGGTTCGCATGGCTAATGAGTTTTTAGCAAAAGCCAAAGGGGCGATTATCGCTGGGCAGCGCGCCGGCTCCGCCAAGGGTGCGACCGCCGTAAAGACCGGCAAGCCTGCCGCCACGACAGTTGCGACTAAAGCGACGGTCGTCGCAGATGCGCCGATGATGATGGCGACGACCGGCGACACCGGCCGGGGTGGCGCCGAGGGGGTCCTGCAGAATGTCGGCGAGATGGTTTCGCGCAACCCGCTCACGCCCCTGGAGCTGTTGGCCCATTCCTTACTTCTTTCTAACGAATTCGTTTATATTAACTAAGGTTTAGGTAAATCACTGCGAGGCCAGCCCGTCGGCTGGCCTCGCTTGTTTTACGCCGAAATCGAGTCATCCTAGGGAACTCAATCGGGCGATTTGATGTCTAAATCTCTAGCTAAACGACATGTTCGCCCCACAGCGTCATTCCATTGCAGGCAAAACGACCTTAGTTCTTGGGCTGAATTCCCCCTTGATAACTCTCAGACCGTTGGGATGCTCACCCAATAGTGCCCGAAATCCCAGCATTTACCCCTTCTTCTTAAAATGAAAACCGCCCCAGTTTTATGTTTCCTGACCCTACTGGCCGCGCATGGCTTGCGAGCCGCCGACGTTGCCAATGCCGCCGACGCTGCAGGGCTCGCTTTCTTCGAAAAGAACGTCCGCCCGATTTTGGCCGAAAATTGTTACGAATGTCACTCCAACGAGAAGGCCACGACCAAGGGAGGACTGACTCTAGATTCGCGTGACGGCATGCTTAAGGGGGGCGAAGAGGGTCCCGCCGTGGTGCCTGGCAACTTAGAAAAGTCACTCTTGATCCATGTCGTTCGTTATACCGACCCGGAGTTTGCGATGCCTCCTAAGAAAAAAGGTGGTAAGTTATCCGACAGCAACATCGCGACTTTAGAAGAGTGGGTGAAGATGGGGGCGCCCTCTCCGAAAGGTAATGGGATGAAGCTTACCGGGCTGACGGAAAAGGCTAAACAGCATTGGGCGTTTAAGCCCCTGCAGTTGGTCCCCTTGCCCGAGGTTAAGTTAAAGGGTTGGGCCAAAAATCCGATCGATCAATTTGTCTTGGCGAAGCTCGAGGCCAACGGCCTTCAGCCGAATCCTTCGGCCGATCCCGAGGCCTTCTTACGGCGCGCATTTTATGACTTAATCGGCCTACCGCCGACCTCTGAGCAGGCTGACGCCTTCACCAAAGCCTATGATGCCGCCGTCCTGCAGGATAGTGTCTCGGCTCTTCGCGGAGCGGTGACGAACAACGCGGATGCGGTCATGGCCAAGCAAGTCGACGCCCTTTTGGCCTCGCCCCATTACGGCGAACGCTGGGCACGGCACTGGATGGACACGGCACGTTACTCCGATACGAACGGCAAACTCGACGTGAAGGATAGCTTTGAAGAATACCGTTACGCTTATGCCTGGACTTACCGTGATTACGTCATCGACGCCTATAATTCCGATAAGCCATACAACGACTTCATCGTCGAGCAACTTGCCGCGGATAAGATTCCCGGTATCAGCGGCGACGACCCTCGTCTATCGGCGCTCGGTTTTATAACGGTCGGCAAGCGCTTTGCGAATAACGACGATACGATCGACGAACGGATTGACACGACGACGAAGGCTTTCTTGGGCCTGACCGTGGCGTGCGCCCGCTGTCACGACCATAAGTTCGACCCGATTCCGGCGGCGGATTATTACTCGCTCCACGGTATTTTCGCCTCGGTTAAAGAACCGCGCGACTTACCGGTCATCGGCGTCACGCTGAAGACCAAGGCCGTGCGCGATGATTACCTCAAGCGCTTAGACGATTTACAGGCGCAAAGTGCGGCCGGCTATTATAAGTATATCCGCGAGGTGCGCACCCGCTATGAGAAGGAAATGGCCGGCCGACTCGTTCTCGCGACCGTGAAGCGCGGCTCGCCGGAGTTCGGAGATATCTCCGAGCGCTATAAACTCGAATTACAGCCCGATTTTGAGGCGATGCGGATCCAGCGTAATTCGCCCATCACCGGGCCCTACGCTCATCTCATGGCCGTGCCCTTCGCCCAATTCGCCGCCCGGGCCCCTGCGGCCATTAAGGCATCGCTGGCCGATGCGGAACATCCGGTCAACCCATTGATCGCGGCAGCCCTTCGGAATTTAAAGCCCAAGTCGCTCGATGATGTGGCTGCCGTTTACCAAAAAGTTTTTGCCGATAATAAATTGGCGATCATCGCCCATATCGATCGCTGCGCCAAGTTAGGCCGTTCCAGTAAGGATTCGGATTCGGCGATTGCTCAGCTTGCCGGTTACCCCTGGCCGGTGCCTGACGTGGAAGATATCTTAGACAACGAGGAACTGTTGAACATGTTCAATAGCCGCAAATTCTGCGCCGACTGGCAGAATCGCCCCATCTACGGCGGGTTAAATAACAATCGCCCAAATACTTATTTCCAGTTCACGCAAATCAACGCGCTTCGCTTGACGCACCCCGGCGCACCCGCTTCTGCGATGGTCGTCCAAGATATCGATGAGCCGAAGGATACCAATGTCTACATCCGGGGAGATAAAAATAAGAAAGGGGCGCTCGCGCCTCGTCGTTTCTTGGAGATTCTTTCGGGTGACGGCGAGCGCCGGCCCTTCGTCGACGGTAGCGGCCGGATGGAGCTCGCCCAGGCCATCATCAGCAAGACCAACCCGATTACCGCGCGCGTGGCTGTCAACCGAACTTGGTTGATGCACTTTGGGGAAGGCTTTGTTTCCACACCGGACGACTTTGGCAATATGTCCGAGAAGCCCTCCCATCCTGAGCTGCTTGATTACCTTGCCCATGACTTCGTCGAGAACGGTTGGACACTCAAGCGCCTGCACCGGTTGATCGTTTTGAGCGCGACGTATCGACAAGATTCCAATCCCGGACAGAACCCGCTCGTGCTAAGGCCGGGCGCGGTCGATCCGCTCAAGATTGACGCGGGTAATCGTCTTCTCTGGCGCGGCAATTTACGCCGCTTGGATTTCGAAGCGATTCGCGATTCGATGATCGTTTTGACGGGTAGGCTCGACTCTGCTGTGGGCGGCCATCCGGTGAACATTACCGATGAGCCTTACAGTTATCGCCGCAGTTTGTATGGTTACGTCGATCGTCGCCGTCTGAACGAAATGCTTTCGCAGTTCGACTATTCCGATCCGGATGCGACTAATTCTCGTCGCGGGAGTACCATCGTCCCGCAGCAGGCGTTATTCTTCATGAATAATCCGCTGGCGATTGAAGTCGCACGGACCGTGGCATCCCGGCCTGAAATCCTGAAAGGGACTTCAGAAAGTCAGCGCATTACGGCGATGTTCCGGGCACTTTTCCAGCGTCGCCCGACTAACCAGGAAGTAAAGATGGCCCACGATTTCTTGGAGCGCCAAAAATCGGCCCCTCTCCTTACGGTCACTCCAGACGTAGCGACCAAGGCGACTAAGGGTAGCGCACGCTATGCTAAGTCCGGGACCCCGCCCAAGACAGCTGGTAAAGCTGTGGCAGCGGCGGCAAGCCCCATGATGATGGCGGGAGAGGGCGGGGCAGATGCGCCCATGATGATGGCAGAAGTCGCAGGCGCTAACTTGATCTCTGGCATCAAGAATGTCGGAGAGGCTATTTCTCGTAAACCTCTCAGCCCCATGGAGTTATTGGCGCACTCTTTGCTGCTTTCGAACGAGTTCGTCTACGTTAATTAAGGTAAATTAACAGGTTTTTACGAGGCCGGCCCCAAAGGGCCGGCCTCGTTGTTTTAGGGTTTTCACCTTAAGTCCTTCTTAATCTTTCGCTTGCACTCTCTGGGGTGGGGTAAAAATTATATACCTAGTTAAACCCCTCAGTAATAATTTCGACCGAGTGGTCTTCTGCTCAAAAATATTTTCCGACTCCCTTTTATCACTTCTCTTCATGCATCCCGCCTCGCCAATATCTAGACTCTTAGCCTCAGCCATTTTGCTGGGATCAGTCGCGTTACAGGCGGATGACAAGGCGGTGAAAGCCGAGGTGAAATTCGATCCCGCTGGGCTTGAGTTCTTCGAAAAGAATGTGCGCCCCATTTTGACGGATCGTTGCTATAAGTGCCACTCTGTTTCCGAAGGCGTCTCCAAGGGCGGGTTATTGATGGACTCTCGTGCCAGCATGGTCGCCGGTGGCGACCAGGGCCCCGCCGTCGTGCCCGGCGACTTGAAGAAGTCGCTCCTCGTCGTTGCGATTCATCAGACTGATCCCGAGCTTTCGATGCCGCCGAAGAAAAACGGCGCCAAGTTGACTGCTCCGCAAATCGCCATTTTAGAGAAGTGGATTATGATGGGTGCCCCGGCCCCCGCGGGCGCGGCTGTGGTGAAACTCACGGGGCTCTCCCAGAAGGCCCGTGATCACTGGGCCTTTAAACCAGTCGGAGAATTTTCGGTGCCTAAAAAGCTGAGCGCCCCAGCGTGGTGCCAGAATGAAATCGATGCTTTCATTTTAAGCAAACTGGATGAGGTGGGTTTGAAGCCGAGCCCTTCTGCGAATGGCGAAGCTTTGATCCGGCGGGTTTCGTATGACTTGGTCGGTCTGCCGCCTTCGAATGCGGAGGGCGAAATCTTCGCCCGCGAATACGATGCCGCCGTGCTGCGGGATAATCTTTCGTTGCGCAACGGGCAGCCTGCCCGGGCGGCGGCTCAGGTCTTGGAGCGTGCGGTCGACAAGTTGCTCGCGTCTCCGCATTACGGAGAACGCTGGGGTCGTCACTGGCTGGATACCGCCCGCTACTCCGACACCAAGGGGCTCAAGAAAGCCGGCACTATCGACCGTTTCGAGAACGCTTGGACCTACCGCGACTATGTGATCGAAGCTTTTAATTCTGATAAGCCTTACGATCAATTCATCATCGAGCAGTTGGCTGCGGATCGCTTGCCTGACCTGACGAAGGATGACGCCCGCTTGGCGGCCCTCGGCTTCATTACCGTCGGTAAGCGGTTTATGAACAACGACGACACGATTGATGAGCGGATCGATGCCATGACGAAGGGCTTCCTGGGACTGACGGTGGCTTGCGCACGTTGTCACGACCATAAATTTGACCCGATTCCAGCGGTGGATTATTATTCCCTGCACGGAATTTTCTCTTCGATTGGTGAGCCGCTCAATGAGCCTGTCGTTAAGAGTGCCATGACCTCCGGGACGCGCGCCGTGCCTTCGGCCGTCAGGCTCGATTTCGAGAAGAAGATGACCGCCCTGCAGGACGATAATGTCCGCGGCTATTTTTCCCACATCACCCATGTCTTGAAGACGGTACACGCCGAGTTCGCCGGGCGCGCCCTGTCGAACATGGCCGGCGGCCCCCGTACGACTGGTGGCTTCGATATCCTGGAACGCTATAAGTTGACCTTCAATCGCGAGGTGGACGCCTCAATCATTGTCCAAACGAATTCACCGATCACCGGTCCGCTGGCTCGTTTGAAGAAAGTGAACGAAAAGAATTTCGCGCTAGAGGCGCCTAAAGTCATCGCCGCCGCACTGGCCGACCCCAGCTCGCCCGTGAATCCGCTGATCGCTGATGCCTTGCGCAATCTGAAGCCCAAGACAATCGATGAAGTCGCGCTCGCCTGTCAGGATGTGTTCAAGAAAAACCACGACCGCATCTTAGCGCATATCCAATTGCGCGCCACCGCTGGCCGCCGGGGAGATCGAGATGATCCCGCCATCGCCCAGTTGGCCGCCTATCCATGGCCTTTGCCTAATTACGAAGAAATTAACACCACGCTCCAGATGGCGTTGCTCTGCGAGACCCGGGAGTTCTGCGAACCTTGGCAGGCCCCGCCGAGCGCATCTTTCGTTAACAATAACAAGCCAGCTAAGTATTTCCGCTTCGAAGATATCAGCCAGTTGGAAATCACCCACCCAGGTGGCCCAGGTACGGCGATGGTCGTCTCCGACACCGAGAAGCCTCGCGACAGCTATGTCTACATCCGTGGGGACAAGAATAAGCGCGGGGCCTTGGCTCCGCGCCAATTCTTGGAAGTATTAGCCGGCCCCGAGCGTCAGCCGTTCTACGAAGGTAGCGGCCGCCGCGAATTAGCTTTGGCCATCGCCAGCCGGACGAATCCCTTGACCTCGCGCGTGTTGGTCAACCGTGTCTGGATGCACCACTTCGGTGCGGGTATCGTGACGACCGCTGACGACTTCGGTAACATGTCAGAAAAACCGTTGCACCCGGAGCTACTCGACTGGCTGGCGACAAACTTTGTCGATAACGGTTGGTCGCTGAAGAAATTGCACAAAAAAATCCTCCTCTCGGCTACGTATCGTCAGACCGCAAACCCCAGCCTCAATCCGCTAATCGTGCAGAAGGCGCAGCTTGATCCCACCAAGTTCGACTCCAGTAATAAGTATCTCTGGCATGCAAATCTCCGTCGCCTCGATTTCGAAAGTATCCGCGACTCCATGCTTTCCCTGACTGGTAAGTTGGATTCCGCGATGGGCGGCCGCCCGGTCAATATCACCGATGAACCCTACAGTTATCGTCGCAGCATCTATGGTTTCATCGACCGCGAAAAATTGAACGAATTACAGACTCAGTTCGACTTTGCTAATCCAGAAATGACTAACTCCGCCCGGAGTTCGACCATCGTCCCGCAGCAAGCTTTGTTCTTCATGAACAATCCGTTGGCCATCGATGTCGCCCGCTCCGTCGCGGCGCGTCCGGAGATGCAGAAGGCGTCATCGGATGGCGATCGCGTGGTACAGCTTTATAAAATCATGTACCAGCGTTCGCCTACGCCTGCCGAGTTAAAGATGGCTCGGGAATTTGTCGCCCGCATCGCTGGGTACGTGGATGAGCCGCCCGACGCTAAAGCTGGCAAGAGCGCAGCAAACACGAAGGCGACGAAGAGGGCCGCGAAGGCCCTGGCCGTTACGGCCACCAAGGTCGCCGCAGGCGAGGTCCAGGTCAAAACTGAGGTTAAAGGCGGGACTATCCAGAACGTGGGCGAAAAAGTCTCACGTAAACAGCCAATTTCCCCTTGGGAAATGCTGGCCCAATCGATGGTTTGCTCGAATGAATTTGTATATCTCAACTAACCCAATTTAATCACCCCCAATAAGACACCCCCATGGAAACTCCAAATTGCAGTAACAGCTTACCTACCCCCAACTCACGCCGTGAGTTCCTGCGCCAGACCGGCATGGGTATGGGCACCATCGCCTTCGGGACGATGGTCGCCGACTACCTCGTCGCCGATGCCCGCGCTGAAGTCGCCAGCCTCAAGCCTCGCAAGGCTCCGCTGCCGGCCAAGGCGAAGCACGTGATTCATATCTTCGCCGGCGGTGCGCCCTCCCACCTCGACACTTTCGATCCCAAGCCAAAGATGAAGGAATTGGCCGACATGTCCGCCTCCGGCATGGGTGGCGTGCTTTTCCCGTCGCCTTTCGAATTCAAGAAATCTGGTAAGTCCGGTTTGGAAATCAGCGAAATCTTTCCCAAGCTCCAGGGTGTCGCTGACGAAATGTGCGTAATCCGCTCGATGTACCACGAGCTCCCCGCTCACGGTCCAGCCGCCAAGCAGATGCACACCGGCTCCGCGATTCTGCCTAAGCCTTCCTTGGGCTCGTGGTTACTTTATGGTCTGGGCACGGAAAGTCAGGACCTGCCTGGTTTCGTTAGCCTCGGTGGCAACTCTGACTCGCGCACCTCGGCCTTCCTTCCTTCGCTCTACCAAGGGGCTAACACCACCTTTAAGCCTGGTGCGCCGCCGAGCAAGATCATGCCGAACCTGCAGAGCGAATTCACCTCGCAGGATGCTCAGCGCAAGCAGCTTGATTTGGTCCACCAACTCAACGAGCGCCACATGCAGACTGTCCAGAAGGACGAACAGCTCGAGGCTCGAATCGAATCTTTCGAACTCGCTTTCCGGATGCAGACTGCGGCCACCGACGCGTTTGATATCTCCAAGGAGGACCAAAAGACCCGTGATATGTACGGTAAGTCCGATCTCGGAGCCAAACTGCTTTGCGCCCGTCGCTTAGTTGAGCGTGGCGTTCGCTTCGTGCAAATCGATGCCGGCGGCTGGGATCACCACACCAATCTCTTCACTTCCATCAATCGCACTGGTGGTGCCATCGATACCCCTGCTGCGGCTTTGATTGCCGACCTTAAGCAGCGCGGTCTCTTGGACGAGACCTTGGTAATCTGGGGCGGAGAATTCGGTCGCACGCCTTCCACTCCTGGTCGCGTCAATCAAGCCAGCGGTCGTGACCACTGGGCAAAGGCCTTCTGCTGCTGGATGGCTGGCGGCGGCGTCAAGGGCGGTATGGCTTATGGCGAAACTGACGAAATCGGCGCACAGGTCGCTGCTGATGGCTGTCACGTCCACGACTTACACGCTACGATTCTTCGCTTGCTCGGTTTCGACCACACCAAGCTTACCTATCGCTACAACGGCCGTGACTTCCGCCTGACCGATAACTTCGGTAAGGTGGTCGATAAGATCATCAGCTAAGCGACTCCGGTCGCACCAACGGAAGGGCGGGCACCTCGCGGTGCCCGCCCTTCTTGTTTTCAAGAGGCCGCGGCTTGCGTCCGGCCTCCTTTGGTTTCTAATAGAATCATCCCCATGAAGCCGTTCCTCATTCTCGGCACTCTTTACGCCGCGATGCTCTTCGCGGCCCCCTTAGATCCGAAGAAAGAGATCGCTCGCAAGGATGCGGCTCGCGCCGAAGCGAAGGCTGAGCCGAAGCCAGAGGCCAAGCCGGCGGCGGAGATCAAGGTCGCGCCTCTTAGCGGCGAAGCGCCGAAGTCCGGCGTTAAGGGCACCGATGCGTTCGGTCGCACCCAGACGCGTTACGACAACGGCTTGACCGCCGTGACCACGCCAGACCCCTTCGGCGGCTCTGCCACGCGCTACAGCAACGGCGTCACCGGTTCGACCCGGACGGACCCTTTCGGCGGCTCGACGACCCGCTACAGCAATGGTGTGACGGCGACCACACGGCCTGATTCTTTCGGCGGCTCGACTACGAATTACAGCGACGGCACACGCGCCACGACGCGCACCGATCCCTTTGGCAACCAGGTCACGACTTATTCCGACGGCCGTCGCGAGACCATTCGCCCCGACCCGTTTTCTTCGGCTCCGGCGAAGAAGGATGGGGCGAATGAGCGGAAATGATGCGGGTGCCACCCAACAGGGCGCTTGAAACCCGCCATCGGCGGTGCAGTCTTCTGAACCTTACCCCATGAAGCGTCATCTCCATCTCTGGGCCGCCTTGGCTGCCCTTGTCCTCGCTCTCCCGGCCGTCGCCGCGGAGGCCTTCACTTCCGGTCCGGGTTGGCTCGAGTTCCCTGCAGGCAAGGGGCCCGGTGCCAGCAAGCATATCGTGCTCATGGCCGGCGATGAGGAGTATCGTTCGGAAGAGTCGATGCCGATGCTCGCGCGCATCCTTTCGGAGCGCCACGGCTTCAAATGCACTGTCCTCTTCTCCCATGACGACGGCGTAATCAATCCGAACAACGGTGCCTCCCTGGGCAAGCCCGAGGCCCTCGACACTGCCGACGCCCTCGTGCTCGGTCTACGTTTCCGTAAGTGGAATGATGGCGCTCTCGCGAAGTTCGACGCTGCCATCAAGCGCGGC
>Ga0208960_1001161_pt1 | contig 14243 bp, 12 predicted proteins | sample GreLakmeON33MSRF_FD_187703 | JGI IMG/M metagenome (GOLD analysis project Ga0208960, IMG submission 187703) | Freshwater lentic microbial communities from great Laurentian Lakes, MI, USA - Great Lakes metaG ON33MSRF (SPAdes) | ecosystem: Environmental > Aquatic > Freshwater > Lake | place: Great...
AAGGACAAGGCAGTTCTGGTCTTGTTGAAGGCGCGGCGGGTGTTGGCGTGAAATGGTCTCGGCAAGTTGGCCGATCTCGTGGGTGCTTTTCCTAACTGCTGATCAGGTGCAGACCGTCAGGTCCTTCGATATCACTCGCCGAAACGGATTCGTCACGCATAGCAAACAGTTTGGCAGATTGATGCAGCTCTTCAACGAGCTCGAAACAAAACAACTCGTCTCGCTGAGTGAAGTACCAACTCAGATCACATGGAACCCCAATCCAATTCCAAAGGATTCGATCGACATCGCAGACATCATGCGCTTGCTGAGCATGGGCGTGGACTCCGTCGTGAATGCGCCAGTACTGACAATATCTGTTGGTTCTGTGCGGTAATTTCGCTGATTCGCCACTGGTATGCAATTCGAGAATTACCCACGCCGTGCTGCGTGAAACACATTCAAAAGAATTTGATCAGAATCACGCCAGCAATAATCAGCGCGACACCGCCCAATCGCACCGCAGTGATTGGATTCTGTTGCGCCACAAGAATGTCGAAATGCTCGAGCAACATTGAAATGATCATTTGTCCCGCGACCACAAGCGCAAACGTGAGCCCTGGTCCCAACTTTGGAAACGCAAGAATAATCACCGTGACATAAAATGCGCCCAAGATTCCACCAAGCCATGCGTACGCCGGAGCGCCTCTGAGTCCGGTCCATGAAACATTTTGGCGAGTTAGGAATACATACAGCGCCACCGAAATTGCGCCAATGATGAACGAAATCATGGAGGCGTGAAAGGGACTTTGCCCTTCGTGGCCCAATTTTGTATTCAGCGCACCTTGCAATGGCAACATGGTTCCCGCAACCAGCGCCAACAGAATCCAGAAAATATTGCTCATTAGAAAATGGGTCCTCGAACTCTTGTGATACGAAATCCTAGTCGCTTTTGCGGATTTCAATCGAATGACGATGCGGTTGGACGGGAGACCAAATTTTGGAATGTCCACTCAACCAATCTTCGCAGTCACCATCCGCAACAGCGCCGCGGTATCAGGAGAATTGACGTCGCTGCAGTCGATCATCATGAATCGCTCGCTGCCGATCAAATCACTTGCACGCCAACGCGCTTGCGCTTGCGGCGCAACCATGCTGAGAATCACAACGAAACCTTGATCAAGCAAGATGCGCGCCGTCTCGCTGGCACGCCTGAGATTCTCACTTCGCTCTTCTTCGGTGAACGCAAGATCACGACTGAGTCCTGCGCGGAGCATCTGCCCATCGAGCACAACCACAGCGTGACCCTTCTCGAAGAGTCCGCGTTCAAGTTCAAATGCGCGAGTCGTCTTGCCACTGCCAGATGATCCATACAACAAGATCGCAAGGGGCTTCTGTTTCCACCGCGCCTCGCGCGCTGCCGTACTGACAAGACTCTGCCCAACTGGTGCACGAAGCGTCGGCGCCGCTGCTGTTTCCCAGTGCGCGCGTCGTGCATGCGCATCACTCGCATCTCCCGTGCGAATCATTCCGGCTGCGCTCGTTGCGTTGGTCATCCGATCAATCAAGATCACACTGCCCGTGCCGTGAATGCGACGATATGGATCAAACGCAATCGGTTGTTCTGTCTCGATCTCGATGCGACCAATATCGTTGAGTGCAAGCGAGTCGGTCTGCTGCGCTTCGAGCGTGTCGACATTCACGCAGTGTCGCACACGCGTGACGCGCGCTGGGGTCGTTCGCGTTCCACACTTCAATAAGTACGTCTTGCCCGCAGTGAGTGGAGTTTCATCCATCCACACAAGATCACACTCGAATTTCTGCGCAACGAGTGTTTCGGTTGATCCACCGAAACACGAAACAATATCGCCACGACTGCAATCAACCTCATCTTCGAACGTGATCACAACACTCTGCGGTGCGCGAGCGAGCGAGAGATCGCCACCATCTTCAGTTGAGCGCGCGATGCGCCGCACACGCGTCTCGCGACCCGAAGGCATGATCCGCACCCGATCCCCCGCTTTCACGGTTCCAGAAGCAATCGTGCCAGCGAACCCACGAAAGTCCAGCGATGGACGAATCACATACTGCACCGGCATGCGAAATGGAGCGACTGGCGAAGCATGCTCGACACGCACCTTCTCGAGCAACTCCAAAATTGGTGCGCCGCTGTACCAAGCAGCGTTCGTTCCACGCGTAACAACATTCTCGCCAGTGAGCGCACTCACGGGCACCGCGATAGGACCTGCAATCCCAACCTTGACGCAATAGTCGAGAAACTCGCTCTCGATTTCGCGAAAGCGTCCTTCACCCCATCCAACAAGATCCATCTTGTTCACCGCAGCAACAACATGACAAATGCCAAGCAGACTTGCGATGAACGCGTGTCGACGCGTTTGTGTCGTCACTCCACTGCGCGCATCAATCAATGTGATCGCCAACTGACAATGGCTCGCACCAGTCGCCATATTGCGTGTGTATTGCTCGTGCCCTGGACAATCGGCAATGATGAAACTGCGATGGGCTGTTGCGAAATATCTGTACGCAACATCAATCGTGATTCCCTGCTCGCGCTCTGCTTTGAGCCCATCAACGACAAGCGCCAAATCCAAAGCGCCGCCTTGCGTTCCATGCACCTTGCTCTCGGCTTCAATCGCTTTTAAGTGATCGTCATACAAGCGCCCCGTGTCGTGCAGCAGTCGACCGATGAGAGTGCTCTTGCCATCATCGACTGAACCGCACGTGAGAAAGCGCAACAACTCGTTGCGCTCATATCGATGGAGATACTCGCTGACAGATCCGCCTGGGATAAAAGAAAGTGTCATCAGAAATAACCCTCTCTCTTTTTTTCTTCCATACTTCCAGATTGATCGTGATCAATGAGTCTTCCTTGACGCTCGCTTGTATGTGCGAGCAGCATCTCTTCAATCACTTTTTCGAGTGTGTCAGCATCGCTCTCGACCGCTCCACTCAGCGGATAGCAACCAAGCGTACGAAAGCGAACTTTTCGCTCGACAACTTTTTCGCCAGGCTTCAATACAAAGCGGTCATCATCGCGCATGATCAACATGCCATCGCGCTCGACAATTGGGCGGGGCTTCGCGAAATACAAAGGCACCACTGGCAAATTATGTCGATGGATGTACAGCCAAACATCAAGCTCTGTCCAATTGGAAAGTGGGAAGACACGAATGCTCTCGCCTTCATTCAGTCGCGTGTTGTAGAGATTCCACAGTTCAGGTCGTTGATTCTTTGGATCCCACCGATGGTTGCGATCTCGAAAACTGAAAATGCGTTCTTTCGCGCGACTCTTTTCTTCATCACGTCTTGCACCACCAATCGCCGCGTCGTGCTTTCCCGCTTCGAGTGCCTGTCGAAGCGCCTGCGTCTTCATGACATCCGTATGAACTTTACTTCCGTGGGTCAAAGGTGAAATCCCCTGGCGCACACCTTCTTGGTTGATGTGCACGCAAAGATCAACGCCCAACTTCGCAACAGCCGCATCTCGAAAAGCAATCATCTCGCGAAACTTCCAAGTCGTATCGATATGGAGCAGCGGAAACGGAGGCTTTGCAGGCCAAAATGCCTTCATCGCCAGATGCAAGAGCACCGTCGAGTCCTTGCCGATGGAATACATCAAGACCGGCCGCTCAAAACTGGCGGCGGTCTCTCGCAAGATATGAATTGCTTCGGCTTCGAGAATGTCGAGATGAGTCAGTTGCATTCTTGGTCCAACACCGAAAGCGTAGCGGTTGAGTTACTCTTTCGGGAGATGGATCCCGTCTTATGGCACCCGTGGCTGGTTGGTGCAGTCCTTGTGACCGCAGTCATTTTAATGGTCCGCGGTCGAGCGCCGGATATTGCTTTGCTTTGTGGGCTGGTCGTTGTGATGCTTGCTGGAGTCATCGATGCGGGAACAGCCATTCGAGGCTTTGGAAATGAAGGTCTTCTGACTGTCGCAGCTTTGTTTGTTGTTGCAGCTGGGATGCAGAACACGGGAACTATTCGATGGCTCGCGTCACTTCTGCTTCGATCAGGAAGTGGGATTCGATCGACGCTTGCAAATCTTTGCATCCCAACTGCATTTGTCAGCGCATTTCTGAACAACACGCCAATCGTCGCCGTGCTGACTCCCGCCACCATTGATTTCGCAAAACGACAGCGATACTCACCATCGAAACTTCTCATGCCGCTCTGTTTTGCGACCACACTCGGCGGAACATTAACCCTCATTGGCACGAGTACAAATCTTGTCGTCGCAGGACTTGTCGAATCTGCGGTCAATACGGCGGCACCTGATAAATTGAATGGTCTGCACGCAATTGGATTTTTCGAAATCACACGCATTGGATTGCCGCTTGCAATTATTGGTATTGCGTATCTGATCTTTGCCGCGCCGAAATTTCTCCCTCAGCGGATTCCGGTCATCGAACCACTCTCCGATCCGCGGCAATACACAGCACGACTCGAAGTTGCTGCTGGTGGTCCACTTGATGGACGAACAATTGCCGAAGCGAAACTCCGAAGACTGGATGGACTCTTTCTCGTGGAGATACAACGGGCGGGTGATTCCATTTCCGCGCCTGGTCCAGATCAAAGGCTTCGTGGAAACGACACGCTTGTTTTCGCTGGCGCAGTCGAACAAATCGTCGCGTTGTGCTCAACTCCAGGTTTGAAGCCCGATGGCGAAAAGAAAACTTCTACGAATTCTCGTAGTCGATTGATGATCGAAGCAGTTATCTCGAATTCATTTCCAGGTCTCAAAAGATCAATACGCGAATTCGGATTTCGTGCTCGATACGACGCTGCCGTGATTGCTGTCGCACGAAATGGTGAACGTGTAACAGGTCGAATCGGTGACATTATTCTTCAAGTGGGCGACACGCTTCTGCTGGAAGCAAACGAAAGTTTTCTCGCGCGCAATCGATCCAGTCGCGACTTTTTCCTTGTGAGTGGACTGCCAAGTTCTGACCTGCGACCACAGCGTGCAATCCTTGCTCTTTCAATTCTTATCGCCATGATTGGGGCGGCAACCTATTCAGGAAACATGTTGGCGCCAGCTCTCGCCGCTGCGGTTGCGATGGTTGTCTGTGGATGCTTGCGTGCGGCAGATGCGCGCGCATCAATCGACATTTCGATCTTGTTGGTCATCGGAGCAGGTCTTGGACTTTCCAATGCAGTCGAAGCCAGCGGTCTTGGTGCATCTCTTGGACAATTCATCCTTGGACTTGGTGCGGGATCCGTTCTTGCAAGTCTTGCAGCTGTCTATCTCGTGACCGTCATTTTGACATCGCTGATTTCCAATGCCGCTGCTGCCGCGATTGTCTTTCCACTTGCACTTGCAACAGCAACACAAGCGCACACAGATCCGATGCCGTTCGTTCTCGCAGTGCTCTTCGCTGCGAGCGCTGCATTCGCAACTCCGATCGGCTATCAAACCAATCTCATGATTTACGGACCAGGCGGTTATCGATTCAGCGATTTCGTACGATTTGGTCTTCCTCTGAACATAATCGCATTCATCATCACCATCTCATTGCTCGCTTGGCAGTATGGTCTCTGGACGACCACATGATGAATCACTCGCCAACACCTACGCCAGGAGCAATTCCACACGAGCGACTCTCGATTGATCGTCGTGTTCAATTGCTTGGCCGTCGTGGTTGCACGATTTGGCTCACTGGACTTCCCGCTTCTGGCAAGAGCACGATCGCCCTCTTGATTGAAGAAAAATTACTTACAGAAAAACGTCCCGCGCTGATTCTTGACGGTGACACACTTCGACATGGGCTCAACGCAGGTCTTGGATTTGATGCGGGTGGCCGCGCTGAAGCTGTTCGTCGAGCAGGAGAATCTGCGCTCCTGATCGCAGAAAGTGGTGCGGTTGCGATCGTCAGTATGGTCAGCCCATTTCGTGCGGACCGAGATGCGGTGCGCGCGCGCCACGCCAAAATTGGTATTGCGTTCATCGAAGTATTTGTTGATGCCCCCCTTGCGGTCGCAGAATCACGCGATCCCAAGGGTCTTTATAAGAAGGCACGCGCTGGGGAGATTCCGACTTTCACTGGCATCACGGATCCATACGAAGCGCCGACACGACCAGAGGTGCATGTTCGAACACACGAGAGCAGCGCGCATGAATGCGCGATAAAAATTTTCGCGGCAATGACCGCATAGCATCGCTGCAATGCGTTGGTTCTGGCTCTTCTTTATTATTTTGATTATCGCTGCACTTGTGGCGCTCATGCGTTCGAACACGAACGATGATTCAGCCCCGATGATGGACACGCCAACTTTATCTGAAGCGCGGCCGGAGGCTTTGTCTGCCTCACCATCTCCTGAACCCACGAATGTCATTCGCGTCGACGCGCGAACAATCCAACTCGATGGACGATTCGATATCTCTGGAACAGGATCGATTTCTGATCCATATAAAATCACATGGCCACTGATGTTGTCTGCACAAAGTGGCATGGGTTCTGATGGTGTCATCGCAGTGCCGAAATACATATCACTTCTTGACGGCACATCTATAGAAATCAGCGGCTATCTCGCTCCACCCGTTGCGCGCGATCTGACGGAAGAGTTGCTGATGATGCGAAACCGATGGGATGGTTGTTGCATCGGCACGCCGCCGACTCCATTTGACTGCATTGAAGTGCGACTGGACAAAGCGATTCCGATCAAAGGAAAACATCTCATTCAATATGGAACCATCCGTGGAATTCTTCGTGTTGAACCGTTCAGCGCAGGAAAATATTTGTTGGGCTTGTACCGAATCGAACATGGACAAGTCGAAGGCTTCGGCGGGTAAAGTCTTGGAATGTTGACAACAATTATTTCGTTGATTGCACTCTGTACTGCGCTGACACAAACAGATTCAATCGTCGCCTCAAAAGGCATCGCAATTTCTGGAGTTGCACGATCAGCAAGGTCACCGATCCAAATTGATGGCGTTGCTGCACAAATTGTTGCGGGCACATTTCATCCGCAGGCAGGCGATCGTGTTGAAATTCCACTGCCAATTTCTGCTGAAAAGTCTCATGAAACAAGCGGTATTTGGAGAGAAATCAAGCCAGACGAAAATGGATCCTTTGATTCCACTTCGTTCTCAGGCGGCTATCTCTTGCTCTCCTTCGAAAGCCCCGCGAATCAAATCATGCTCTTGGAAGCCACCGGTCACGGAATGGTTTACTTCAATGGTCCGCATATGGGCGATCCATACGCAACTGGATATCAACGCATTCCACTCGATATAAAAAAGGGAATAAACCAATTTGTCTTCGCGGCAGGTCGTGGACCAATTTCAGCAAAGCTTGTCGCCCCGCGTATCAGCGGCCCTCAGTTTGATACGCGCGATCTGACCGCACCAGATCTTGTTGTTGGCGAATCACTGGATGCATGGATTGGAATTCGAATCATCAACGCGGCAAATATTCCTGCAACAAATCTTGCGATCGAAATCGAATCGCAAGATGGCATCACGACACGAACACCAGTCGCGATGATTGTGCCACTTGGAATTTTCAAAGCGCCTGCGCGGATTCGAAGCGGTCCATTCGGACTTGAAGGTCCAGCTCGATTTCGCGTCGCACTCGTTCGCGCAGATTCTCCAGATGGAGATGCGAAAGGAATGCTCGACGAAACAACGATCGAACTGACCGTGAAATCTTCAACCGCAACACGCAAAGAAACTTTTCAAAGCAAGATCGAAGGTAGCGCGCAATACTTTGCTGTTGTTCCTGCGGCAAAGCCAACTATAAAAAGTGAAGCCCGTCCAGGAATCGTCCTTTCTCTTCACGGCGCAAGTGTTGAAGCACTCGGTCAAGCACAGTGCTATGCGCCACGTGATTGGGCATTCATCATCGCACCAACCAATCGAAGGCCGTATGGTTTCGACTGGGAAGATTGGGGACGAATCGATGCGCTTGAAGTTCTCGACACAGCACGCGAACGATTTCGTACCGATCCACTGCGCCAGTGGTTGACTGGTCACTCGATGGGTGGACACGGAACGTGGCAAATTGGCGCACAAAACAACGATCTTTTTGCGGCGATTGCTCCGAGCGCTGGTTGGATTTCTTTCTTCACATATGTCAAGGCTCCAACGGCCGCAATCGACGCGAACGATTTCGTTGGAAAAATTCTTGATCGTTCTGCAAATCCAAGTCGGACGTTGCTCTTAAAAGACAACTATTTATCACAAGGTATTTATGTCTTACATGGAGATGCGGACGACAATGTTCCCGTCACTGAAGCACGAGAGATGCGCGCGCAACTTGGATCGTTCCACCCAGACTTCGCATATCACGAACAACCCGGCGCTGGGCATTGGTGGGGAAATGAGTGTGTCGACTGGCCGCCGCTTATGGATTTTCTCAAGGCACGCACCTTGCCTCTACCAGAATCTCGTGATCATATTTCTTTCACAACCATCTCTCCAAACAATCACGCAACAAATGGCTGGGTGACAATCGATGCACAGTTGGTCGCTCTCGAACCAAGTCACGCAGATATGACAATTGATCGCAAGGCGAAGTCTGTCAGCGGCACAACTTCAAATGTCGCAAGACTTGGACTTTCAGTTGATCTCGATGGAGACGAGGATCAAATCACGCTCGATATCGACGGAGTAAAATTGGTTGCAACAGAACCAGATGGTGGCGAACTTCTTTGGATCGAGCGAACACTCGCGCCAGATGGAACGATCACGCCGTGGCGAATAAGCACTCCACCAAATCCCAATCAAAAGTGTGCTGCGCGCATGGGGCCTTTTAAAACTGCGTTTACAAATCATCCTGTCCTTGTCTATGGAACATCAGGAACACAAACGCAAATGCTTGCACTTCTTGCGAAGGCTCGATACGACAATGAACAGTTTGTGTATCGGGGCAACGCATCATTCGAGATCGTCGACGACAAATCGTTTCTGCAATCTGCAAACACACATTTCAAAAATCGAAATGTCATTCTCTATGGCAACGCAGAGACAAACGCTACATGGAATTCCCTGCTCGCCACATCGCCGATCACTGTGCGCAACAATGAAATCATTGTGCAAACATCCGACAACGCGACGACAACAATCAAGGGCGATGATCTTGGCGCAGTCTTTGCATTCCCCCGTCCAAATTCCGACAGCGCACTTGTCGGCGTCGTCGCTGGAACAGGCGCTGCTGGCCAAAGTCTGCTCGATCGGGCTCCATACTTTGTTGCTGGAACGGGATATCCAGACCTGGCTATTTTTCGGGCAAACATGCTCGAAGCCGGCTCAATAGGAGCAGTTGGTGCCTCATTTTTTAGCAACGATTGGACACTTTCGCCCATTGATGTACTTTTGTGGCGGAAATCACAATGACCAGCACAATCCCATCTCTCTCGGCTCGCGCCAATGACGTCGTCCCAACAAGCGAACTCGGCAGTTTCGAAATCGTTCGCAGACTCCCGGTGACTACTTGGTCGCTTCGTCCCAAGGCTTTCGTTCCAGCAATCGCAACGACCAACGAATCCGCACTTGCATTGCATTCGCTTGGACGACTCGCTGGTTGGTTGGAAGCTGGCGATTGGAGCGCAACAATTCAAGCACGGCTCGCAGCGCGTTATGCGTTTCCACAAACCATTGCGTCGCCACGCATCACAACTGCATGGCTTGGTATCGCATCCGATGCGCGCGACGGCATCGCGAGTGTTCCCCCACCACCATCGTGGTTGCCGTCAATATTAAAAAATTGGAATGATGCTATTGATTTTTCTGTGGTGGCAACAAACGGACGCGCCGACTTTGCGTTGCGCGCCGCATCGTGGACGATCTGGCTTTACGGCATCACACAGCCATACGCAAACGACAGTGACAACATTGCACACGCACATGCAGCACGTCTAATTTCTGTCGGCGCAAAATTGCCAGCAACCCTGGTCTCTGGTCAAGCGTCAACTGATGAACAGCGCACAATTCTTGCACGCGCACTTGCCAACGCTTTAACTGCAGAAAAGTTTTCTATTTGGCATAACGCTTGGTTGCTTGAAGTTGCCGCCGAATCAGATCGCTTAATCACAGCACTTGTCAGAGCAAAGAAGGAACGTGTCCGACTTTTGGAAGCCGCCGCCGAGATGCGTGCACCAAAGAATTGCATTGCACTCGCAGAGTCATTGATTGCAAAGCCGCAGACCAATGTTGCAGACGCTGCTATTCGTATGGATATCACCTTCCGCGCAGCACAAGCAATTGTCGACAAATTTGTTTCGCAAAAAATTCTTCGAGAAATCACAGGGCGACAACGCGATCGCATTTTTCAATGCGACGCTTTCAGCGACCAGCTGCTTTTTGCGTCGCCGCCTGATCGTCCTCAATAATTTGTCCCGCACCTTCAGCAGGAAATTGTGGCGCGGATTCAACAGCAGGAGCAAAGTCTTTCACGCCACTCTTGTAATAACGCGCCACATATCGATAGACAAATCCGCCTGGTTGAACTGATGCCCATGATGACACTGGTCCAGTGGGAGACAAACTCGATTTCACAACGCCGGCTCCTGCAGTCGCATCGCGATTATCCAATCCGCGCGACCACTGAACAGAATCTGCGCCAACCGCGCGGGCTGCGCTCACGGCTTCTGGTTCTCCGAAGCCTGCTGCACTAACAAAGTCCGACGATCCAATCAGACCAGAATTTACGGGACGAGCGATGACAACGGCTGGTGATGTTGTCGCCTCGAAACGCTCTCCCTGATACGTGGTCAAGAACTGGTTCGAGCAACCGCCCATAAAAAACGCAAATGTGGCTGTTGCGGCGACCTGACTCATAAAAAAACTTGGAAAACCTCTTGGCATTACGACATATTACGCCACAATAAAGTTCTCATGCTTCAGATCGGTCCACTTCTGCTCGATTCTCCGCTGCTCTTGGCTCCAATTGCGGGTCACTGCGACCTTTCCTTTCGAATTCTTTGTCGCGAGCAAGGTGGTGTTGGGTTGGCGAGCACTGACCTTTTAAATTCTCGCGCGATTCTAAATGGATCCGCGAAAACGCTCGAACTCGCTGCCACCAACGATCTTGATAATCCTTGCGGAATGCAACTGTATGGAAATTATGAAGATCCACTTCCCGAAGCTGCGTGCTGGGCAATTGATCATGGCGCAAAATTGATCGACATCAACATGGGGTGTCCAGTCGACAAAGTAGCTAAAAAACACGGTGGATCTCTTCTTTTGCGCGATTGTCCTTCCACGATGCGACTGACCGAAAGCATCGTCGAAGCAGTGCGCAAACATAGCGGTGGGCGCATTCCAGTCACTGCGAAAATGCGTTTGGGTTGGGACCGCGAACATTTTGTCGCGCCAATACTCGCACGAGATCTGGAAAGCATCGGAGTTCAAGCTGTCACTGTGCACGGGCGATGGACTGTCCAATTCTTCTCGGGCAAGGCAGACTGGGAACGAATCGGCGAAGTGGTCGCGGCCGTAAAATCCATTCCGGTCATCGGCAACGGCGATGTCACAGAACCTCAGCATGTCATCGACCTCATGCGCCTGACCAACTGCGCCGGCGTGATGATCGGGCGTGGCGCGCTGCGCACCCCTTGGATTTTTCGCCAAGCCCTCGAACTGCTTCAAATGGGAGACAACCCCATTCCAGAACGGGTCTTTGCCCCTTCCTTTCTATATAAGTGCCAGATGATCCGCCGTCATATCGACCTGCTGACCCAATTTGCTCCGTCCGAAAGACACGCCCTGCACACCATGCGCTCCAGGATCGCTTGGTACAGCAAAACAATGGGTCCGATAAAACCATTAAAAGAAGCCATAAGAACCGCTTTATCTCTTGCAGAGATGGTTAGCGCGATTGATTCGTGGATAGACATGGCCAGCGAAGATCAGGAAATTCGCCATAAAGTTGTTGGTGTAGGCGCAGAATTCTTGGACTAACAAAAATAAACTTGCGTTTTTTAGCAATTAGTTTTGCTTTTGTGTTTTGAGGGAGTATGTTGAATTGTTCCAGTATCTGCGGAACCTTGATTAAGGGTCAAGAGTAAAGTTTGTAGGGAGTTACAACAAGTCTTCGGACTTGAGAAGGAAAAGGGATATGAAAAATACGATTACTGTTGCCTGTGCTTTATTGTCTTTGGGTTCTGCAACTCTTGAATCACGAGCAGATTTCACTCCACCAGGATTTTTGTTCCGTGTCTCTGAAGACGGCGTTGCTTCTGGCGGAGAAGCGTGCAACTATGGAACTGCAAATCGAGTTTCCGCAACCGAGTGGTTCTTTCAAGGTCTTTACTCGAACACCACTGGAACGTCGATCAGTTGGGCGTACTTGGTCGACCCAGATCCATTTGTTACTGGAACATTTTCGCTGACGAATGAAACTGCCTTCGGCAAAACTTATATCGTTGACTTTTCACTTCCAATTTCTCCTGCGATCGCCCAAAGCACTGTCTCTGGACAAATGTCTGGAACACTGACAGATTCGAATGGCTCGGGATCTGCATCGATGACTTCAACAAGTGGTGGCGCGGTCTACATAGCGCTTGCGGATGATGTGCTTGTTCAATCATTGATGTCGAATGCAAATCAAACCGTCTCCTCTGCGTTTGGAACAACTTCCTTCAGTGGCGGTTCATTCGGACAAGGCGCGCCACTCGCCGGCCCCGCAATTAACAGCACAATTGGAATTCGCTTTTCGTTCACATTGAGCGCAGGCGATTCCGTCTCGTTTTCAAGCATCTTTGTCGCGAATCCCGTGCCAACACCAAGCGCTCTGGCGATGGGACTCTTGTCTGGATTGGTTGCGCGACGCGGACGACGACGCGCTGATTGAAAGAATTAATTTTGCTCGGGGAATGGGATTGGGTTTATAGATGGAAAGGGTTGAAAATAATGAATTTAAATAAAACATGTTTTATCTTTGGACTTGAGTGCCTATTTGTGTGCCTGATCTCCAGCGCAGCAAGCGCAGGATTTACTTCATCAGGTGCATTCTTCAGCGTCACATCATCAGCTGGGAGTGGAACCCTCGTGAATGTTTCAAGTCAAATCACGCCAGAGACGTGGTCAAACACTGGCAGTTGGACTGGAACAAGCGCTTCGGTGACTTGGGCAAACGATATTCAAGGATGGAATTCGACAACCTCAGCGGGGTTCACCAACGGAAACATTGTGATTCGAAACAACACCACGACCGCACAGGATTTTGCCGTCACTATTGCAATGCTTGGAACGGCAACTGGGCCTTTGGTTGCTGCTGGATCAGTCGGCGGACAATATGTCAACGGGTCTGAATCGCTAGGAAGTTTGACCAGCACTGGCGCGCTTTGGAGCGCGGGAATTGACGGCGCAACAGTCAACACACAACTCAACAATGCGCTCTTCTTTGCGCAACCTTTCCAAGTGATGTCTCTGGGAAGTTTCAGCTTCAGCAATCTTGCAATTGGGAATTCGATCACTGATCGGGCCTCAATTCGTTTCTCACTTCGCCTCTCCGCAGGCGGTGAAGCGAGTTTCACAAGCGCGTTTTCATTCCAAGCCGTTCCCGGCCCAGCATCGCTGGCATTGATTGGTTTTCTGCCGATTGTGCGATCACGACGACGACGCTGATCGCTTGGCGAATAATTTAATCAACAGTTTGTTCTAAAAGCAATTTTGGTTGCAGCTATGTCATTGCATTTGGAATTTATTAATTCTCTCTCACAAAATTTGCTTTTGATTTGAATCGGTGTACTTTTAATTGTCCTGCGAGGTGTTTGCCAGGATCTCGATGAAGGGTCGAGAGTTTCCGAGTAGTTAGGGAGCAATTCAAGCCTCAAGGCTTGAGAAGGAAAAGCAATTGAAAAATCAGATGAAAGTCACCTTGGCTTTGTTTTCGCTTGGCGTTGCAACTATTGAATCGCAAGCAACTATCACTCCTCCAGATTTTCAGTTCCGTGTCTTTGAAAGCGGTGTTGCTTCTGGCGGAGAAGCGTGCAACTTTGGAAGTGTAAATCAAGTTTCCACAACCGAGTGGTTCTTTCAAGGCAGTCATTCGAACACCAGTGGAACGTCGATGAATTGGTCGTACTTGGTCGACCCAGATCCATTCATTACTGGAACATTTTCGCTGACGAATGAAACTGCCTTCGGCAAAAGTTATGTCATTGACTTTTTGCTTCCAATTTCTCCTGCGATCGCCCAAAGCACTGTCTCTGGACAAATGGCGGGAACACTGACAGATTCAAATGGCTCGGGATCTGCATCGATGACTTCAACAAGTGGTGGCGCGGTCTACACAGCG
>Ga0208960_1001162_pt1 | contig 14240 bp, 15 predicted proteins | sample GreLakmeON33MSRF_FD_187703 | JGI IMG/M metagenome (GOLD analysis project Ga0208960, IMG submission 187703) | Freshwater lentic microbial communities from great Laurentian Lakes, MI, USA - Great Lakes metaG ON33MSRF (SPAdes) | ecosystem: Environmental > Aquatic > Freshwater > Lake | place: Great...
ATCCGATAGCATTGCGGCAACCTGTTCCGTACGCACAAAGGTTGGCGCAATCACGTTCACATTAATTTGATGGGGTGCCAGCTCCGCTGCAAGCTGCCTGCACATCGTTCCCAAACCACCTTTTGCGGCACAATAAGCAGCATAACCACGCCCTCGCAATCCCAACAAGGTACGCACTGAGCCCAGATGCACCTGTTTTCCCCCTTGACCATGTGCAATCATATGCTTGGCTGCGGCTTGCGCCAAAAAAAATGCAGACTTTAAATTACCCGCATATACCTCGTCAAATTTTTCCTCAGTGACATCTAATAGATATTCCTCACGATTAAGTCCTATGCAGTTCACAAGAATATCAAGCCTTCCATAGCGGCTAACTGTATCATCCACCATCCGCCGCAAGTCCGCCACGTTTTCGGCGTCAAATGGAGCGGCAGACGCATCGTGACCACCATCCTTAATAGTAGACGCCAGGGTCTCCGCCCGCATGCCATTCCGCCCCGCAACAACCACCTTTGCCCCCACGATCGCCAATCCCTGGCACACCACCGACCCAATACCACCATAGCCACCCGCCACAATAGCAACTTTTCCATCCAGCCGAAACAAACCATCAAGTAAGGCAAACGTTTGACCAGTCAACAAAAATCCTCCGTAACGCGAGAAAAATCAAATTCCCACCAATCTGCTCCATAAACGGCTGCATTACATCTGTTCATATGCATATTGGTGCGCTAGCGAGCCGCGACACAGTCACTATATAGCCGGACTGGACTTGCGTCAACCACCGGTCGGGAGCCTCCACAAACACCGAGCATGCAGGGCTGCGCGGGTATATACGACACGCACGACGGAAACATCCAGCGAAAATCCCACCTGCAGTATGGTACAGCTTTCAGGAGCCAACGTGCCAATAGTGCGAAACTTGAAACGCACGCCGCCAAAGTGATCGCATTCACCTATCGAAACCAGTATGGGTCGCAGTCATAAATACGAATCACAAGGCTAGATCCAAATTTACTCACGGACAACTCGGCGCTCGAAACAACCGATACTTGGGTGACATTTATGCATATTGACCCAAACTATAAAAGACATAAAAAAGGCGAAACGTAACAATCATAAAGTTCAATGAAGCGACAGAAGCGCAGTTTGACAAAAGACCGAAGAAATTTCCTTATCGCGCAAAACGTATCCGTAGGACAGATTCTAGACTTTCATATTTAACAAAGTGTACGTAAAACAATTCGATTGCCTACCCACTGATCCATTATTCACCAAAATTACACCGCAGGTTATGCACACCTGCACGGGTCTCTCCTATAAGTACACCGTCGTAAGTACCGAATTGGTGCCCATCGCTGGAAAAACAGTATCAGCCACAAACATGTTAACTATAATCGCGCGCCCGCCCATGCCCGCCTAAAGGTCCGCTTACCGTTCGCAAGAACCGCTGACGGGCTGTCCTCGCCGGGAACCGGGCGCAGCTCCATCGAAACTATAGGAGTTGACCCTAACCGTTTCCGGGCACCTTCCCAAAAATGCACCGCGTCAAGCTGCTTCAAAAAATCTGTAACCTCGGGCAGGTCATTGCGACCTAAGGGATGCCCAAATCGAGGGTGGAAATCTCCGTAAAGTGCCGAGTCTTGGTGTTCCGTCACACAGTTACCAAGATGAGCATGAATTAGGTGCCGACCAGCCGTCAAAAGCGCGTAATCTGCAGTCTCCTTCAGCAGACCCAGATGACTCAAGTCAACAGTTAAGCCAAAATTCCGGCGATCGACCGCATCTGCCAAACTGGCCGCCTCAATCGTCGGGCCAATCAGGCGCTTCTTTTCTATCTCTCGGTCAAAATTTTCAAAGGTTAAAAAAAGTTGCCGCTTACGGGACTGCCCTGTCGCATAATCACAAAGCTCCTGCAAATCTTCAACCAATCTGTCAGTAGCAGCCGCCCGTCTGTCCGGCCCTGGATCAAGCGGCCCCTGAACCATCGCCATCACACAGCCCATTTCAATTGCTTCATCAATTAGTACTTTTAACCGCGTGACTGCTGCAGTGCGCAGATCACCATTGGCACTGCCTAGCTCTAACTTTTCCAATAACACCGGCAATATTGGTAGATAAACAATCTGTAATTGCGACTGCGCCAATAATGCTTGGGCTTTTAGGCGCAAATTCGGATCCTTAATCGGTGCAATCTCAATAGCACCAAAATCGCAGTCATCAATAATTACCGCCAGAGTTTCAAGAATTGGCCCCTCTCCACCGCGACATTCGAGAAAAATCAGTGGGTGGACAACCCCAAAATCTAGCAAGTGAGCCCACGAACTCATTGTCGCCCCCCGCGTAGAATTTCGGCCTGATATGGGGAATTCTTGCCCGCCAATACTTCATCTACCGTAACCATGCGCTTCAACAATTCCGATTCCAACAATCCGAACACTAAAGCCAAAGACCGCAGGCCCTGTTCACCATTAACCTCTGGCTCGCGGTCAGTCCGAATTGCCTCAACAAAATCAGATTGCTCAATTCCAAGCAAGTGAGCATCTATTTCAGACCAATCCATGCTGTAGCCTGTCAATCGTTCACACTTGAACAGCGCGGCGGTCGTTGGATCAAGCGCGAAATCAGGCACCAAGCGCAGGAGCTCGTCAGATGGCACAAACGCATCCTTGCCATTCTGGCGCATGAATAGATTTGGGGGCTTGCCCATGCGATCACCCGGTATTGAAATTGATCCAGCAGTCCCGTAAATAACGCGCGAAAAATGCCCCTCACCACGTCCGCCTAAATTAAGCAGCCAGTTGGCAATCGCTCCGCTACGGAACCGCATAACACCCACTGAGAGGTCCTCCGCATCCGCTGGATGTACAATCCCCTTCAAATCAACGCGCTCCTTATCCACAATTGCATTGATGCCGACCACGGTGTCGATGGGGCCAAGATAAAATTCAAGGATATCCGTGTAATGCACACCCATATCAACTACAATCCCTCCGCGATCTTTACGGTGCCGCCACGGGGTAATGATTACAAACTCGCCTGAACCAGATGACTGTTGGGTCGCCAGAAACGGTCTTCCAATGGCGCCAATATCCACAAGCGCTTTACCCAACCGGTTTATGGGATCGCGGCGATAATTTTCAGCAACGGCCAACTTGCGCTTAGCTTGTTTGCCGGCCTGAACTAACCGCACTCCCTCAGCAACAGTAAGAGTCACTGGTTTCTCCACCATCACATGTATACCTGCCTCAAACGCCTTCAATGCCACCTCGAGGTGCGTTTCGGGGGTGGTTGTCACAATGATTCCATCAAGCCTAATAGCCTTCGCCATAGAACCAAAATCAGAAAAGCGCTGAGGCCGTGTACCCAGCAATTCGTATGCATAGTCAGCCATCTGGTCCAGATTTTGCGGCGCAAGGTCGCACACCGCCACCAGTTCGAAATCCAGCTTTTGCACCGCTTGCAAATTTTTCATGCCAAGAACATGGCGCCGACCCATCCATCCACAGCCCACAATTCCCATTGCAAAAGACATTTCTAAGTTTCTCGCCGTGATTAAAGCTTGTACCGAAAACTTTTCACATGTCTGGCATTAATCCGGGCACTCTCTAAAGGTGAAACAGTACTACTGCTCTGCTCAACCACCACCCAACCGGAAAACCGTTGCGCACTAAGTTCCGCCAATATCAAACCGAAGTCAAGGCCAATCGTACCTCCGCCAATTTCCACAAATTTACCATTCGCCCAGTCCTTTAAATGGATATAACCAGTACGCGCCCTGTACTTGCGCAGATGCGCAATCGAATCTTCACCCACCAGCCCGATGTGCGAAACATCCAGGCAAAGTTGGGTTTTCTTTGTTTGATTCAGAAGGATATCAATTTCATCTTCAGTCTCAATAGTACAACCGACATGCGGGTGATACGACAGACCAATGCCCTTATCTTCGCCATATTTCGCAAGTTCTTCGCATCCAGCTGCCAAATTCTTGTATTCTGCAGCAGTCGGCGGACGCGTGCGTAAGCGCCCACCGCCAACGATTCCATACTGTTCAACAGAAAACAACGCTGCGTAATCCATGCGGCGTTTATGAATCGTAATGGTCTCAGGGTTTATTGGCACCTCGATACCACCAAAAAAAATAGCAGGCTTTAAACCAGAAAGTATTGAACGCAGATAATTCGGTGGGCCAAGCCAATCTAGAGAGTGGTCAAATAACTCAACTGCCTTCCAACCGGCACTCTTGATTTCCCTGAAAGCAGCTGCGAGGTCAGCTTTTGTAGTCCAATTTATGGTGCTGTATGAAAAACGCAGCGCATGCGCCTTACCAGGCGAAATTTTGGCCATCGTAAATAAGCTCCTGATTTTACAAAAACTCCATCGAATTAATTCAAGCTGATGATTTCTCGTGCGTCTCAAGCACTCGAATATTACATTCGCGGGCAATTTGATAGAAGAAATGGGCGACCATTGGCATCTCTTCCGTTGAAGCACCCTCAACGATCACGGGGTAGTCCGGCGACAGTGCTTCCATTTCTCTGAACAAAGTTGCGAAATTCATTAATCCTTTACCTGGACAACCATCCTGCAAATGCAACGCCAAACTATCTTCGATCCAAATGTCCTTGGCATGACAACTAATGATGTACTTCCCAAGAACTCTAAAATGATGCTCCAACGCCGCTCCCGTATCGTAAACAGTCTCACGGGTAATCCAATTAGCCGAATCGTAGTCGCTAGTTATCCAAGGAGAATTAATCTCTTCTAATATAGAAGCCGTTACCTCCGCAGATTCCAAGGTAACTAGCTGATGCCCTTCCAGGCTTAGGTAGACGCCACTGCCTTCTGCCGCGAGCGCGCATTCCTTTAGGCTAGTTACAAGCTGCTGCCTTGAACGAGCAGTCCAGTTTTCTTTGTGCGGGAACCATGGGCCACGGGTGCTCATCGAACCCGGACCAGTGTCAATGCCCCTCGCGCCCAACAAACCAGCCAGCCGTAATGCCGCCTGCACCGTCCTCACGGACTCTCTGCGAACAGATTCGTCTGCGGTAATCAAGTTTTGCCAGTAACCGGTCACCTGAAAAAGCAGTAAATTCTCATCCTCAAGCAGCTTACGCAGTCGCTCGGCACTAGACTTGGAAGTTGAATGCGGATCATTCTTCCTAAACCGCGTAAAAATACCGGAGAAACCCATATCACGAACACGCTTGCATATATCCGGTGACATGTCATCCATATCATCTGGCAAAAACGCCCCGCACATACCTAATCGCATCAGCCCATGCCTCGAATATTATTCAGAATGATCAAGCGCAGTACCACCTGCAGTGAAAGGGTCAGTAATAGTGAGCGAAATAACGGAAAGCATTTCCAAACCAATATTAGATAGCTGGTGCGGCGCGGTGGCAGGAATATGCTGATAACAATTCGCAGCCAAACTGCCCGAAAGCCTATTAACCCGCAGTTGGGCTGTTCCCGACACAACATATATCACCCGATCCCGGGCATCCAATTGGCGAACAGGTTCACTCTCTCCAGGCTCAAGCACCAAATGCTCCGATAAAAAATGCTGGTTGGAAGGCAATCCCTTGGACTCGTAAACATTGGAAAACATAGCCTCACCCTCGTAACAGTCAGGGCTAAAATCCTTGGAACGCAACCGGCTGTACTTATTATTCGGCGCAACAACAACAAAAAAACAGACTGTTTCCTCGCCCCGAAACCAGTAATTGTGAAATTTACCCGGTGGCATCACCATAAAATCGCCGCGAGAATAAACTCGCTGACTTCCACCAATTTGGATCTCCAAACTCCCCTGGGCGAGAAACCCAATCTCAGTTGCATCATCATGGACATGCGGCGTAGGACCGAGCCAGTCATTATTAAACCACTTAACATCAGGCGTCCAAATCAACGGTAATCCACGGCACCGCTCAAAAAGCATCCGCGGCTGATCCGACCACGCACCATGATCAATTTGTCCCATAATCAACCCTTCAATCCACTAGTAACAAACCCCTGTACAATGTAGCGCTGCGCCAACAAAAACATCAGAATCATTGGGAGAACCATCAAAGTGGCAATAGCCATTAAATAATCAGTCCGCGGAAGAAGCGGAAAGTAATTGCGAAACGCATTGAGTCCAAGCGCAAGCGTATAGTTATCTGGTGTGTTTAGATACATCAGCGGACCAAAAAAATCATTCCAGTTTCCCAATATGGTGAGCAATGCAACCGAAATCAACGCTGGACGACCAAGCGGAACGTAAATCCGCCACCATATAGTCATAAATCCAGCACCATCAATAATAGCCGCCTCATCAAGTTCTCGCGGAATCTGCATATAAAACTGGCGGAGCAGAAAAATGTTTATTGCGCCCCCCCCAAACCAAGCTGGGATAATTAATGGAGCAAATGTATTCAACCACCCTATCTTATAAAATAGTATGTAGAGCGGTATCAATGTTACTTGCGGAGGCAGCATAATGGAACCCAAAACCAACATAAACCACAAGTCGCGCCCGGGAAATGTCATCCGCGCAAAACCGTAGGCACATAGCGAAGAACTAATTACTACACCCGGCAAAATCGCTCCAATGATAAAAATGGTGTTGAATGTCCAACGCGGAAACATAGTGTCGCGGTACACCAAAGCTTCCGCATAATTAGTGAAAATAAGCTTCTTCGGAAGAAATGAAGGGGGGTAACTATTAATTTCCGTGAAAGACTTCAGCGACGTACTAACCATTACGATTAGTGGCAGCATAAACACACCCACGCCCAGAATTAGCAATCCATATATCGCAGCCTTGCGGACCATTTCCATCCGCAAACCCGGCCGCTGGTATGCCCCCGAAACAGCGGAGCGTACGGAAGACCGAATCTTCAACGCACTTCTCCATCGTAGTAAACCCAAAGAGGGGAGCTCCGGAAAATCAAAAATGTCAGGAATAAAATAATGGCGAACAGTACCCACGCCATCGCAGAGGCATACCCCATTTCCAACCACTTAAATGCTTTTTCGTAAAGATTGTAGTTGTAAAAATATGTCGCCTTTGCAGGGCCGCCTTCGGTCATTATAAATGCTGGCGTGAAAAACTGGAATGCGCCGATAACCGCCGTAACTACGTTAAAAAAAATTGTGGGCGACAGCATAGGCATTGTTACATAAATAAAGCGCTGGACTCCATTGCCACCATCAATCTTTGCGGCATCCAAAAGTTCCTCAGGAATATGCTGCAAACCAGCCACATAAATAATTGTTGTCGTCGCAGATGACCACACACTCATAAGCACCAACGCCAACAAAACCGTATCTTGGGAACCCAGCCAATTCACCGCTGGAAGACCAAGCAATTCAAGAAAACCATCAATCGGCCCAAACTCCTTGTTATATAGATATTTCCAAAGTACAGATGATGCCACGTAGGGAACAATGATTGGCAGGTAAAAAAAGGTCCGGAAGAAATCCATCCCACGCACTTTTTGAGTGAGCAAGACCGCTAGCGCAAGGCAAGTCACTTGGCCCAATGCCACAAACATTATTGCGTACCGGATTGTGACACTCAGGGAATTAATAAATTGCTTATCTCTAGTGAACAGGTTTATGTAATTCTTAGCGCCAACAAATCCAGCTGGAAAGATGATTTTGTAATCCGTGAAGCTGTAGTAGGCGGAAGCCACCATCGGGCCAAAGGTCCAAATTATCAGTCCCAGCACTACAGGCAGGATAAAAAGATATCCACGCAGGGTCGCAGTCCAAGAAGTTTGTCTTCGGATTTTTTCAGGAATATGTGCAACGGTTACAGCCATGTTTGTCTCCGATAGCAAACCCCATTCTGACGCACCTGCCGCAGACGAATCTGCGGCAGGTATCTAAAACACGAGAAATCGGATCAACCAAAAAAGCTAGTTACCATCCAAGCAAGCCTGAATGTTGTCGTTTGCCGTAGTAAACGCCTCTGTAACAGATTTCTTAGAGATCACAACCGCATCAAATGCATCATTAATCTCTGTGTTAATCTGCCCAGCATACAAACTGCCGCATTTGCCGGGGAAGTATTGCGGGGTAATTCCGTTTTCTCCGTTGGACATGAACGCTTCAATGTTGTCAGGCGGGCCTGCGAGAGCCAAAATATCAGCATCTTTCCTGAGTGACTTCTGAAGCGGCATTCCTGAGTAATCCATCGCGATCGCCTTTTGAGTTTTAACTGACAGCAAGGCCTTGATGAACTGCCAAGCAAGTTCAGGATCTTTAGCGTTTGCGCTAATACCAAAACCATAAGTGCCCATGCCGGTCACCTTCTTACCATTGGGGAAACTAGGGATTACCTCCACATCCCATTTGAACGGCTGCGGATTCAGCTTACGAAGTGCGTTCATTGGGCCCGGAATAGTGAAATTAAGGGCGGCTTTACCAACTGTAAAACAATCACCACCACAATCAAAATCAGCCGGCTTGCCAATACCATCCTTTGTCCACATATCGGTGTATGCCTGCAACCCTGCCAGAGACTCGGACGAACTAAGCAGTACCTTTTTGCCATCGGCACTCAAAACTTTCCCACCATAGCCCTCAATGAAAGGCACGTAGGTTGCCCACCATTTCCCGTCATTTCCAATGCAGTACGCTTTAGTCTTTTCGAGAATCAACTTGCAGGAGTCAACAATCTCCTTCCAAGTTGATGCGGCGGTCGGTAACGGCGCACCTGCAGCCGCAAATAAATCCTGATTGTAATACATGGTCACAACATCATAGGATGATGGGATCATGTACAGGCCTTTACCCTCCACCTTACTCAGTGCCAACATGTTCTCATACACTCCGCCAAGATCAAAATCTGGATCCGCTTTGGCCAGCGGTTCCATGTCGATAGTAATTTTGGCCTGTGCAAATGGCACTACGAACAAGTCAGCCAAAAATACGACATCGGCAAGGGACCCGGCAGCAGCCTGTGCAGAAAGAACCTGCATTAGATCCCCCGAAAGCACCTCTTTTTTTACCTCAACTCCCGGATATTTTGCCTGAAACTCCTCAATAATCATTCTGTTCACATTATTGATAAAGTCACCTTCTAATGTGCCAAAGCGAAATTCTTTCGGCAATACTTTAGTCGCAACCACTTCCGGAGCTTTGGCTGCCGGCGCAGGTGCGCTGCACGCAGTGAGCGCCAATCCAAACATTACCATAGCGGTCAGGGCACAATACAATCTTGATTTCATTTATATTCTCCATCTTCACTAGTTTCTTTACCAGTCAAATCAACGGCACAATTCAAAAAGGTTTACTAAATCATTAGCCTCTCCGTTTTTATGAAAGAGTCACACGCTCAGCAAATACATCATCCAAGCAGTATGTTTAGTCTGTAACTCTAGTTGTAAGATACTATCCTAAATGATGAGCTCTGTTAAGTCAACCCATTGACAAGCGAAAATTGAGCCCGAATTTCCATATTCTAATTAAAGATAGTCACCAGAGTTTGAAATTCGAAGTCCACGAGCGCATCCCTAAGGCAATATTAAATCAGAAATTGAAGTGGGGCGGACGCATTGACCGGATTACGTTGGGGAATGAGCTACACGTAAGCCTTGCGCCGATACGAGAAGCGCTGCAGATGCTTTCAGCGGAGTGATTAGTGACAATTGAGCCACGCCGCGGTGTGTATGTCGCAAAGGTTTCAGTCTCAGATTTGGAAGATCTGAATTTCATGCGCAGTGTAATAGAGGGGGAGCTTTGTTTTGCCATCCCCACCTCCCCCGCGGACCATAACACGCTTCAGAATTTGACTACAGAAATGCACCACGCGACTGACGCCTGAATATCAATACCTGCATCGCATCAAACCGCGGTTTTACTGAAGATTTATAGTGAATTGTGGAATTAGCAACTCTTGCAGGTAATTGAGGCACCTTAGATACGCACTGAATTCTATCGTTTCCGATACATGTAAGTGAACCAATATTCCAGCCACAGTCTCCACGAACATGATGGCAAACTTGCACCATGCCAAAAGTATGAGCAGGCACTCGCGAAAGACTAGAGTCACTACACATCACTGAAACGCAGGATGGCAAGCAGAAGGAGAATGACTCCTCGAGCCGGCGCGGGGACTAGAAATACAATGTGCTGTCTAGCGCTGCTTGCGGGAAACTATCCCTTTACCCCGTGCCGCCCTTGACACTCCATACCGATCCGGTCGTGTAGGTGTTGCGCTCTGAACTAAGCATTTCCACTACTTCTGCCACTTCCGCTGCATCTGAGTAGCGGCCCACAGGAGTTCCAGGATTAGCCAGATGTTCGGCGGAAAAACGGGGCACCACCATTTCAGTAAGAGCCCGTCCAGGTTCAACACCATTCACAAATACGCCTTCCTTCGGATGAGCATTACCTAGCGCATTTATGAATGAAAAAATTGCCCCCTTTGACACGCCGTACGGCACCAGGTTAGTCGCACCATGGCGCGCACCAGATGTAATCGTGACACAGCGTCCCCAGCCGGACCCAAGCATATGGGGGATAGCAGCTTGGTGCGCATAGTACACACCATTGACATTAACTTGCATGACTTTATTGAACTCGGCTGCTGACTGCTCCAAAAACGGCTTTTCCTTTCCTAAAATACCCGCGCAGCAAATAAGAATATCTAATCGCCCAAAAGCATCAACCGCTTTGGCAATCGCGGCGTGCACAGCGGCCTCATCTGTAACATCGGTTTTAACAAAGACCGCCAACCTACCAAGTCTCGTTATAGATTGAACAACTTCAGATCCGTCCACTAAATCTGCAACCACAATATCGCGCCCTTCCTCAGCGATCCGGAGTGCGCACGCGGCCCCAATTCCCCTTGCACCACCCGTCACCAATGCAACGCGCCGTTCTTTTGGGGCAGCAAAACGCAGTACTGGCATTATTACAATTCTCCTTGTGCTAAATAAATGTTTAGGTTATAGAGTATCGGCTCTGAGCCGCAGAATTGCGGAACTGCTTACACGGGACTCCAAGCAGCTTCCCGAGCGGAAGTTGGACGAAAATCCAGACGGTCAAGCCCCAAATAATGCAAGGTCGCCCTTTCCAACAAGGAAAACTCGTTTGGATTTGCGCGGTTTAGATTCAGCGGCTCCTTAAGTACAACCGGCGGGTTGGTCATAAAACGTGGTTTACCAATTACGTTCTGTGAAGATGCGTGCAGAATAAAAGGATGTAGTATGAAAAAATCACCAGCTTTTCCAGTTACCTCCTCAAACTTGGAGCACTTGCTTAATATTTCCGTAAAGTCAAAATCACTAGCATTGACACCTTCCGGGCGATCCATTAGGTAGCGCGCCATCACTCTAACAGAATCCGGGGAAATAAACGTTCCGCCACCCTGATGGAGCATATCTGACCAGAGTACGATTGGCAAAAGTGCCTGTTCCCGACTGTCAAGAAAATGCTTAAAGTAGCTGCCGTCTTTATGCCAGCCAGTAACATTTAATGAGGGCGGTTGCCAAGGCTTGTCGGCTCCACGCCGAAAATTCACGATAAAACTATCGGACCAATCAAAGGAATTAATGGTCGTAAAGTGCCCCGACTCTGCCAACCTCATAACTTGGGGATCGAGTCGGTCTTCCCCGCCAATTACATCCAGTAGAGCCCCCCATGCTTTCGGAGCCACCTCGCGAACAGGCATGAAATTCTTGTGGTCCATCCAGACAATATCTTTTTCCCATGTATCCGGATTGTTCCGGTCATACCCAAGCCGGCCATAAGCCTCGTCAATCCAGCGGTTGGCGACGCCAAGATCTACGCAATCTCTTACAACCAAATATCCGTTATTAAGGAAACTCTGAACCTGTTCTTCCGACAAAACCCCATATTTTGACATGATGTTATCCTTGTTTGTAGATGGTTTTTACAGTTAGGTGTTATAGTATAACTGGAAATCGATACGAAGCAAAGTGGGACAAAATATGCTTCCGCAGAAAATATAAGACGACATATTTTTATGCAAGCGGTGAAAGAATTTTCGGCCGACTGCATCTGAAGACGCAGACTAAAAAGGTCTGCATGACTAAAATCTTAAATTGACCTGTATTAAAAATAAGGAGTATGCAGCCGACAAGGGTCGCAAAACATAATATTGCAGACAATAGCTAGAATATCGCTGCGCGTTCAATCGGCTGGCCCAAAACAAATACGCAGTCGCCTTGCTCGGTTACTGGAATGGCCTTGGTCACCGCCACGAACCCGTCAAGCGGGGCGAGAAGCAACTCCGGCGGTCGATCGGGGCGGTCGATGAACCAGAGCCGCCCAACCGGATCACCTGCAGAAACAGGTGCACCCGGCTCAAGAATGGCCTCGAACAGCCCGTCTTCCGGCGATACAACTATATTAACAGGGTTGCGCCCGTCAAGGATAACGGCCGGCGGCAGTCCCATTGAGGCTCTGGTATTGACTGGCCCATCCAGCACGCCAACATGGCGCAGCACATTGTTAAGCCCGCTCCATGCAAGCTGGTGCACGGGTGCCGGGACACGTCCGCCGCCACCAAGCTCAGTTGTAATCACGAGTTTGCCCTGAATCTCAGCTTCCACGGGTAATAAGCCACTGCCATTAATGTCAATATAAAGATAGTGCCAATCGCTACACCATGCCTCCATTCCCAAAAGCATTGATTTACGCTGCACGGGATCGGCAACAACGTGCATGTGCGAACACGGAAGAAACCAAGCACTGCGGCCACCAGAGTGCATGTCGATGACAACATCGGCAAGTGGGAACAGTACCCTCGTTAGAAAATCAGCCAACTGCTCGTTTGGTGGTCCGTCAGGCCGCCCCGGAAACGAGCGGTTGAAATTCGCGCCGGAGGGCCAGTTGCGTGTGTTCGCCTTAGAAGCAGCGGGGGACAGCACAGGAACAACAATTACCCGCCCAAAGACCTGATGTGGCTGTAATTCGTTGACTAGTCGCAGGGCAGCGATTTGGCCCTCATACTCATCGCCATGGTTTCCGGCAAGCACAAGCGCGGTTGGCCCACTGCCATTGGCAATCGAAGCAATGTGCACAAATGTGCTCGCCCAGCCGGCGACATTGGTAATTTTTGGGAACGCAAGACGCCCAATTTGTTTGCCTGGCCCAGCTAGGTCAATAGTGCAAGATACTGAATAATTGCTCATAAAAATAAACCACCCATTCGCTTATTTAAGAAACGGATAGAAAATTAAGAATTATTCTGTTAAGTCCAATCAGAATAATTAGGCAGTTCCCAGTTTAGCCTTCTCCCCCCACCATTGTCAAACCCCAAATTTTTAACGACCGCATCCACTGCCCAACCAATGATCGGAACACTTCTCAAACTATATCCAAGGTTTCTCGCAGGAAATAGCCCGCGTTCTATCTCCGCTTCAATTCTGACACTAAGAGCCCCAAGCACCAGCTGCTCTTTATTAGAAACTAGAGCGCACTCTTGCGCGCCGCGCCGCGCGTACTATTACTTCTGCGGGGCGGTGTCACCAAACCAAGGTCTGGTCGCACTCCATTTCGGGTTTCATCACAGTGCTTTCTAGTATTTCAGCTTTGGGTTATCTACCTGCCAGCCTTCTGCTTTGTAGCATTAGCCTAAAGGCCTGTCGGCCGAGCCTGCAGTGCGCGCCAGCGCAGCACCAGTACTAGAAGGTAGCTGATGCCCAGTAGCGCAAACGCCCCAGCCGCCAGCAAGAGATAATATGCCATCTCAGGCAATACACTTGACATGGCCGCATCATCCGTGCAGCAAACGCAGGCGCAACTGCGCAAAGTGCTCGCCGCGCTACTCCAATCTCAGCCAGTGCAAAAAAAGCGTGCTATACATCGCTGTAAAGATGAGCAGAAGGAATAGCAGCGCGTCGCGCATGGCGAGATTCATGTCAAAGCTGCAATACGAACCCGGTGCAGAACGCACACATTGAGCGCTTCAAACCTACCTACCGCGAAGAGGTTCTGGCCCTAAACGTAATCCCAACGCGTGCTGATGCGCGCCAGATCAAAGCGGCTTGAATGCAGAGTTACAACGCTTATCAGCATGAATACGCATTGCAAAGCTTGTCACCCCACCAATAATCAAGACAAAATCTTTGTGACGCACTCCCATTTAACCCGCTTCGCTAAGGTAGCAATCGTGAGCGCTCTCGCGCGGTATTTCACAGTACAAATTTGTAGCGGCAGGTAAAACCTTATAGCTTGCTACCAATCCAAGATTGCCCCATCGTGTGCAAGTGCGCTCA
>Ga0208960_1001165_pt1 | contig 14231 bp, 16 predicted proteins | sample GreLakmeON33MSRF_FD_187703 | JGI IMG/M metagenome (GOLD analysis project Ga0208960, IMG submission 187703) | Freshwater lentic microbial communities from great Laurentian Lakes, MI, USA - Great Lakes metaG ON33MSRF (SPAdes) | ecosystem: Environmental > Aquatic > Freshwater > Lake | place: Great...
CCGTCGTCCCGATGACCGAAACCCGATTGGCCTTGAGGATCTTCTGGGCCGAAAGGCTTTTCAGCTTTTCATTCGCCTTGGACCAGATCTTCGGGGCGCTCTCCTCATTAAGGATTTCTTTGATCCCAAAAAACCGATCCAGCTCCAGATGGGTCCAGTGCCAAAGAGGATTACGAATCAAACGCGGCAAGGTTTGGGCGTAGGCGAGAAACTTTTCGTAGGGTCTGGCCTTGCCCGTAATGTGGCTTTCGGGAATGCCATTCGCCCGCATCGCTCGCCACTTGTAGTGATCCCCTCCAAGCCAAACCTCCGACAAATCAGCCCACTTCTTATCCTCGGCGATCTCTTTGGGTGATAGGTGACAGTGATAGTCATAAATCGGCTCCTGTGCGGCAGACGCGTAGAGCTTCTGTGCCGTCTTCGTCGTTAGCAAGAAATCAGGCTGAGTGACCGGATTCTTAACTGATGAACCCTTGACCATCTTCCGGGTTGGCTTACTGGTGGCACGCATCGAAGTAGCATAGCTGGATTCATCCTATCGAGAAGAGCCAATTGGACTTCTCATAATGGTTGAAATTCGTAAGCCGCCCGAAATAGGACCAGTGCCATCATTGGTTGGTCTAACTAAATCGCAAATATCTGAGACGCCTAGGCCATCCAAAAGAAGTGAATCTGAGTATAGCCAGTTCCTTTGGAGATTTCCTTACAGGAAATCACTACTGATTCCCGCAAAAGCCACTGACGAGATTACTACTCTTCTGTTTTAGTTGGGGCGTTAGTAGGTGCCGCAACCTTGGTTACGGCTATGGCTGCAGCGGTGGCGAAGTCGGTAGTCTTGGGGGTGACCGAGGCCATCGATTTAGTCATAATATCCTTCGCAGTTTTGGGTTCATCATTGATCGTAACTTTGGTTTCCGCATCGATCAGGAAAGCGGTCGATGCTTCTGCCCCTTTGGCTTTCACCGTGATCTTTTTATCAGAAATATAACCAATCTTACCTGTAACTGTCTCTGCCGCTGAATTCGTCACAGCTGGTTTTTTTACCTTGGCAGGTGCGGGAGCCTCTTGGGCAAAGCCGAGGAATGTTCCAAGGATGGTGAGGAGTAAGAGTGTAGTTAGTTTTTTCATAGGAGTTGCCTTTCTTGTTAGGTTACGAATTATTCCAGATCGGCTGATAGACACAATTTATTTTATGCAGTTTTGAGGTGTACAGGTTCCAGCCGGGGATTCAGGAGCTGGAGAATGAGAAGGGAAACTAAGTAGGCACCCGCACAAAAGGCGAAAAGGATCCCATACCCTGCTGCAACATTTCCAGACGCCTTGTAGGAGTCGAGCAGGATACCCGTGACGATTGGAAAGAGCATTCCTCCGATGGCGCCCGCCATTCCCCCAATCCCAATAACCGAGGCCACCGCCTGTTTGGGAAAAGAGTCGGAGACGGTCGTGAACAGGTTCGCCGAAAAGGCCTGGTGCGCAGCTCCTGCCAGTCCGATCAAAAGGACAGCTCCCCAATCCGAAGCCCCTGTCACCGCAAGAATCGGAACAACACAAAGGGCAAAGAGCAGCATTCCCCCTTTCCTTGCACGATTCATCGACCAACCCATTTTCGCCAAATGACCCGTCACCCACCCCCCCGCAATACTTAGAACAGTCACAATCGAATAGATCGTCACAAGAAGTACCCAGCTTTTTTTAATATCGAGTCCTCGGGTCTGCTTAAAGAAGTCAGGCAGCCAGATCAGAAAAAACCACCAGACAGGATCGGTAATCAGTTTGGGAATAATGAAAGCCCACGTCTGCCGATACCCCAAGAGCTGGCCCCATGGTATTTTCGCACTGCTTTCAGAAATTCCCGCCGCTTCATCACTGCGAATCAACGATAACTCTTGGGAAGTGAGCCCCTTCATCTTTTCGGGAAGCTGAAACCAGGGGATCCAAAAAAACAGCCAAACGAAACCAGCCAGACCCGCCGCAATAAAAGCGGATTGCCATCCCCATGTGAATGCCATCCAAGGAACAATCGCGGGCGCGACAATCGCTCCTACATTGGTTCCTGAGTTAAAGATACTTGTGGCAAGTGCCCTCTCCTTCTTCGGAAACCAGAGGGCAACGGTTTTAATCGCGGCAGGAAAGTTTCCTCCCTCCCCTAAGCCAAGAGCCACCCTTGCCCAGATAAAACCACCAACACTACCCACCAAGGCGTGGGCCATAGCCGCCACGCTCCAGGCTACGATCGATACGGTGTAACCGATCTTTGTGCCAAAACGGTCAATGAACCAACCGAATCCAAGTAAACTAATCCCGTAAGCTCCTTGGAAGGCAGAATTAACCAAACCAAATTCAGCATTTGTCCAGTGAAGTTGCTCATCCAAGATCGGCTTCAGAAGGGAGAGAATCTGACGGTCGATATAGTTGATCGTGGTGGCGAAAAAAAGAAGAGCGCATACGGTCCAGCGATTTCCAATCATCCTCGCGATAGCATTCATGGATTCATCTCCTTCGTTCTCCAAGATTTCTCCATGGCAGGCTTCAGTAACGTGACCATTTGCTGGTACCCCTTAACGTTTAAATGAAGTCCATCCGCCACATAAAGCTCTTCTTTGGATTCTCCCTTCGCATTTTCCAAGGCAGGGTTCACATCCACATAAAAGACCCCCTCCCTTTTTTTGCTTAACTCTTGATACCCGCGGTTAACCGCATCAACCCCTTCAATTTGCCCATCCTTTCGCTTTTGAGGGCACCGATGAATCGAAACCAGTAACACTTGGATCGATGGATCTAGCTTCTTTACCTTGTCCAACCACTCCTCCGTCCTAACCAGCACCTCCTTAGGATCTTTTTTTCCTTTGATGTCGTTACTCCCACAGTACCAGACGATCAGTTGCGGACGGCATGGCGGAACGACTTGTTCAAAGAACATCAGCTGATGCGAGGTCTGAGAACCTCCGAAGGCTCGATTCGTCACAGGCAAAGGCGCGAGATCGGTCACCGCATTAGTCCAGCGCCTAAAAGTACTACTTCCCACCAAAAGAATCCCCCCAGGTTCAGGAGCTACCAGATGCCCAAACTTAGCTACCTCGGCACTGTATTTGTTCGTGAGGGCCGTGGTAACGGTTTCCCCAGAAATGTAATTCGCTCCAAGTGAAATTAGGAAACCAACGGCACATAAAGTGTTAAGTCGAAGACATCTCATGGTGGTCCCTTGAGATTATCTGGCTCCAGAGGAGTGGATAGATTTATTCCATCAGAGGGGCGTGGGTTTAGAATCTAAACAGAAAAGAACTTTTTATTTTTCTGTGCCAAAAGCATTTTCCCCCTACAAAGAAAAGATGTCCTCAACAACGATTGTCTTCGGGTTTGCCTACCTCATTCTTGGTATCTCTGGCTTTGTTCTAACAGGTTCAGTTCACAAAACCGCACTCATCCCCTGCGCTTTCGGTATTCTCTTCGTTCTTTTCGGACTTCTCGCATTCAAAGAGAAACTCCGAAAACACGCCATGCACGCCGCCGTACTCATCGCCCTTCTCGCATTTCTTGGGACGGCTCGCGCGCTCACTCATCTACCCGAACTTTTCAACGGCACCGCCGAGAAACCAGCCTCGATCATCACCCAATCGCTCAACGCAGGCTTCTCCATCCTCTACATTATTTTAGCCGTCCGCTCCTTTATCCAAGCTCGCCGCGCCCGCCTCTCCTAATCCCCTGTACCATTTCGGTAATCTGGCGGGCAAACCCCAGATCTTCTTTAACAAACCCTGGGCGATTCCAAGGAGTCAGACCCAAAAGGTCATAGCTTACCCGAATCTGCCCCGTCGTTCCTTTCCCTGCTCCAATTCCGATCGTGGGAATTTGCAAGGCGGCGGTCACCTCTGCCGCCGCTTCTGCAGTAACCAACTCCAAAACGATCGCACAAGCTCCTGCCCTTTCCATCGCCTGAGCATCCGCCTTCATCCGCTGAACCTCCTCAACCGTTTTTCCCTTCCGCTTATATCCACCCTCCTCCAGCACCTTTTGCGGCAACATCCCTAAATGGCCAATCCACGGAATCTTGGCCTGCTGAAGCGCTTTCCACTGGGGCTGACTCTCTTTTCCTCCCTCGGGCTTCACCGCATCTGCACCAGCCCGTAGAAGGAGCTTCGAATTTTCGACACAAGCCTCTGCAGTCTCATAAGATCCAATGGGTAAATCAGCCGAGATCATCGCCCTCGTTCTACCCCGTGCCACCGCTTCCGTCGCCCGGACCATATCCGCCATCGTCACCCCCGTGGTATCGGCCATCCCCAACACCACCATGCCCAAGCTGTCCCCCACGTGAATCAGATCAACCCCCGCTTCATCTAAAACTCGGGCCAGCGGATAATCATAAGCCGTCAGCGCTAAAAGGGATTTTCCCTTGGGCCAATCTCGCAACTGCTCAGGAGTTAATCGACCTGTCGACATCACATCCCTCTCTGCCCCCGCAACCAGCACGCCGTTTCTCCAACGGTTCCAGGCAAACCCGCTATCCTGCGTTCTGGACATATTTCAGCTAACAGCTCCATGACAAATCGTCGTTGCCCCATTCGCGGATGAGGAAGCTCTAAACGAGAAGTTCGCATCCTCATATCCCCCGCATAGAGCAGATCGAGATCCATCCGCCGTGGTTCGTTTCGTAATCGCAAAGTTCTACGGCCACGCGACCGTTCGTAGTTTTGGGTTTGATCGAGTAGGCTCCTAACACGTCCCCCCCAAACAATCTCAGCGACTTGATTAAGAAAAGATGGGGATCCAGGCAAACAATCCACCGGTTCCGTCTCAATTTCGGAGCTAAACTTCGCTCCAGGATCGAAACCGCGCAACCATCCGCGAGCCTTCGCCAATTCTGCGGAACGATCCCCCACATTCGATCCCAGCCCAATCCCGACCCGCATCAGCTCAAACCAAGGACATCGACCATGCGATAGGCCTTCGCGGGCTTGCCCACTAGCCAATGTGCCGCTCGCAACGCTCCCCGAGCAAAGACATCTCGAGAACTAGCTCGGTGGATCAGCTCGATTCTTTCCCCTTCCCCTGCCAGCAAAACAGTGTGATCTCCCACCACATCTCCACCACGAACCGCATGAACCCCAATCTCGTCCTCGGAACGCTCTCCTGGTTCTCCCGAACGACCATGTCTCGCTACCACCTCCGCTTTGGTGCGGCGCGCTTCCGCTAAGATCTCAACCAATCGCTTAGCGGTTCCACTGGGAGCATCCTTCTTCAGGCGGTGATGAATCTCAATCACTTCAGGATCAAACCCCTCAGGCAGTGCCTTGGCTGCCTGCTCCGTAAGATAAAAAAGAAGATTCACCCCAAGAGAAAAGTTGGGGGAAAGAATCAAAGGAACTTGGCGAGCGGCTGCGGCGATCATCCCTGCTTCCGCCTCGGTGTGGCCGGTAGTCCCGCAAACGTAGGCGACCTTCAAGGCACAGACCTGCTTCAGAACCGATTCTGTGGCCGAACGATGACTAAAATCGATGACCACCTGTGCTTTTGCCAACACCTTCGCCATGTCGTCCCCCTGATCGGCCTCCCCCACCACCTCGAAACTCTTATCCTCACGCGCAAGAGCGAGAATGGCTTGCCCCATTCTTCCTTTTGCTCCGACCATGACTAGTTTGGTTGCCATCGTGGTGTCCTACGCTGAGATTAGGTCAACCCAGCCTGGTTTAAAGTCGCAAAAAGCTTTTTTCTGTTTTCTTCCATCATCGGTACCAAGGGCAATCGCAGTTCATCCGCCAGCCAACCCTTTGCTGCCATCGCTGCCTTCACCGGTCCAGGATTGCTCTCGATAAATAAATCTCGGAAAACCGCTGCATATTTTCCATGTAACTCCTCCGCCTTCGCCCAATCTTTTTTTCTGGCTGCGTCCACCAGTGACTTCACCTCAGCAGGGATTAGATTGGAGGCAACGCTAACCACCCCGACCGCTCCACGCTTCATAAACTCCACCGTCAACCCATCATCCCCGCTTGTCACCTCGAAAGTGGAAGGCACCACCTTTCGAATCGCATCTACCCGCTCCGCCTTACCTCCCGCCTCCTTGATCGCACAGATCGTCGGACACTCCTTCGCTAATCGTCCGATCGTTTCCACCGTAATCTCCACCCCGCAACGCCCCGGCACGCTATAAAGCATGATCGGTAAGTCCACCGCTTGGGCAATCGCCCGAAAATGTTGAAACATCCCCTCAGGAGTCGGCTTGTTATAATACGGGGCGACCAGAAGAAGTGCATCCGCCTTGGCTTGGCATGCTCCCGTAGATAACTCAATCGCCTCCGCGGTGCTGTTCGATCCTGTCCCCGCTACCACTTTCGTCCTCTTTTTGGCAAACTGCACCGCCAATTCAATCACCCGGACATGCTCCTGCATATTCAGGGTCGGCGACTCACCTGTCGTTCCCATCGGAATGATTCCCTCAATCCCTGCCGCAACTTGCCGCTCAATCAACGCTTCGAAAGCCTTCACATCCACCTGCCCATTGCGGAAAGGGGTAACTAGCGCGGTATAGGTTCCTTCAAACATAGAAGACTCCCTCAAAGACGATTCGTGCGGGACCTTGCAGCGTAACTTTTCTCGGGCGCCCGTTCTCTATAATAAAGTTCACCGTCAAAACATCTCCGCCCCGGGTCAAAACCTTAACGGGAGGTTTCACCCCACGCCGGAGATTGGCTAAAATTGACGAAGCCACCACTCCCGTTCCGCAGGCCAGCGTCTCCGCCTCCACCCCACGCTCATAAGTACGTACCTCGATCCGATTTTTCCGGTTCACCGCGACAAAGTTCACGTTGGTACCTGAGGGGGCAAAAGCGGAGTGGAGCCGAATCGCCCGCCCACTCTTGACCACTTCGGCCGTTTCAACCGATCGAACGAACTCCACCACGTGCGGTACTCCCGTATTCAAAAAGTCCAACTTTACTCGGCGCCCTGCGGCCGTGATCTCCTTACCTAATCGGGGCAGTCCAGGATCGGGCATCGAAACCCTCACCTCCTTACCTACCAGATCCAAAAGAATCAGCCCTGCCTTAGTTTCGACCCTCAACCTTTGCCCGCGCCCTCCGGCGACCTCTTTCGCTAGTAAAGCAAAACAGCGTGCCCCATTCCCACACATCTCTGCTTCTCCGCCATCCGCGTTGTAGTAGCGCATTCGAAAATCAGCCCCTCGCCCACGTGGCTTCTCCACCACCAGCACCCCGTCGGCTCCTGCCCCTCGTTGACGATCACACCAAGCGGCAATCTTTTCCCGGCTCAATCCCAGGGGCTTACGGCGACCGTCCAAACCAAGGAAATCGTTTCCCGCGCCTTCCAACTTCCAGAAAGCAATCCTTCGGCTCATGAACTCTTCTCCCCCCGCCAAAGATCGGCCACTTTTTCACGAGTTCGAATCACTCGCGCCCGATTTCCTTGGACCAGAATCTCGGCGGGACGAGGTCGTGTGTTGTAGTTGGAGGCCATCGAAAAACCATAGGCCCCTGCGCTGAGAATCGCCAACCGATCTCCTCGATCTACTGGTGAGAGAGCTCGATCGTGGCAAAAAACATCGCCCGATTCACAGACTGGACCCACCACATCGGTCGAGACCGTTCCCCTCCGAGGACTCCCCAGCGGTTCAATCTGGTGGTACGCCTCATAGAGGGCTGGCCGAAGCAGATCATTCATGCCCGCATCCACGATGACAAAGTTCTTCCGCCCTGTTCTCTTGCGATAAAGGACCTCTGTCACCAGCACCCCTGCATTGCCGACCAAGAATCGCCCAGGTTCCAATAGAATCTTCATTTTGAGATCCTTCAATAAAGGCACGACCGAATCCGCATACTCCGACAAGGGAATGGCCTTTTGCGCCTGACGCGTCTTCCACCAACCTTGGCGACCACTCGCTAGAGCATCTTGGTAAACAATCCCCACGCCCCCTCCGATGTCGAAGTAATCCAAGCCGTGCTCTTTCCTGAGCTGCTTGACCAACGGGATCATCTTACGGACAGCGGCCCGAAAAGGAGCTCCCTGCGTAATCTGTGAACCGATATGCATCTGCACTCCACGAAGGCAGAGTCGTCTATCCTTTCCTGCTCTTCGATAAATCGAAACCACCTCCTCAAAAGGAATGCCAAACTTATTTGCGTAGGTTCCCGTGGTTATCTTGGCGTGCCCCCCCGCCGCAATATCCGGATTCACCCTTAAGGCGATGGGGGCTCTGCGTCTTGCCTTGCGACCTGCCACCATCGCGATGCGGTCCATCTCTTCTTCACTTTCCACATGGAAAGCCTTCACCCCATAGCGGAGTCCAAGCTCAATCTCTTCATCCGTCTTACCCACCCCAGCAAAAACACACTTGGCCGGTTGGCCTCCAGCTTGCTGCACTCGTTCCAGCTCTCCTCCACTGACCACATCGAAACCGCTCCCCAATCGCGCCAAAAGAGAAAGAATGGCCAAATTACTATTGGCCTTCACGGAGTAGCAAATCAGCGGATCCACCGCCCGAAGCGCCTGACGCAGTCCCCGGTAATGGTCCGAAATGGTTCCCGCTGAATAAACATAAAGTGGCGTTCCAAAGCGGTCCGCCAGACCATTTAGGCTTACTCCTTCCGCATAAAGTTTCCCGCCCTTCCGCTGAAAGCGATGCATGTCATCACCTTACCTATTCGCCCCCGCATGGGGAACCATAAAGCCAACGTGTCAGACACGTGTCTGGCACCAGAGACACGCCACTTCTCCATTGACGCATACCCTCTAACCTTCAACTCTGCTCTTCATGTCCCATTGGCTGGTTAAACAAGAACCCTCCTCCTACCCCTTCTCTCAACTCCTCAAAGATAAAAAGGTGGTCTGGGACGGTGTACGCAACTACCAAGCCCGAAATTTCCTCCGCCAAATGAAACTCGGTGATCCTGTCCTCTACTACCACAGCGTGGATCAGCGAGCTATCGTCGGACTGGCCAAAATCACAAAGATCGCCTTCCCCGACCCCACCTCACCGCAGGGAGAAGAGTGGACCTCGGTCGTACTCTCGGCCGTACGCGCGTTCTCTCAGCCGGTGACGCTTGATCAACTGAAGGCCGACAAGAAATTCTCCGAACTCCTTCTTCTCCGCCAATCCCGTCTCTCCGTTATGCCTCTTCCTCCCACCCTCTTTCAGGCAATCCTCAAACTCGGCCAATAGTTCAGGCTTTGGCGTAAACCTTCGCGCCTTTGCGAACGAACTCCTTCGACTTCTCCCTCATCCCCTTCTTCAACGCCTCTTCTTCTTTCACGCCCTGCTCCAACGCATACTTCCGCACATCTTCCGTAATCTTCATCGAGCAGAACTGTGGACCGCACATCGAGCAAAAGTGAGCGCTCTTTGCACCCTCAGCCGGCAAGGTCTCATCATGAAACTTCTGCGCAGTGACTGGATCTAGTCCCAGATTAAATTGATCCCTCCAACGGAACTCAAACCGCGCCTTCGATAAAGCATTATCCCGATACTGCGCCGCAGGATGCCCTTTGGCTAAGTCCGCCGCGTGCGCCGCAATCTTGTAGGCAATTACCCCCGCCTTGACGTCATCACGATTCGGTAATCCCAAATGCTCCTTCGGAGTTACGTAACAGAGCATGGCACATCCATACCAACCAATCATAGCCGCTCCGATTGCCGAGGTAATATGATCATAGCCAGGCGCAATATCAGTGGTCAGTGGTCCCAGTGTGTAAAACGGAGCCTCATGACACCACTCCAACTGCTTCTCCATATTCTCTTGAATGAGATGCATAGGCACATGCCCCGGACCCTCGTTCATCACCTGCACCCCGCGCTCCCATGCCTGCTTGGTTAAATCCCCTTGAGCCTTCAACTCTCCGAATTGTGCCTCGTCATTGGCATCCGCCAAAGAACCTGGGCGTAACCCGTCCCCAATCGAGAAACTAATATCATAGGCCGCCATGATGTCGCAGATGTCCGCCCAATGAGTGAAGAGAAAGTTCTCCCGATGATGGGAAAGACACCACTTCGCCATAATCGAACCCCCTCGGCTCACAATCCCGGTCATCCGCTTCGCTGTCATTGGAATAAACCTGAGCAACACTCCCGCATGAATCGTAAAATAATCCACACCCTGCTCTGCCTGCTCGATCAGGGTGTCGCGAAATATCTCCCAAGTTAGATCCTCCGCTTTACCCCCCACCTTCTCTAACGCCTGATAGATCGGTACCGTCCCGATCGGCACAGGCGAGTTTCGCAGAATCCACTCCCGCGTCTGATGAATGTTTTGGCCCGTGGAAAGATCCATCACCGTGTCCGCCCCCCACCGAATCGACCAACGCAACTTCTCCACCTCATCCTCAATCGACGACGCCACCGCACTATTTCCAATGTTCGCATTGATCTTTACCAAGAAATTTCGCCCAATGATCATCGGTTCCAACTCCGGATGATTAATGTTGGCCGGAATAATCGCCCGCCCACGCGCCACTTCACTTCGAACAAACTCAGGAGTGATCTCCTTCGGAATTGCTGCCCCCCAAGACTGACCAGGGTGCTGGAAACGTAAATCATCCCGCGAAACCTTTGTCGACATTTCTAGTCCTTCGCGAACCGACTGGAGCTTTGTGTTTTCTCGGATGGCAATAAACTCCATCTCAGGAGTGATCATCCCCTTCTTGGCGTAGTTTAACTGGGAGACCGATCCCTTCTTCGCCCTCAGAGGAGTTCGTTTCGCTCCAGGAAACTGCTCTGTCACCACCCCATTTCCGTTGCGATGCCCGTTGTCGACCGGCAAAACCGCACGCCCAAGATAACTCTCCGTATCTTTGCGCTCCTCAATCCAGACCGACCGGATGGCAGGCAAACCCTGCCGAACATCCCCATGAAAAGTGGGATCACCCCACGCCCCACTCGTGTCGTAAACCCTGACAGGATCGTTCCCCTGGAGTTTTCCATCGGGCAAGCGCGTAGGTTGTAGTTCGATTTCGCGAAAAGGAATCTGGAGATCAGGGCGAGAACCCTTCAGGTAAACACGCCGCGACCCTTCGAGAGGTTGGGCTTCTTGGGGACTCGGGACTTGGGTTGTGGAACTCATTTTCTTCCTTTCCCATCCACGAATCGCCAGAAGAAAAGGTACACCCTATTCCCTCCGGCGGCATGATCCGCTTCAGGTTCTAAGGGTCTCGGGACCATGGTTCCCGACTCTCAGCCCGGCCGGCCGGACTCCCCGCGCTCAAAGCCTAACCGCTCCGCTCCCCTATTCCAGTTTTTTTCCCGCAGTTACTGATCTTCTAAAACCGCCGTCGGCACATAGCCACGCCGCCGATCCATCGTCTCCACCTCCGCATAGTCTCCGATCACACGCCGCACGCTGACCCGATCTCCGCGATGCAGAGTCGAGGAAGCGGGTGTCACCTGATTGGGCCCATTCTCTTTCAGGGGCACATCGGAAAGAATCATCGCCAAGCCCGCATCCCGGCTTCCTGTACCCGCGCAGCCTACCAATCCCAAAACTCCCGCTACGGCAAAGATCAAAAGAAGGTTTTTCATACCTACCAGCTAGCAACTCACCGCCTATTGGCAACCCTTGCCCTTTTCTCCATCTGTTCGCAGTTTAACTGGATGCCCTTAGCCACCACCTTGGTCCGCCTGATCCAAGACGGAAAATCTTCCCCCGCTAAAAATATGGCGATCGACGAATCCCTCCTCCGCCACGTCCTCCAGCCCGTTCTCCGCATCTATGGCTGGTCCATTCCCTGCCTCTCCCTCGGCTACTTTCAAAAGTCGTCCCTCGTTACAAAAGATCAGGCCTTCGTGCGGCGCTACACCGGCGGAGGAATCGTCGAACACGGTCACGATTTGACCTACACCCTTATTTTGCCCGCCCACCACCCCTTAACTTCTGCGGGAACTCTGCCCAGCTACCGAGCCGTTCACCAAGCCGTCGCTAAGGCACTGACCGCTTGCGATATCCCCTGCCAACTCTCCTCCGCCCAACCCCTCAACGATGACCCCTCCTGCTTTCTTAAACCAGTTCCAGCCGACGTTCTCGACTCCTCAGGCCACAAACTCGCAGGGGCAGCCCAGCGCCGCACAAAACAGGGCTGCCTACACCAAGGAAGTATCCTTTTGCCTGGGCCGATCCCCGCCTCCCTCTCCGCCCAGCTCATCCGCTCCCTCGAAGATTGCCTTGAGACCCAAACCAAGGAATCAACTCTCACCGCCCAAGAAATTCAGTCCACTGCCGATCTAGAAACCAGTCGCTACGCCAACCGGGAGTGGAACTTTTCTCGCTGACCTACCCCTTTTTCTTTCCCGCACCCCAAATCAGGCCGACAACCACCAAAACAACCAGCCCAATTAAGATCAAACTTCCCTGTCCAACCCACCGCTCTGCCAGTCGCGTTGCCGCGGCCGTTTTGGCAAATCGCTCACCCGCTAACGCGCTCAGCCAAATCCATAAGGGAGCATAGACCAAAGCCCCCAGAGCATTCAGACCGATAAACTTCCCCAGCGGCATGGCATGCCGTCCCGCAAAAAAGAAAACTCCAAATCGTACCGCAGGGATAAACCGACCTAGAAAAACAGTCTTCATTCCATGTTTTTCAAAGAGATGCTCAATTTTTTTCTGTCGCGCAGGCGAAAAGAGCACCGACCCCAATCGCGTTTGCAAAAACCACTTTCCACCTCTTATGCCCAGGAAATAAACCCATAAATCCCCCGATAGAATCCCCATTAAGCAGGCCAAACAGGTCCAACCGTATGAGGAGGTTCCCCAACCCACCGATAATCCACTCGCCACCAGCAAAGGCTCCTCAGGAAGCGGCACACCCATGGCCGATATAAAGAGAATCCCAAACATCGCCAGATAACGAAAGTCCGAGATCGCTCCGATCAGGAAGTCGAGAGTCATCGCGAGGAAGGGGTTTGCATTGTCGGAAGGGGGTTTTCCACTAAAAAAAGCAGACCCCTATGTACCTCAATTTAGGCATTACAGCCAAAGCTCTTTATCTGTCTTACCTAGGAAGCCCTTTCCAACTGAGGCGCTGGGTCATTGTTACTTTCTTTCTCTTTCTGCTTTGTTTCTTCTGGATCGTCGTAGCGATCGGGCGTTTCCTCGACCATATCCTTTACCCAGATTTTCGCAGGCAGGAAATCCGTCAGCCCATTTTCATTGTCGCCCCTCCCCGCAGTGGCACCACCTTCCTGCAAAGACTACTCGCACAAGACCGCGATACCTTTACCCCCGTTCTGATGTATCAAACCATTTTTCCGAGCATCACTATCCAGAAGCTTATTCATTCCGTATCTCAGGCCAGCCGCCAAAAGGGCCATCTCCTTTTCGATATCTTCTCTTGGATTGAACGCCACTGCTTCGGAGGGTGGGACGGCATGCACAAAATGCGTTTTACCCAGCCTGAAGAAGAGGCGGGTTTCTTCGTCTATACCTTTGTTACCGAAGCTATTTATCTACTCTTCCCTTTTGTCCGTGCCTTGTGGGGAGCTGGATTTGCCGATGACCTACCCCTCCGACAACAAAAGAAACTCATGAAGTACTACCGCTCCTGTCTGCAAAGACATCTTTACCTCAACGGCCCCGACAAAGTTCTCCTCTCCAAAGCCACTCAGTTTTCTGGGTCTATTCTCTGCCTCCAACGAGAATTTCCCGACGCTCGGATTATTAATATTCTGCGAAATCCTCGGGAATCGATCCCTTCCCACATCAGCGTCTTCTTTACCGTCTGGCAATGGATCGATCCGTCCATTCGAAAAAATGGGCCCGAATCTCGCGAATATGCCGAGCTGGCTGCTGCTTGGTTTCTCCACTTGGAAAAGTTTGATATCTCAGCTCGGCCTGATCGTTACTACCGGATTCTTTATCCCGACCTTGTCCAAAACACCGAGAGTTCGATTCAATCCATCTATCGCCGATTCGATCTTCCCCTTTCGGCGCAAGCAAAACGCCAGATTCAGTCCGATGCCCGCCTCGCCGTGGACTACAAAAGCTCCCACCTCTACACCATGGCGGAATACGGCCTATCCCCGGAGTGGTTGCGGCGAGAGCTCGGGGGTCTCATGAAAAGATATAGATTTTCTGCCTCCACCCCTCCCCGCCCGTCTCCCCGCCACCTCTCAAGAAAAACGCGCTCCATCCCAAAATAATATTTTCTGGCGATTATTACTTGGAAATGCGCGGATCAAAACGCTGAGCCAAAGGAATTCGCCGGCCCACCCCAAATGCTTTCGTCGTCACCTT
>Ga0208960_1001167_pt1 | contig 14224 bp, 11 predicted proteins | sample GreLakmeON33MSRF_FD_187703 | JGI IMG/M metagenome (GOLD analysis project Ga0208960, IMG submission 187703) | Freshwater lentic microbial communities from great Laurentian Lakes, MI, USA - Great Lakes metaG ON33MSRF (SPAdes) | ecosystem: Environmental > Aquatic > Freshwater > Lake | place: Great...
GGACGAGAATCGCAGCAGCGCCGACGCCGTGTCTTCCACACCGGACGGTTCCGCCAGCGTGTCCGTGAACGCGGCGACCTCCTGAACATCGTCGATGAGCACGTAGCGGAGCAGGTCGACGGCGTGGCTGCCTTGGTCGGCGAAGACCCCGCCGCCGCTCTGCGCGGGATCGAAGCGCCACCCACCAAGCCGCGGTCGGGAGCGACCCGAGAAGTTGACCCGGGCGGCCGTCAATCGACCGATGGCGCCCGACGCGATCAGGCGGCGGACCTCTCGGTGCCGGGGGTTGAACCTCTGGTAAAAGCACACAGCAAGGCGGCGCGCGGCCAGCACTGCGGCCAAGTTCATCGCCGCTGCCTCGGCGGTCGAGCGCGCCATAGGCTTTTCGACAAGGACGTCCCGGCCAGCCTCAAGCGCGGCGGTGGCGTCGGGGGCATGCCGGTCGACCGGCGTCGCGAAGTAGACCGCCTCCACGCCGGGGTCGGCGAGGAGGTCGTCAAGGCGGTCGTGCACGCGGCGGGCGCCATGGCGGAGTGCGAACGCCTCGGCCTTCGCTCGGTCACGACCGAGGACCGCCACTAAAGTGGCCGAAGGGGCGGCCGTCATCGCGGGCGCCATCACCCGCTCGGCGATTTCGCCCGGCCCGACGATTGCCCAGCCGAGGCGCGTGCGCGCCGCGCGCTCCTGAGTCACCAGCTCACGATAGGCGGGTCGCGACATCAATGACCAAACCTATAGGAAATCCAATCCCCCTGCACAACGTTATAGTACATTATTATTCTGGGATTGTCAATTACCACTTTGGCAATGCGCGCTAACCTCCACCCGACCAATGGTCTGACAGCCACAGACCACTTTTGTTCAATCATTGTGCTTAAATTCGCGTAGCCAACGCAACGTACACAACCTCCATAAATCGGCACTGTCCTTCAAGGCTTTCAACGCACCCCGCCGCTATAAGCTGCTGCCGCCGTGCTTTTGCTCGCACAGGTTGTGGCGCGAAGCAACTCGCTCATCGCGATTCCCGCCACCCGGTTCAAGCAGCCTGCATCAAAGGCGTAGTGCGATAGCTCAGGAGCTTGAGCCCGCACTCTTGCGCGATCTCGATGATCGTGCCCAATAGGCGGCTCTGATCCTCTTGGCGTGCGAGCGAGCGGTGCCACCAGGGACCTACAAAGACACAACGGTCGGCTCAAATAAGCTCACAAGGACAAGCTTGCGAACTTTAGGCCCGCCCAGCAAGGGACCATACATCAGCACGCATCCCTGACGCCCCTTGTAACTTTGGCATGCCAGTCCAGTCGGTGTTGCCCGTGGAAATCCACAACGAATCGCTGTGAACTGTGACCGAGGAGGCGTGCCGAGCCACCCAGGGGGTGCCTTTTAACTCGTGCCAGGTCACCCCGTCGTGCGAATACCACACGTCATTACGGTTGCCCTCGCTACCCACCGCAGGCATCCCAGCCGCCCCTGCGCCTGCCGATGCCTCCTCTTCATACAAATGCGGGTGTCCATTGAAGCCCCCAATTACCCACAACTTGCTGTCCCAGCTCAAGACCTCATGGTAATGCCGCCGCCGAAACGCAGCGTGCGCGGTGTGACAGATCCACTCTCTACCATCGGCGCTGGACCAGACATCGTTCAAATACAGCCGCGTCGGCTTGGGCACTGGGTAGACCAGCGAGTCCTGGACGTAGCCCACCGTCCCCGTAGCGGGGTCGAAGCCACCGATGAAGCCACCGCCGACCACCCACAGCCGCCCATTGAGCACTGCGTTGCCACCTACCCATCCCCGAGGCGCCCAGGGAGCCGCCGCTGTAACGCACTCCCACTGTGCCCCCGTGCGCGACCGCCACACATCATTGTACGCCTGCTCCGAGCCTGCCTTGGCCCCAACATTCAGAGTCGGGATATTTGCAGATGCTTGGCCAGACGCACCACGTGCGCCAGCAAATCCGACGGTCGTATCTGGATCTCCTTTCGTTTGGCCGCCCATCACCCACAAGAAACCAGCACAGGAAGCTGTGATGCAGCCCGCGCGAGGAGACCATGGTGTTTGCGCATTGACGCACACCCAATCTTTACCGTTGGTCGAGGACCAAACATCCATATCGTAGCCGACGGGAGGGTTGGCGTCGCCACCGACGACAAACAACTTCTCCCCTTTCCCCTCGCCGTCGTCGTGCACCAGCCAGCCAGCACAGTGGCGACCAGCCCAGGGGGCATGCGCCTCAAACTCCCAATGCCTCCCGTCGTGCGAACTCCACACCTCACTGTTGGTGTCCTGCGGGTGCGGGAAAAACTCCTCGCACCAGGGATTCCACCCGCCCAGCAGCCACAACTTCCCTCGAAAGGAAAGCATTCCCGCCCCATCGCGCGGCTCGAACGCTGCGTTCATAGTTGCGCAGCGCCACGTGTAATGCCTGCCGTTCCGCTGCACCGCTGGTTCTTGATTCATTTCAGGTTTCGAGTTAGTAGCCATTTTTGCTCCTGTGTTACTTATTCGATAGACTGTATCTTTCGATGTAAGCATTCAAGGGATGAGGATATAAAATATAACATAAATGTATTTTAATTTAACATTCATGCGAGCGGCGCTGCCGAGACTCGAGGCGCCAAGTATAACTATAGTATCTGACCCTAATACTATGTTCGGGAAGCGTTTAGCGCCAAATGCTACTTGACAAGCGCCCGGACCCTCCATACAATCTTAAGGTACTAACATTATACCCACCCGCCCTTGTTAATACACTTTGAATAATCTGGAGTTGTTGCAATGTCAATCCTATCCCCAAAATCTATGAAGGCCGTGTTTGACAGTGCCGGTTATCTCGTGATCCCGTCGTTTCTGAATCCGCTTCAGATAGATGAGGTCCAACGGAAGATGGACGAGTACGTGCGCGATGTGGTGCCGCATGTGCCCGTCAAGCAGGTCTTTTATGAGAACAAGGATCGTCCGGAAACACTCAAGCAGCTTCAGGACGTTTGGAAACATGATCCTTATTTCGGTCGGATGTTTTTCAGTGAGCAGTTTGTCGGGCTCGCGGAACTGCTGCTAGGCGGCCCGGTGCAGGGTGAAAATTTGCAGTGGTTCAACAAGCCTGCGCAGATCGGCAGTCCGACGCCGCCCCACCAGGATGGGTATTATTTCATGCTTGACCCAAACGAAGCAGTGACGATGTGGCTGGCGCTGGATGACGTGGATGAGGAGAACGGATGCGTGAGGTATCTACCCGGTTCGCACAAGCGCGGCATCCGGGCGCATTCGCGAACGACAACCATTGGCTTTTCACAGGGCATTTCTGACTACGGCGACGAAGACCACGCCGCTGAGGTTGCAATGCATGCCAAGCCGGGTGATCTACTGGTGCATCATTGCCTGACGGTGCATCGCGCCAACGGCAATACCAGCGCCGCCCGGTCGCGGAAGGCGCTCGGCATGGTGTATTTTTCGCGCCACGCGAAGGAGGATCTCGAACGAAAGAACGAATACCATAAGAAGCTGACGAGCGAACTCGCAGTAGCGGGAAAACTGTAGGCGCCGGGGTCATCGCGACTCCCCAGCCGCATTCGGAATGACGATGATTGAAGTGGATCCTCGGATAGGTCCGATGCATAATTTTCATCAGCACCGAGAGGATGCGAGGGCTGATCGGAATGGAGCCGAGCAGCTCTAGGATGCTCGCTTTGATTGCTCCGTAGTGTTCCGGTGCGCTCGGTCCCCGGCTACATGAAGGTCGGTACCAGTACATAACCAATCATCAATCGGCCCCATATCTGGAATAGAGCACCACCAAGAACCTGCTTGACAGGCATTAGGGTCACTGCCTCGGATGCGAAGCTCATTGTAAACCCACTTACTTGGGCGAGTGGCAGCACTCCGGGAGCATTTATACAAATTAGTCTGAGGTTAAAGGTCTCGCACTACAAGAAACCGACGATGAATTCCCGCCAGCCTCCCATTGGCGCCTCCGGTCCCAGGGTATTCGAAACAAGTTGTTCTATAGTTGCCATAAGCTTGGCTTTTAGATAAGCAAGCCATCAGCTCGTCCTAGATCAGATTAGCCGCGGTGAAACTAGAGAACTATTCACATCGGCAATGGACGTAACACCGCATAGCGCCATCGCGGACAAGAGCTCGGAGTTCATAATAGTGAGTAGGCGCAGAAGACCTTGCTCCCCGCCAGCACCCAAGGCCCAGTGCACAGGTCGTCCTATGATGGCAGCGCGGGCACCTAGCGCTAGGGCCTTCAGCACATCCGTTCCACGTCGTATTCCGCTATCAAGGTAGATCTCGAGGCGCCCTGCGACTGCCTCTACTATTGGAGGCAAAGCATCCACGCTTGCTATAAGATAGTCCAATTGACGACCGCCATGGGTACTAACAATGATTGCAGGGTATCCCTCTTCTGCGGCAATCGTAGCATCCTCCACTGTTAGGATACCCTTGAAAATAATTGGCATAGATGTAATAGACCGAAGCCAGTCGAGAGAGCGCCAAGTCAATGTCGAACTTGTAGCCAATCCTGCTGGCAAGGGGGTGGGAAAGTTAGCCTGTAAAATGTCACCGGGTACCCAATCTCCAAGGCGCATCTCAATCTCGCGCCAGCCAAGGCGTGGAGCGTCAACTGTTAGCACAATCGCCTCGTATCCATGGGCTTCAGCCCGCTGGACGATATCCCTGGTGAGAGCAAGGTCGTTCATCCAATACAACTGCATCCAGCGGTGTTCAGCGTACGGCGCAACATCCTCAAGTGACCTGCTCGAGCTAGTTGAAAGCATCATAATAGTCCCGGCCGTAGTGGCAGCACGGGCTGTGGCAAACTCGCCATCTGGATGGGACAAACGGTGCAATGCCGATGCACCCAAGATGATAGGAGTCCGCAGTAGCTTACCTAAAACTGTGGTTGAAAGGGTAACCGAACTAACATCTCTTAGAATTCTGGTCCGGAATACCCATCGCTTGAAGGCCTCCAAATTCATTCTGTGCCCCTCGCCGGTGCCAGCGTAACCAGAAATATAGGCGCGTGCCGCGGCTGTGATGCGCTCTTTCGCAAGCGGCTCAAACTCATCCGGGCTGAACAGACTTTCAAGCTCGTCAGTTGTGAGGTACGGAAGGCCAGTTGGACTTAGAAGTGCCATTGAAAGATAATCTCTAGGTCCCAGACCCTACATACTAGTAGCAAATCCGAATGACAAAGCCACCAAGATTTGCAATGGCGAAAGCCCGCTAGCTGCCTCCGCTGCCTAACCGCGCTGCTAATTTGCAAGCAGGCGGGAAGTCCAGTGGCTGGCGCTGGTCATCACCGGCACGCGCCCGGCGACCGTACCCACTAAGATGCGCAACCCCCGGGCGTGCTCGTCACGCGCGCGGGGCAGGCACTTGCCAGCTATGCCCGCCACGAGCGGCATGCTGTGGCCGAAGCTGACGCCCTGACTGACGATCGCCTCGAGGTTGCCGCGCAACCCAGTCTCGCGGAGCTCGAGCCATGCGCTGAATGGCGTGCGGATGGCATCCGACCGGATATGGGTCGTACCAGCCTCCTCGATCTCAGTTGTGCATAATGCGGATGGTCTGCCCGGACCGCACCGAAGCATACGCTGCATCCACCAGCGTCAGCGCCCTAACCAGGTCCTCGCCGGTGGCCGCTGGATCGCGACCCTCGCCGATAGCCGCCAGCAGGTCCGCCACGGCGTCCCGACCGGAAGCGCCGTAGCCCGGTGCGGGAGCGACCGGGTACACAGAGCGCACCTCTCGCAGCCCGTCACAGGCGGGGTCGGGCACCAGGGTAACGAGGTCCTCCCCCGAGATCTCGAGCGAGGCAGCCGTGCCCCGGAGCGCGACCAAGGTGCGATACCCACGCGCGGGCAGAGCGTACGCATGCGACAGCGTGAATATCGCGCCACCGGCAAACCGCAGAGCCACGGATATGACATCCTCCACCTGAAGCCCCGGGTGGCCCACCCGCCCGGCCATCGCCATCACCTCGACGACCGGCTCGCCGACGAGCCAAGGCAGCCCATCGAGGTCGTGGATGCCAAGCCAGGAGAGGATGCCACCGCCGGCGCCGACCGGGTCGAAGATCGGGTTGTCCGGCCCGCGCACGGCCACCGTAGACGCCGCGAATACGGCCGAGCCGGTGATGAGTGTCCCGAGCACCCCCTCTGCGACTGCAGCGCGCGCGGCCTGCCACGCGGGTGCGTACCGGCGAGTCAGGCCAGTGACGACCCGAACACCAGCCTCTCGGGCGGTCGCGAAGGCCTCGCGCGCAGCGGCTGCATCGAGTGCCGCGGGTTTATCGACAAGCAGGTGGACACCCGACCGGGCCAGCTGTGCTATGGCGGCCGGGGCGTCCCGGTTGGGCAGCGTGACCAGCGCAAGGTCAAGCGCGTGCCGGTCAATGAGGGCCGCTAGGTCAGTCTCCACGGGCAGGCCGCGGTAGCGCTCACCAATTCCGGGCCGGAGCGACGGGTCGACGAAACGGGGGGCCAGCCTGACTCCGGCGGCCGGGTCGGGGTCGTAGAGCGCCACAATCTCGAGCCGGTCAGAGAAGAGCTCAAGAGTCTCCACCCACCCGGTGACATGGTAGTGATCCAACCCGACCACCCCAACACGCAGCGGGACCTGACCCGCGTGCCCCGTCACGGCCGTGAGATTAACCCTGGGGTACCAGCATCGAGGAGCATCTGCCAAGTAGCCTCGCGGTACTTCTCACGCACGTCCCGAGTTGGTGGGCGGTTGCGGCTGGACGCCTGGCCGACCAGCTCCATGCACAGCTTGTCAAGGTAGCCGTCACCCGAGGTGTAAATCTCCATCTCGCTCCACAGCGCCATATAGGGCTGGACCACCTTCATCATTGCGTGCTGGGCCTCCACGTATGCGCCCCGCTGGAGGTCCTGCCACAGGCTGACCGCAAACTGCGGCCAATGGTTGGCGATGTGGATCTCGATGGCGGCGGCGCCCAGCATGTGGCTGGTCGCGAAGCGTAGCTGGTTATCAATGATAGAGAACCGATTGGAGAAGGTGTTTACAACGTGCTCAAAGGTCATGAACGAATGGTCGGGCGACGACCATTTGAGCGACGCCACGTTGGGGATGTCGACGAGTTTCTCGACCATCCCTGTGGTCACGCCGTAGCCAGTCCAGAAGGTGTTATAGATGATGAGCCCAACGTCGGCGGCCTCTGCGGCAGCCTTGACGTAGTCATGGAAGTCGCCCTCCGTGTGCGAGAAATAGAAGGGCGGTGAGACTTGGATAAAATCTGCGCCAGCGCGCTCCGCGGTCTTGGCCAAACGTTCGAGCTCCGAGGTACTCGTGGTCTGGGCGCCCATGGCTACCGGGATCCGCCCTGCAGCCTCGCTCACAACGACTTCCACAACCGCGGTTCGCTCATCGAATGTGAGGGTGGAGAAGTCCCCCGCAGCGCCGCCCGCGAGCAGAACGCCGGTCCCAGTGACAAGCCCTCCATCGATGAGGAATCGCACATGGCGGCGGATCCCATCGAGGTTTACCGGGTACCCGGGCTCGTCTTTAAACAGGGTGGGAATGGTGACGTAGCAGCCAGCTATTCGTTTACGTCGCGCAATCTCATCCACAAATCACACGATATACCCTAGACTCGCTCTTGTCAAGTACCACCTTGCGCTTAGCTCCACCCAAGCCTTGTCTTGGAGTCAATGACTACGCGTGTGCGACATTCGGAGCGGCTTGATTCCCATAACAAATGCAACATGCATACTTCCCTAAAACAGCTCTAGAAGTTGGGAAATTCGCTGCGCACCGTCAGAGGCGGGACTACACCTATCGACGCTCCGCAGCATGTGCAATTTCTACAGCGCGGGACCGCACGCCCGCAGTCCTTTCTGGCTGCCAGCGTTGATACACCCTGACTCGCTTTAGTTCGCAGTTACCGACTACAGTTATTCTCAGCACACCAGCAGCGCTGCCCAAAATCAAGGCGTAATTTGAATTTGCAGCAGCCGAGCGCGATCCTCAGAATCCACACCCGTGCCCGCTTAGAAGTAAACGCGCACCTGCGTTGCCGGCGAGTACAATGACCGCGCAGGTCATCCTCTGCCGCGATGACATCGCTGCAATTATCCAGTTCACTCTCTGAATCCAAGACACCTGAAGGTCGCAAATGCTTCCAGATTCTTTCCCCAGCGCCATCGCAGGAGATCATCGCGGGTCGATGCTGGAAGTGCCAATCGCGGCGGAAGTTCGCGAGCCGCTGATCGCCTTCTGGGAAGACCTGTTCGGCGTCTCATTTGCTGAAATACGACCGATCATGTGCGGTGATGAACGGTCAGTTCAGAAAGACTTGTTCTGGTGCATTTGGAACGACAATCTACCACAGGCGACTTGTCATCTCACTATCGATGGTCGCCAACCGATTCTCGGCGGACTGGGCGAGGTTGCGACGGCTGGAGATAGCCGAGGGCGTGGACTCGCGGGTAGTCTATGCCTGCAGGCAAAAAGTACGTTTCTGAACCAGGGTGGCCGAGCTCTTTTCTTGGGGACAGTCAATCCCGCGGCCGAGCGGGTCTATCGACGCTTAGGTTGGCACTCGATATCCGGTACACATGTAATGGTCCTGCTGAAGGATCACGCCTCTCCCACAGCATTCTTGGATGACTATTTTCAACGTGCCGAAGATCAAGACGACGAGACGCCGATCAACATTAGGGTGATCGACGCCGGGGAACGGGTGGCGATAATCCCGCTCATCCTGTACCCACATTCCGAGTTTCTTCTCGATTCCAATCTGAATCTCTATTCGCCGCGATACACCCCACAGAAATCGTGTATGAGTTTGTTCGGAAAATATTCCAATGCAATCGGCCACAATCGCGGGATCGGCTTCGCCGCTCGCAATCGCGCCGGGAGGACTGTGGGCCTGGCAACGGTCAAGTTCAATGGCGCGAACGGCGCGCAAATCGACGGTTTTGCCCATCCGCATTTCCCCGACGCATGGGACCAGCTCCTGAAGACCTGCCTGTCTTGGTGCAAATCACAACATCGCAGCTGCCGAGCCGAGGTCGCACGGCGCGACACGTACAAACTTGCGAGGTTCGAAAAACTTGGTTTTCGATTAGCTCCGCAACAGTCAACCGATTTGCGGTCTGTTCAAGACGCGACGCCGTCCAGACACGATCGATTCCAGTTGATTATCGAATAGCCGTCGGGACATCAACTCGCGGTATAGATCGCCCCCAAGTCTGAATCAATTCTGCCATGCGCTGCGCCATTTCCAAATGGCTTCGAAATTTTCACCAACACCACTCGACCCGCAAGCCCACGCGGACAAAACTACTGCGATGTTTAAGCATCTAAATCGATCAAACAACGAGTTATTTGCGGTCGCCAACGACCTGAGTTATGCGGGACATCGCTTGTACAACTCCTGTGCGGATAAAGTCTTGGAGAGCTGCCACAAACCTGAAACAGAGGTAATGCAAGTACTGGCTTGTCCGGATGTTGAAATTACTACGGGTAATAAACGTTATGGCCCTAACTCATCGACACAATACACCCCACTCCCACTCTCTTCAAGCACCGCATTACTCTAACCGCAACACCGCAATGATCTCAATGCATAGGACAACTTTTGATCGCTTTTCAGGAAGATCTCAACCGGGTAACGAAGGTAAATTGCACAATTCCTACAATACGGCATTGGCAGTGCACTATTTACTGCACCAAGCCAAAGACTAGACAATACCCTTGCATGCTCCGCCGAATGTGCCAAATCTACAGCATAGGATTACCACCTCAAAGTCTGATCAAACTTCATGACGAGATTGGCTCTGCATCCGAACCCGGGCTCTGCCGCGACAACCACCGATTGCCCGCGTGAGACTCTATGAGCAATCCGAATATCCTGACTATCGGCCACCAATGCACATTGCTTGTCAGCATTCGAAGCCTAAACGATTTCATCTCAGATGCCCTGACACCCAAGTTTATGCGCTTAGTTTTGAGCGGGTTAGACAGCTGATCGAAATGCGCATCGAACTTAAATGGTACGCCATGAAAAACTGCGGTGCGAGTCGGTAACGGTATCGCCCAGCATCAACGCCGAGTCTAATTCCGACATCATCACTTGGTCGCGCGGCAACAGTTTGCCGATCAGGTAAACCTGACAAGGCGGACTTTGTCGCTATAAATTAGCTAATTTTCTAAAGCTTGACAAAATGCAGTATAAGAGTAACATTATTGTTCTTGCAAACTTTACAGATTTAAATCCACTATGATTAAACAACGTTACCCGCAAGCCATCTTAATTTCGTGCGAAGTGCCATGGGATGAGCACGAACAACTGATGGAAGATTTGTTTCGCCGCGAGGTTCAAACTGTCTTGGCACAAGGGTTCAAACATGTTTATATTTTTGGCACCGCTGGCGAAGGCTATGCGATTGATGCGGTGCGATTTATGCAAATTGTGCGCATCTTTCGTGAAGAAACTAACAAACCAGATACCCATGCAATGGTCGGGGTGATTGGCTTATCGACTGCAAACATCGTCGAGCGCATTCAAATGGCGCATGACGCTGGCTTTCGCACCTTTCAAATTTCGCTCCCCAGTTGGGCGGCCTTGCGTGACGAAGAAATGATGCGCTTTTTCGTCGATGTGTGTGGGGCATTCCCCGATTCTGGTTTTTTGCATTACAACTTGCCCCGCACCAAGCGCCTGCTCACTGGGCGCGACTATCGTCGCATTGCCGATGTTGTGCCCAACCTTGTCTCCACCAAAAACACTGGCGGCGGGCTCGAAAGGGCGCGCGATCTGATGACCAACGCATCCGAAATTCAACACTTTTTTGGCGAAGGCAATTTCATACACGGTTGCAATTACGGCCCATGCTCACTGCTTAGCAGTTTTGGCCCAATGGTCCCCGCTAAAACCAAAGACTTGTTTGAGGCCGGGCTGGCCAGGCAAATTGAAGATATGTATCGCCTACAGCACGAGTTTCACGACATGCTGCATGTTGTGCTGGGACCGCTGCTAGCCGAAGAACGCATCGATGGCGCATATGACAAAATGATCGTGCGCTTGGCAGGGCTTAAAGAATTTCCCCTGCGTCTGCTCTCACCCTATATCTGTTTTAGCGAAGAACAATATGTGGCGGTGGAGGCGCGGATGCGTGAACATTTCGGGAGTTGGTTGCCCTGACAAGTGGGCGGTAAGAACACGGCTGAAAAAGGAGTTTAATTTATGCGAATCGCAACCGGCTGTATAAGCCATGAATCCAGTACATTTACAAACGTGGAAACAAGCTACGAAAGCTTTATAGAATGTTTCGGTGACGTGCGTGGTGCTGCAATTCTCAAAAAATTTAGGGGCGCAAATACCCCAACCGGCGGTTTTATCGAAGGGGCAGAAGCTCATGGCTTTGAACTTGTCCCCACCATCATGGCGGTCGCTCACCCCAGCGGCCCTGCGCCGCGTTCGGCGCTCGACCGCCTTATAAATGAAATGCTAGCCGGTTTTCAAGCAGCAGCCCCAATTGATGGGGTGTTACTTGAGTTGCACGGGGCGATGGTGGCCGAGGGCATTGACGATGGCGAAGGATACATTCTTAGCGCGGTGCGTGCGCTGGTGGGGCCACATGTGCCCATTGTCGCACAATTAGACATTCATTCGAGCGTGTCTGAATTGATGATAGAAAAAGCTGATGTTTTGATTGGACGTGAAAGCTACCCCGAAATTGACCAAGCCCCGCGCGGGCGCGAATGCGCCGATGTGCTGGTGCGCATCGTACGCGATGGGTTGCGCCCCACGGTGGCACTGCGCAAATTACCCATGATTTGGGGCATGAATCAGATAACATCTCATGCGCCCATGAATGCCGCCATCGCCGAACTACATCGCATCGAAACAATCCCCGGCGTGGTGTGCGGCTCGATTGCCACCGGTTTCCCATTGTCCGATGTGCCAGATATGGGGTCATCCGTTTACATCGTCACCGACAACAATCTCGCATTGGCGCAACAACTGGCAAACCATCTTGGCGAATGGATTTGGGCTCGTCGGGCCGATTGGCAATTGACCATGCCGCCATTAAAAGAGGCTTTGGCAACGGCCCAAGCACAAGGGCTTTACCCCGTCATTTTTGCTGATCGCAATGACAATTGTGGGGGCGGCTCGCCGGGCGACAGCACGGGGGTATTACAAGGCTTTATCGACGCTGGGCTGCAGAATGCCTGTGTCCTATACATGGTTGACGCCGAATCGGTAGATGCTTGTCATCGGGCTGGGATGGGCGCAACCCTCACCCTCGACATCGGCGGCAAATCGTCACCCTTGCAAGGCGCACCGGTGCGTATGACAGTCGAGGTCATGGCGATTTCGAATGGGCGCTTTCGCTACGAAGGCCCTATGTATGCCGGTCTGGATGGCGATTATGGTCCCTCGGCCCATATTTATCAAAACGGAATTCACGTCATCTTGACCTATGGCCGCGAGCAACCGATGGGGCTGGCGTTTTCGCGCTCGCTCGGGCTAGACCCACAAGCGATGCGCTATATTGGTGTCAAGTCGGCTGCCCATTTTCGCGCAGCCTTCGAGCCATGGGCCGGGGCAATTCATGTCATCTCTGAACCCAGTGTGCATAGCGCCGACAGTGGTCACATCAAGTATTATAAATTAGGCCGCAAGCTATACCCTTTTGATCCGATGTAACCAATAAATTCAGTATTCATCGCCGATGCCATGCACGATCTAACCTTCAACGATGCCGACCGCGATCATCTTGAGCGCTATGTACGGCCTTATTTACCTACGCGCATCTTCGATGCACACGCCCATTTGTTTTGCCACGAGCATTTTGCGCCGGGCAATTTGCCCGCCAGCTTGTTAGGCACGCCAGCCATCACAGGCATCGAGGCGTATCGTCAATATATCAACTGGCTGCACCCAGACGGGCGCACCGTCGGCGGTTTGTTTTTTGGCTTGGCATTCATGGGGAAGCGCGTCGCCAACAACGAGTTTGTCGCCGAACAAATGCGCTTTGCCGACGCTCAAGGATTTCGGGCGTTGGGGCACATGTTGATTTCGCCCGAAATGGACCCCGAATATGTTCGGCAAGAAGTGCGGCGCGGCGGCTTTGTTGGGCTAAAGCCCTATCACACGATGGCCAAAACCAATGGCCCCACTTTTCTTGCACCGATCCAATCATACTTAACTGAGCAACACGTAAAAGTTGCGCATGAAGAACGCTTGAGCATCACCTTGCATATGGTGCGTGATCGGGCAATGGCTGACCCAATCAACCAAGCCATCATTCGCCGCTATTGCGAAAACTACCCCAATATGCAACTGATCTTGGCACACGCAGCACGGGGATTTAACCCATGGCACACTATCGAAGGCATCGGCAGCCTGCGCGGGTTGCGCAATGTCTGGTTCGACACATCCGCCGTCACCGAAGCGGGCGCGTTTGAGGCGATTGTTGATGTGATAGGGCCTGACCGACTGCTATATGGCACCGATTTTCACGTCAGTCATTTGCGTGGGCGCTGTATCGCCATTGGCGATTCATTTCACTGGCTATACGCCGATGAAATGTCGCTGAATGAAAAACACACCAACTTAATGCCTGTACTGATTGGGCTTGAGTCGCTACGCAGCGTCATTCTGGCAATGCATCGGCTCAGGCTCAACGACCGCCAAATCGAAGACCTGTTTTATGGAAACGCCGCTCAGCTATTCGACTGATAGGCTATTTAAGTAACCAAACACCCGCAAATAGAAAGCACCTACTGCGCACTGGTCAAGTATCAAATTGCGCCAACCGCAACTGCACCAATGGTCTCAAAGCAACAGACCATTTTTGTTCGATGTTCCGCGAGATATGAGCTGCGCAACCAACGCAAATTGCACAATGTCTACAAAACGGCATTGGCAGTCCACAACACAGACCGCACCACGCCCGCGCTTGGAACACACCTACCCACCCTTCGGCGAATGTGCCATTCCTACATCGCAGGATTACCAACCCAGAATCTGATCAAACTCCAGCTCCTGGTTCGGCTGTACATACGCACCCGCAGGGTGCGTATGCTGATCCTGCCCGGCTTCCGCTGCCAAGTTTGCAGTAGTCTGGTCAAACTATAGTTCGGGGATAACCTCAACCGCTTCTGCAGGAGTCAGCTGCTGTGCATTCACCTCCACCGGTGGTGAGCGTGCTGGTGCGATTGCCGGTGCAGTTGTTGGCTCGCCCA
>Ga0208960_1001176_pt1 | contig 14170 bp, 13 predicted proteins | sample GreLakmeON33MSRF_FD_187703 | JGI IMG/M metagenome (GOLD analysis project Ga0208960, IMG submission 187703) | Freshwater lentic microbial communities from great Laurentian Lakes, MI, USA - Great Lakes metaG ON33MSRF (SPAdes) | ecosystem: Environmental > Aquatic > Freshwater > Lake | place: Great...
ATTTAACGCAGGTGCTATGGAAAATGCTGGAGCGGTTACGTTTGCCGAAGATTACTTTGTCTTTAGAAGCAAAGTCACTGATAAAAATTACAACTGGCGGGCAAATGTGATTTTGCATGAGATGGCACATATGTGGTTTGGTGACTTGGTCACTATGACTTGGTGGGATGACCTTTGGCTAAATGAATCATTTGCTGAGTGGGCTTCCTATACCGCACTCGCTGATGCCACTCGCTTCACAAATTCCTGGACCGTCTTTAACGCCGAAAGAAAGAACTGGGCTTACCGTCAAGATCAACTCTCATCTACACACCCAATTGTTGTGGATATGTCAGATCTTGAAGCTGTTAAAACAAACTTTGATGGAATCACATATGCAAAAGGTGCTTCCGTATTGCAACAACTTGTCGCCCACGTTGGAAAAGATAACTTTGTTAATGGATTGCGCCAGTACTTTGCAAAGCACGCATGGGGAAATACAACTTTAAACGATCTCTTGGTCGAACTTGAAGCCACTAGTGGTCGCTCGCTTAAGCCTTGGGTCTCTACCTGGTTGCAAACTGCTGGTGTAAATACTTTGCGTCCTGCAATTGAGGTTAAAGATGGCAAGTACTCAAAGATTTCTGTTGCACAAGAAGCACCGCTCGTTCCAAAAGGTTCTACTGAACTTCGCCCACATCGAATGGCTGTTGGACTTTACGATTTGAAGAGTGACAAATTAACGTTACGTAAATCTGTCGAACTTGATGTCGCTGGCGCCCTTACTTCAATTGATCAATTAATTGGCGAAAAAGAAGCTGATTTGATTTTGTTAAATGATCGCGACTTAAGTTATGCGAAAATTCGCTTCGATGAGCGCTCGATCGCCACTCTAACCAAGAACCTTGCCGGCATTGAAGATCCACTTACTCGTGCACTTTGCTGGTCTGCTTCATGGGATATGTTGCGCGATGGTGAACTATCTGCAAGCCAGTATGTACCGATGGCTATTTCTGGTCTTGCTACCGAAAAAGATGTCTCGGTTATTTCGATGACTTTGATTCAAATGGGAACAGCAGTCGAGTTGTTTGCCTGTGCCGAAAACCGCGACAAAGTACGCGAACAAATGGCAAATGGTTTAGAAATCCTGCTTGAAAACAGCGCACCCGGATCAGATATGCAATTGCAATATGCGCGCTCATTTGTCACCGCGGCATTTTCAGATCGCCAAAATGCACGCATCCGACAAATTCTTGATGGAGATGTCGCCGGTTTAGTTGTTGATGCAGATCTGCGTTGGCATTTCCTTGGCGCACTTGCTGAGCGTGGAAAGTTAACTGAAGTAGAGATCGCAAAAGAAGTAGCGTCAGATAACACTGCAAGTGGTCTTAAATCTGCTGCTTTTTGTCGGGCAGCTCTTCCATCAGCAGATGTAAAAGCTAAAGCTTGGGAAGATGCATTTAACTCTGAACTTTCAAACCACATTCAATTAGCGACTATCGGTGGCATGCAACGCCCAAGCCAACGTGAACTATTTCTTCCATACGTCGACAAGTATTTTGATTGCTTAGTTGAAACTTGGGAAAAGAAATCTTATGAAATTGCGTCCAACATTGTCTCCGGATTATTTCCTAACTATTTAGTAAGCGATACAAATCTTGCTAAAGCAGAGAGCTGGCTATCTGGTGCTGGAAAAGATGCTCCGGCTGCTTTGCGCAGATTACTTTCAGAGAACCGAGATGCAATGGCACGAGCACTCAAAGCGCAAGGTGTTGACGCTAAGGCGTAATTAATTAATTTTTATAATTGCACGACCAGCGCTGCCACGCGCATTTTTTGGTCGAACCGCTAAATAAACAATTAATGAGATGACGATAAATAATCCGGCAGGGGCTAAGAAAAAATAAGTGAAGGTTTCTAATGCAGTAAGTCCTTCACCGGGCATAGAGCCATCTTCTTGGGAAATTGTAAGGTTTAGTATTTGTGAATTCATAATGCAGTAATCCTACTAGTTAAATTTAATTACTTAAGCGACAACACTTCCTACGCCAAATGGCTGTAGGTATGGCACCCAACGTGGGTCTGCACGACCAGTACCCAATATTCGCCACGCTGCCCCTGAAGGTTCTTTAGGAATAATTCGTAAACGCCAACCCAAATCTTTTAAAGTGCGATCGGCTTTGGAATGGTTGCAGCGATGACAAGCAGATACAACATTTTCCCAAGCATGGGCGCCACCGCGAGATCTTGGCATCACATGATCAATGCTTGTTGCTGGCGCTTGGCAGTAAACACATTTGCCACCATCGCGGGCAAAAATTGCACGGCGAGTAAGTGGCACTGTATTGCGATATGGAACTCGGACAAAACGATTTAATTTGATAACAGTTGGGAGGGAAATATCTCCGGCAGGATGGTGGATGTATGAACCCGAAGACTCCACAACACCTGCGCGTTGATTCATAACCAAGATGAGGGCGCGACGTTCACTAACGACGCAGAGAGGCTCATAAGTGGCATTTAGGACAAGAGCGTTAGACATCACCACTCCCTCCTCGGCACATTTTGCCGATCTGATAAACAGATAGGTGAAATCTTGCTGCTTTCTGGTGGCCTTGGCTAGTTAGGCACACTGAAAAGCTCGGTCTTTTGGTGAACTTTTGGTGTCACGAGCCTAGGCTTAGCGGCATGAGCCTGAAATATCCGTCTGCAGATCGTGAACCTTGCAGTGATGATTACTTCGGTCAGATGGTCGCAGATCCATATCGTTGGCTCGAAGATGGCCAATCTTCATCCACTAAAAAATGGTCGGAGGCTCAAGAAGATCTCTGGCAAAACCAGATTAAACAATTAAGTGGGCGTGACCATTGGTCCCAACGCTTAACCACATTGCTTGGTGCCGGTTACATTTCTACTCCAGTTTGGCGCGGAGAAAGATCTTTTTACATGTGCCGTAAAGCTGGCGAAGAGTTGGGAATTCTTTACAGTCGTAAAACTCCAGATTCACCAGAAGTTGTTTTACTTGATCCAATTGCAATTGATTCAACTGGAAAAACGACATTAGATGCTTTCCAACCTTCCAAGGAAGGAAATTTACTGGCTTATCAATTATCAGCTGGTGGGACTGAAGAAAGTTCAATTTACGTACTAGATATCGAAAGTAAAAAAATAATTGATGGACCAATTGATCGCGGTCGCTACTCACCTATTGCTTGGCTACCAGGTGAAAAAGCATTTTATTATGTACGCAAATTAGCGCCAGAATTAATTCCGCAGGATGAAGAGCAGTTTCATCGACGGGTGTATTTGCACAAAGTTGGGACGCCAGCAGAAAATGATACTGAGATTTGGGGCGCCGATGAAGAGATCACAAGTTATTACGGAGTAACAGTTTCGATGGATGGACGTTGGTTAAGTATCTCTGCAAGTGCGGGAACTGAACCTCGCAACGATCTCTGGCTTGCAGATCTACAAAGTAGTTCAATCGAAAATCCAGATTTGATTTTAATTCAAAGCGCAGAAAGTGATTCGCAAACTGATGTCCAAGCATTGCGCGATGGGAGAATTTTAATCGGAACAGATTTTGATGCACCTCGTGGTCGGATCTGTATCTCCTCTCCAAGTACATTGCTTTCAATGGGTGAGAGTGCGCAATGGCGTGAGTTAGTTGCTGAAGACCAAGAAGCGGTAATGGGTGGTTGGGCGATATTAGATGGAGATCAACTTCCAGGTGCGATGCTTTTGGTTTCTTGGGAAAGACATGGAGTTAGTGAGATAAGTATTCACTCACTTGAAACTGGGGAACGCCAAAGCACAATTCCATTGCCAGGATCTGGAACTTTGACTGGTTTAAGTGAGCGACCAGAAGGCGGCCATGAAGCCTGGATTGGTTACACCGACCATGTAACTCCCCCAACTGTTTATCATTTTGATGCTCGCACTTTAAAACTAAGTAAATATGCAGATCCGCCAGGAAGTGTTGCTGTACCAAAAGTTTTCTCAAAACAAATTACTTATAAATCTTTAGATGAAACTCTTGTGCGAATGTTTGTACTTTCCCCAACGCAAAAACCAGATCAGCCCCGCCCTACTGTGCTTTACGGATACGGCGGGTTTGGGGTTGGTTTATCCCCTGGATACTCAGCAAATGCACTTGCTTGGGTTGAAGCTGGTGGAGTTTGGGTTGTTGCAAATATCCGCGGTGGTGATGAAGAGGGCGAAGATTGGCACCGTGAGGGCATGCGCGGTGAGAAACAAAATGTTTTTGACGATTTTCATTCTGCTGCAAAAACTTTAATTGAGCAGGGCTGGACGACCTCGGCGCAACTTTCTATCGAGGGGGGATCCAATGGTGGTTTGTTAGTTGGTGCTGCACTAACTCAAGAACCCGATCTTTATAGCGCGGTAGTTTGTTCCGCTCCTTTGCTAGATATGGTCCGCTACGAAAAACACGGTTTAGGTGCTACTTGGTCTGATGAATATGGAAGTGCTGAGATTGAAGAAGAGTTTGAATGGTTAATCTCCTACTCCCCTTACCACCAGGTACGCGAAGGTATTAATTATCCGGCAACTTTATTTACTGTATTTGATAGTGACACTCGCGTTGATCCACTTCATGCTCGAAAAATGTGTGCCGCTTTGCAGCATGCAACAGTTGCTGACCGACCTATTTTAATCCGGGCCGAATTTGATGTTGGACATGGAGCAAGATCGCTGACGCGCTCTATTGATTTAACCGCAGATACCTTGGCATTTCATGCAAAATGGAGTGGAATGTCCCCAAATGGAGGCGCTAAATAATGAGTGATTTTATTAACTCGTTTTCAGATTGGTTTAATGGTGCCCCACTTCGGATCACCACCATCATCGCCATTGCTTTGTTGATTAGATACATCGGCGCCCGAGCAATTACTAAAGCCATGGAACGATTGATTTCACGTTCAGATAAAGGTAAAGCCAATCGAGTTGGCGAGCGTGCAAGGACAATCGGTGCATTACTTCGCAGTGTCCTTAGTGGAACAGCCGCACTTATTGCGTTAGCCACAATTCTTGATGAGTTAGGAATTAATCTTGGCCCACTTCTTACCTCTGCTGGTGTAGTTGGTGTCGCATTAGGACTTGGTGCTCAGACATTTGTCCGCGACTTACTTGCTGGACTTTCAATGCTGCTAGAAGATCAATATGGCGTTGGTGATGAAGTTGAATTACTTGAAGTTAAAGGAATTGTAGAAAATGTTGGTCTACGTATAACAACTATTCGCGCTCAAGATGGAGTCGTTTGGTATTTGCGTAATGGCGAGATCTTAAAAGTTGGAAACCGTTCTCAATGAGTAATTTAATTCCATTTAATGGGAAAACCGTAGTTTTGGTCGATGGTGAATGTAATTTTTGTCGCCGATCTGTGGCCTGGCTTCGACCACTTATCTCAACTGAAATTTACTTCTACGCATACCAAACTGCAGATTTGGTGACACATGGGATTTCTATTGAAGAGTGCGAGAAAAGTGTTCAACTAATCAAAGGAAATTACCGATCATCTGGCGCACGAGCTATTGCAGATTTATTAACTCTTGCTGGTGGTTCTTATCGCGCTGCCGCAATGACAGTTCGGACGTTAGGCAAATTGAGTGATTTTGGTTATGACTGGATTGCCAGAAACCGCGGAAGCGAATTAGTAACCAAGATCTCGCAATTTTTACCGGAAGATCCAGATCCCCTAGATTAATAACGTATCTAAATGAATCAATCTTCTGAGTTGATTAGGAACTGTGCTGCGCCTTCCAAATAACTCCAAAGTTCGCTTCTTTGTTCCGGAGTTATCTCTAAATCATTAACAGCACTTTTCATGCAAATTAACCAAGCATCACGCTCTTTTATCCCAATTTTGAATTGGGCATGGCGCATGCGTAAGCGTGGATGTCCACGTTCCTCTGAATAGGTTTTTGGACCACCCCAATACTGCTCAAGAAACATCTTTAATCTGATTGCTGCACCATGTAAATCATCGACTGGGTACATGGGGCGCAATATGGGATCTATGGCAACCAGTGCATAAAAATGTGAAACTAATTGTTCAAATGCTTTTTCGCCACCAACTGCTTCATAAAAATTTTCCGACACTTTTACTCGCTTATTAGGTATTGCGAGAGGAACTCTCGCTCTTGCTCATTTACTGGGCGTGAGCTCTTAGTATCCATTGAAACTGTGACCTGCACAGTTTTAGCCTTAGCATAGATCGTGCCGGCTTTAGACAGTTCATATTGTAAAACGAAAGATGAAGTTCCGATCTTAGAGACCCAAACATCGATATCAACTTCAATTCCTGCATCATAAATTGGATTGATGTAATCGATATCAGCATGTGCAACTACCATTTCAATCAAAACGGGTTGCAGATTTGATCGCTGACGTGAATAAACTGTGAAATCAACTCGAGCTTCTTGGATGTAAGTTAAGTAAGCAGCATTGTTTACATGCATAAATGCATCTAAGTCGCCCCAACGAACCTGACATTTGAATTGATGTTTCATTAGCGGGTCAACTTTCTATAAGTAACTCGATGTGGGCGAGATGCTTCAGCGCCTAATCTTTCAACTTTATTTTTCTCATAGGATTCAAAGTTTCCTTCAAACCAGAACCATTGTGAATCACCTTCGTAGGCCAAGATATGTGTGGTTATGCGATCCAGGAACCAACGATCATGGGAGATCACAACTGCACAGCCAGAGAAGTTCAGTAGCGCATTTTCTAAACTTCCCAGAGTTTCCACATCGAGGTCATTTGTTGGCTCATCAAGAAGAAGCAAGTTGCCACCCATTTTTAAAGTTAGCGCAAGATTTAATCGGTTTCGCTCACCACCAGAAAGAACGCCAGCAAGTTTTTGTTGATCTGGCCCTTTGAAACCAAAGGTTGAAACATAGGCACGGCTTGGGATTTCAACTTGTCCGACTTTCATATAATCCAAGCCGTCAGAAACAACTTCCCAGATATTTTTCTTTGGGTCGATTCCCCCACGTCCCTGATCTACATATGAGATCGACACAGTTTCGCCAATTTTTACTGTCCCGCTATCTGGCTGGTCTAAATCTAAAAGCATTTTAAAGAGCGTGGTCTTTCCAGCGCCGTTTGGACCAATGACTCCAACAATTCCGTTGCGCGGAAGTGAAAATGAAAGGCCGTCGAAAAGTAATCGATCCCCAAAGCCTTTACTCAATTTTTCAACTTCAACCACAATATTTCCGAGCCGTGGTCCAGGTGGGATTTGGATCTCTTCAAAATCCATCTTACGAACTTTGTCAGCTTCAGCGGCCATCTCTTCATACCGTGCAAGACGTGCTTTAGATTTTACTTGACGACCTTTTGAATTTTGGCGCACCCATTCAAGTTCTTCAGTTAAACGTTTTGCGCGCTTAACATCTTTCTGTCCTTCAATTTTCAAACGTGCTGATTTGGTTTCCAAATATGTCGAGTAATTTCCTTCATAAGGGAATGCGCGTCCGCGATCTAATTCCAGAATCCATTGGGCCACATTGTCCAAAAAGTATCGATCATGGGTAATGGCCACAACAGTTCCAGGATATTTTGCTAAATGTTGTTCAAGCCAAAGTACTGACTCGGCATCTAAATGGTTTGTTGGCTCATCAAGCAGTAATAAATCAGGAGCTTGTAAAAGTAATTTACACAAAGCAACGCGGCGTCGCTCTCCACCTGACAGCACTTTTACATCAGCATCTGCCGGTGGGCATCTAAGGGCATCCATCGCTTGCTCTAATTGTGAATCAATCTCCCATGCATTTCGGTGATCAAGTTGCTCCTGCAAATTTCCCATCTCTGCTAATAATTTGTCGTAATCAGCATCAGGTGATGACATCTCATCGGAAATGTCATTAAATCTTTTTAGCAAAGCCATCGTTTCAGCAACGCCCTCTTGCACATTTTCAAGAACGTTTTTGCTCTCATCTAAATTTGGCTCTTGCAACAAGATGCCAACTGAATACCCAGGAGTCAGAAAAGCCTCTCCATTTGATGGCTGTTGCAAGCCAGCCATAATCTGTAGAACTGTTGATTTTCCGGCTCCATTGGGGCCGACAACGCCGATTTTGGCCCCTGGTAAGAACATCAAGGTCACATCATCCAAAATCACCTTGTCGCCGTGGGCTTTGCGCGTCTTTTTCATTGTGTAAATAAATTCGGCCATAGCCCTACTTTATCGCTCTTGCCGCCTTTCGATGCTTTTTTAGGAAGGCGGTTGCTCAACAGCACTGCTACTACAATTGCCTCAGTAATACTGCTTTGCGCTTGTAGCTCAGTCGGATAGAGCACCCGCCTTCTAAGCGGGTTGTCGCAGGTTCGATTCCTGCCAGGCGCACATAAGCATTAGGACATAAAAAATGGGGCCCACCGAAGTGGACCCCATTTTTACTTTTTTAACTTTTACTTAATTTTTGCAATCTGTGCCTCATTGAACGTTTTCAATGGACCGTCGATTACAGCGAACTCAGTTGCTGGGAATTTCTTGGCACATTCGTTAAGAACGTAGGTCATCAAACCTTTAACTGCCGCACCCTTGACTGGATCCTTGTAAGAACTTGAAACTAGTGCATATGAAGTTGATCCAAGTAGGTAAGCAGATTGATTAGTGGTTTTATAATCAAGATTCAAAGTTCCATTTGGATTGGTGGTTGCAGAACCCAAGAATGCTGAAACTCCAGCAGCGCCTGGTGCAACATAAACTCCGGCATTGTTCTTCACCAAAGCAACTTTCAAACCATTGCTCTTTGCATAGTTTGACTCAGCATAAGTAATTGCTCCAGCGATACGAGCAGTTAGCGGTGCGGTTTGTTCGGAACCCTTTCCGCCTTGTACTGAACCAAAGTTAGCGGCATCTGTAATCACTCCAGGAAATGTTGCAGTGAAATCATTGTTGCCCGGCTTGGTCCAGATTGATGGAACTACTGCATAGAGGTAGTTGGTGAAGATTCCAGAAGTTCCGGAAGAATCATTTCGGTAGACAACAACGATTGGGAGCTTAGGAAAATCGATAGCAACTTTTTCCTCTTTGTAGCTAGCTACAATTGGATTTCCGCTTTTATCCTTTGCGGTAATTGTCTTGGTAACTTTTTTACCTTTTACTTTGGTAGTTACCTTGGTTGTCTTGAAAATTGGGGTCTTAATTGTTTTGTTATTCTCGGCTTTGATCTTTGGATCATTCCAATTTGTAATTTGACGAGAAAAAATTCCAGCAATAATTTCTGGAGTTAGATTCAATTGTTCATCCACGCCTGGGATGTTGTACATAATCGCAACTGGCGCAGCGACAACTGGAATGTGCATCGTATTTACATCTTTTGGAGTGAGGTGAGGAGTGTCAGACCAACCGAAATCGTAATCGCCTTTATCCCAGCCTGAACGGCCAGCTCCTGAACCTAGTGATGCGTAGGTGTATGAATCACCAGTTGCAGAGGCGAATTCACCTTTACAGGCATCGAGAATTGGGTTAGTAAATGTTGCTCCACCACCGGTTAGCTTCACATCTTTAGCTTGTGCAGGTCCGGCAAATATTCCAGAAAGCAGTGCTGCTACGGCAACTACCGCTAGCGACTTCTTCATCAAATTTCCTCCATAGTTTGGTTACCTTTACATTGCTCAACCTATGGAGTTAAATTTAAGTTTTATCGGTTTTCTGTGAAACAAAAAGCAACAGTTAGGTGAACATCCGGTGAAATTAGCCGAACCGTCCAGTCACATAATTTTCGGTGCGAATGTCCTTAGGCCGTCCAAAAATTTCCCGGGTCGGTGCAAACTCAATCAATTGACCTGGTCCACCATCAGATAACAAAAAGGCGGTGTAATCAGATACGCGCGCTGCTTGTTGCATATTGTGCGTCACAATAATAACTGCCATAGTTTTTGCTAACTCACCGATTGTTTCTTCAATTTTTAAAGTTGAACCTGGGTCCAATGCCGAACAAGGTTCATCCATCAAAAGAACATCAGGATTTACAGCAAGGGATCTTGCGATACATAATCTTTGTTGTTGACCACCAGATAAAGATCCACCTGGTTGGTTTAAGCGATCTTTAACTTCGCTCCAAAGGCCAGCTCTCTCTAAACACTCTTGCATTAACTCATTCTTATTTGGAACTTTCAATTGAGCTAATTTAATTCCGGCTAATACATTCTCACCAATTGACATCGAAGGGAATGGGTTGGGTTTTTGAAAAACCATGCCAATTTTTAATCTAATTTTTGTTACATCTGTACCGGCTGCATAAATATCTTTTCCGTGTAAAAAGACTTCACCAGACATTGCTGCGCCAGGAATGAATTCATGCATTCGATTTAAGGTTCTTATAAATGTTGATTTTCCACATCCAGATGGTCCGATCAGTGCTGTGACGGTTCCGGCGGCAAAGTAAATCGACATATCTGAGACTGCAAGGTATTTACCGAACCAGGCGTAAATATTTCGGGCATCTAGTCCCGATCCGACTGCTGCTGAAACATTGCCTTGCTTCTCAAATTTACTTGCGGCAACATCAGCCAAACTAGATGGCTGGATCTTTTGTGATTCGGACATTACAGACCTTTCCTCTCGCACCGATTTGTCAATCATAAATTAACTCCGTACTTTCTTTGGAGAACCAATTTTTCTTGCGGCAATAAATAAAGATAAAACTATGATCATCAGCAAGAAGATTCCCGCCCAGGCACGCGCAATCGCGTTAGGCGAGCCATCAATCAATGCTTTCCAAACATAAAATGGAACCGAACCGATATTTCCGTCTACTGGGTTTATGTTAAGCGCATCGGCACCACCAGTTGTGAAAAGTAAAGGTGCTGTCTCTCCCGCAATGCGGGCTACACCAAGAATTGCAGCTGTAATTAATCCGCTTTTTGCGGCAGGAATTACCACCATTGCAACGGTTCGCCATTGAGTAGCACCCAGGGCTAGGCCTGCCTCGCGCAAATCACTCGGAATCAATTTCAAAACCTCTTCAGATGTCCGAGCCACTGTTGGGATCATCAAGATAGTTAAGGCGAGAGCGCCCATAAATGCTGAGAAGCCACGACCACTTCCCGTAATGAGAGCCGAGTAAATAAAGAGGCCAGCAACAATAGAAGGGATTCCACTCATAGCTTGGACTAAGAATCTAATTAAAGTTGAACCGCGACCTTTCAACTCCGTCAAATAAAGTGCGGTCAAAATTCCAATTGGAACACTCAATAACAAAGCAATCGTGACCATAATCAATGAGCCGAGTACCGCATGCTTTATTCCACCCACGTCTAAGTCGGAAGCAAAGGAATCCTGGGACATATCGCTTGTGAAAAAGCCGATGTACATGGCTTCAGTTCCTTTTGCGAAAACAGTTCCTAGAATTGAGATAACTGGCATTATCAATAATGCAATACCAGTAAACGCAAATCCTGTTGCCAAACTATTTTTGGCAACTACAGACCCACCTTTTGACAAAGAGAAAAGAAAATTAGTAGAGAGTGAAAACAGAATGAATAGAACTACAAAGGCCAGTTTTCCGCTAAATCCAGTAAATTGAATTACAGCCAAAGTAAGCAGAACATTTAATACAAAAATCCCAATACTTGTATTAATCTCTTTTTGGGTTGGCTTCCAAGGTTGCTTAGGTTTAACTTCAATCTCTTGTAATTGTGGAGTCATATTATTTTCCTCGCTTCCCAGTTCGGGCAACGATAAAATCAGCCAATAAGTTAACGGCTAGTGTTAATAAGAATAAAACAAAACCAGCAGCCATCAAAGCTTTAATCTCTTCGCTCGAAGCTTCACCGAATTTCAAAATAATGTGTGACGCGAGATTTCCTCCGGCCCCAAGCAAAATATCAAAATTTGCACGGTAAACAATATTCAAAACCGTAAAGACTGCAACAGTTTCACCCATAGCTCTTCCGAGTCCCAACATGGCTCCACCGACTACGCCACTGTATCCATATGGAATCGCAACAGCTTTGATCATTGCCCATCTCGTTGCACCGAGTGCATATGCGGCTTGAATTCGATCTAGTGGAGTTTGGGCAAATATTTCACGCGCCACTGAAGTAACAATTGGGATGATCATGATTGCAAGTACTAAACCAGCTATAAATGGAGAGCGTAGAAAAACTGGTACTGGAACTTGAAAAATTGGAATCCAACCCAGGTATCTATTCAATAATTCCGCTACATAAATTCCTTGATCCATCAATACATTTAAACCCCAAAGACCAAACAATATCGATGGGAAAGCTGCCATTAAATCAACAACAGAAACTAAAAATTTACGCGTGCGTATTGGTGCATAAAATGCCAGATAGAGAGCGGCCAAAACTGCAACAGGCCCGCCAATTAATAACGCAATAATTGCCGTAACTATTGTGCCCGCCAACATTGCGCCTACTCCATATGTGGAAGCCACTTCGCCTTCAGTGCCATCGGAGTTGATTGACGAAACCCATTCATAATCTGTTATGAAACTAAAACCTTCACTTCGCAACACGGAAAAGCCGCGGTAAAGCAAAAACAAAGAGATCAAACCTAAAATTACTAAAGAGGTGAATCCACCCAAAGTAACAATTCCGCGAAAGATGCGATCAGAAAACCGAGGCTTATTAGTTAGCACCCGCGCTTCTGGGATCGGGCGCACCTGGTCCGTTATTTCATTTATTGACACGGGGTTAATCTTGTAGATCGATGGAATTTATTGGGGGAATTTAGATTAACAATAGGTGAACGAACGGCGAATTCTCGCTCCACCCCCTAGATTTATCCAGTGAGCGAAAACCCCAATCTGGTCTGGATTGATTGCGAGATGACCGGCCTTTCTTTAGTGGAAGATGCGCTGGTTGAGATTGCGGTAATAGTTACTGATAGTGAGCTAAACCCAATTGGGCCAGGTCTTGAAATCGTCATCAAACCGCCAGCGCAAGCGTTCAGCCAAATGGGCGATTTCGTTCGCGATATGCATATGAATTCCGGACTGCTGCCGCTACTTGAATCAGGCACCAATTTGGCCGACGCTGAAACAAATGTTTTGGATTACCTAAAAAACTGTGGGGTTGAAGTTGGAAAATCTCCAATCTGTGGAAATAGCATTTGGGTAGATCGCAATTTCATCGCTCGCGACCTCCCAAAAGTAAGTGAGTATTTGCATTATCGAAGTGTGGATGTTTCCTCAATTAAAGAATTAGCCCGCCGGTGGTATCCGCGGGTCTATTTCAATGCGCCAAAAAAGATCGGGAACCATCGCGCATTGGGGGATATCCAAGATTCGCTTATCGAACTTCGCTACTACCAAGCCGCCATCTTTACTGCGCAGCCAGGACCCGAGAGCGAAGCACTCAGGTTGATCTCCGATGGGTTGACCGCCCCATAACTCTTTGCCTTTTGTCAACGGTAGTTGCCGGTAGTATTGGCCTCACATGGTGGGCGTAGCTCAGCTGGTAGAGCACTCGGTTGTGGTCCGAGATGTCGCGGGTTCGAGCCCCGTCGCTCACCCCACTAAATTGCCAAATCGTTATAAATTAACTGAAATTCTCTCCGCGCCAAGGCCGCTTGTTTACATCATTGAAACATTCATCCCCAAAAATTGAAACATTCATCCTCCAAAGTAAGCAAATGGAGATCAACGGAGCAGATACCGCTTGGGTTTTAATGAGTGGAGCCCTAGTGCTCCTAATGACGCCAGGCTTGGCAATTTTTTACGGTGGAATGGTTCGCGCGAAAAGCACGCTCAACATGATGATGATGTCTTTTGCAGCGATGGGAGTCACCACAATTATTTGGGTGCTCTATGGATACTCATTAGCTTTTGGTCCAGATGCGGGAAATGGATTAATTGGAGATCTTTCGAATTTAGGATTACAAGGAACTATTGATCAAGTTGTTGGTGGAGAAGGACATCAAATCCCAACACTTGCTTTCGTAATGTTCCAATTAACTTTTGCAATAATCACTGTTGCGCTTCTATCTGGTGCAATTGCAGATCGCACCAGATTTACTGCATGGGTAATTTTTGTTGCTGTTTGGATAACTTTGGTTTACGCACCAATTGCACATTGGGGATTTGCATCACAAGGTGGCAACGGTGGTTGGATGATCGATCGACTTGGCTCTCTTGATTTTGCCGGCGGAACTGTTGTAGAAATGAATTCAGGAGCTGCTGCTCTTGCATTAGCG
>Ga0208960_1001177_pt1 | contig 14165 bp, 12 predicted proteins | sample GreLakmeON33MSRF_FD_187703 | JGI IMG/M metagenome (GOLD analysis project Ga0208960, IMG submission 187703) | Freshwater lentic microbial communities from great Laurentian Lakes, MI, USA - Great Lakes metaG ON33MSRF (SPAdes) | ecosystem: Environmental > Aquatic > Freshwater > Lake | place: Great...
GTTTTTGGGACTAGAATAGAAGTAGTGAAAAATTTATTTTTAGGTGCCGATTTACGTGGCACTTTAATGGTGTACAACACCAACCAAAGTGAGTATAAAACCCTTTTTGTTCCAGGCTTTGGTAATCCTTTGAATGGCGCTAGCTTGTGGGTGAATTATTCGGTGGGGTATAAGTTTTAATTGGTGTTTATTCCTCTGCAGGTCAATAGTTCCTTAGGGGTACCTAAGGATGACATACAGTACTAGTCATTGCTATGGTTGTCATCCTGAGGTACCCCGAAGGAACTACTGTGCTAGTTATTACACTCTGCTAAATTTCGCTTAATGTATAAATCACTTCGTCAACCCAATCTCCCTCAACCTCTCCATTAAAAACTCCTCTACCGTTGCATTCTCATAAACTTTCGGGTGTTCTGCATCAACACAAGAACTCAAACAAGTTAAATCCATATCTGGATTTCCATGCATAAAAAATGGAATGGAATATCTTGGTGCTGTTGCTTTTTCTCCATTTGGATTTACCACACGATGTAAAGTTGATTTTAGTTTATTGTTGCTCAAACGTTGTAACATATCACCCACGTTTACCACCAATTGTTCGGGAACTGCTGTAATAGGAATCCATTTGCCATCCTGTCTTTTTACTTGCAATCCTTCGGCGCTGGCGCCCATTAAAATAGTGATTAGGTTGATGTCGCCATGCTCTGCAGCACGAACTGCTTCTGATGCAGCTTCTTCAGATGTGAGAGGGTAGTAGTGTATAGGTCTCAAAATGCTGATGCCCTTATCTACTTTATTTTCAAAATAATTCTCTTCTTGTTCTAGATAAAGTGCCAATGCTTTTAAAATGGTTCTTCCTACTTTTTCCAATTGCTGGTAAGATTGAACTCCGTATTCTCCAAATTCTTTTGCTTCTTCGGGGATGATATTGGCTTGATAATGCGCACTTGCACTTCCTGCTATTTCTCTTCCGAAATGATAGAATTCTTTTAAGTCACCCACTTTTCTGCCAGCAGCGTGCTCTTTCATTTTACCGGTGTATCCTCGTTGTCCGTGTGTTTTGGCGCCGTCGTATTTTTGTTTTATTTCTTGTGGAAGCGCAAAGAATTTTTTGCTGGATTGGTATAAATTTTCTTGTAGTTCATCGGCAAAGCCATGATTCTTTACAGCGATAAATCCTATGTTGTTGTAGGCTTCACCAATTTCTGCCGCAAATTTTTTGCGAGCTTCTAAATCTCCTTTAATAAAGCCGTTTAAATCAAACGAAGGAATAGTATCATATAATATTTGTGACATTTGCTGTATTTTTGTTTTCGAAGATAAAAATTTAGTTCAAAGAATATGAAGTATAATCTAAGCGAGTTGCGAGATATCATTCGCAACAGAAGAACCATTAAGCCCGAAGATTTTTCTACAAGAAAAGTGCAAAAGGACATGGTGGTGGAAATGTTGAACAACGCTTTGTGGGCGCCAACACACGGACACACGCAACCTTGGTTTTTTAAAGTATTTACAAATGAAGGTTTAAATAAATTAGGTGATTTTTTAAGTGCTACTTACAAAGCGCAAACGCCAGCAGATAAGTTCATGCAAAAGAAATTCGAGCAGTTGAAGGCGCGGCCGAATATGGCTACTGTAGTTATTGCTATTTGTATGCGCCGACAAGATATTGAAAAGGTAGCAGAAATTGAAGAGGTGGAGGCTGTTGCCTGTGCTGTTCAAAATTTACACTTAACAGCGACCGCTTATGGCTTGGGCGGATATTGGAGCAGTCCGGAATTAATTTATACCCCAGCAACTAACGAATTCCTTGGATTAACCCCTAAAGACAGGTGCTTAGGCATATTTTATTTGGGCTACCCTAAAGGCGAATGGCCCGAAAGTCATCGTAAGCCGCTAGAATATCAATGTGAATGGATTGAGGCTTAATGCTTGTAAAAACGACTTTTTTTACTAATTTAGTACTCCTTTTTTGAGTGAGAGGGGTTTACCAATAAGTTAGGCATTTATGAAGAACGACAGATCAGGTAAAGGTTTTAAAGCGAAAGTATTTAGATTTATATCTATTAGCGTTTGGGGAATTTTACCAGGGGGCGCGCAGCGTAAAATATCACGAGTGTATGCTAATATTTACAATCGTCGTTGGACTAAGCATTTGATTAAACCCTACGTTCGTGCACATTACGATGATCCAAATTACTTAGACAATTATCTTCCTGCTAGTCAATCTAATGATTATAGAAGTTTTCAAGATTTCTTCACTCGCGTTTTAAAGTTTCCACCTCAAATTATCTCCGATACAATTTGGGCCTGTGAAGGTTTGTTATGTGAATATGGCAAAGTAAGTGAGCTAGAATTGGTAAAGGTTAAAGGTCAGAAACGCCATCTTCGTGCTGTATTTGGAGAAGAAGGATATTCAATTCCCGATGATTATTATTTCTCAAATGTGTTTTTACACAATAACAACTACCACAGAATTCACGCTCCTATCAATGGAACTGTAACGAGAATTGAACATGTGCCGGGTGATTTGGTGTTGCTTAGACCATGGGCTTATAAAGATCCGTCGCTACCTGCCTTAAGAAACGAAAGAATTAACGTTGATGTTGTGGATAATAAAGGTCGCAAATGGTATATGAGTATTGTTGGCGGACCAGGGGTTGGTAGTATTGTGCTAACGCATTCTACATTTGTTGGGGCATCGGTGTTAATTGGGCAAGAGGTTGCTACTTTTCTTTTGGGTTCTACTTGTTGTGTTGCAGCGCCCGAACCTTGCGTTAAATCTCAAGTAGGTGATCAAGTAGAAATGGGTGATCCTTTATAAACATGTTTGTTTTACTGGTTGCATTATCCCTGTTAGTTATTGGAGTATTTTTAGGTTTTATTGCTTCAATTCCACCGGGCCCCATTAATCTATTAATTGCCAACCACTGCATTTCTAATAAAAAATTAGCAATTATTCCATTCATAGCAGGAATTATTTTGGCTGATGATATCCTCGCCTTCCTGGCTTTTAAAGGTTACGAAACGTTCTTGAAAGGAAATACTATTGGTTCATGGGTGAGTTTGTTGGGGGGTGGTTTAGTAATTGTTTTTGGTGCGATAGGGATATTTGCGGCATTTAAGAAAGAAAAAAATGTTCAGGGTTCTGAGGTTGTTGTACCTAAAACAGTAGGGAGGGCTTCGACAGATTTTTTAAAGGGGGTAGCGCTTTGCGGACTCAATCCGGGTTTGCTCCTTTTTTGGGTGTCGGTAACCTCTTTGCCGCAAGTACTTATCGAAGACACGCTTGGCCAAAGTATTGAACTCAATTTTTTATTTTTTTCCGTACTGATTATTGGAATTACATTCGGTGAAATATTTTGGTTTGCTTTTTTTATCAAAGTATTAACTTATGGCGCTAAAAAATTCGGAGACAACATTCTTTTTTATATGCGAGTGATTCTTTCTGGAATCCTTGTTCTAATAGGATTTTACGTTATGATTTTTGAGGGTATCCTGAAAATTTAATTCAAAAACTTTTCATTTTCTGGAACCTCATTACGGATAATATCGTACTAACAAATGTGTTTAATTTTAATCTACTTTGCATGAAAATCGTAACAGCCAATCAATACAACGAAGTTCTAAAAAGAATCGATAGCTTATTAGACTTGTCAGTTTTAAACCCCAATGAATCGGCCATGTTGAAGGCTTTGTTACACGCAGTAGATCAGTACCAATTGAAGATATTTAACAAGAGAATTCCAGCTCAATATAAATTAGTGAATGAGTATATTAAAATGGAAAAAGTATTAAAAAATTAAAGGTCAGGGGAGGAGTGTTTTTTTGCAAGTAAAAGCCCTCGTCGATTGACGGGGGCTTTTATGTTTTTTTAAAACTCCGATTTAAAGTGGAATTGAATATCTGGGTATTTTTCTTTCGAAATATCGATAGAGTAGGCCGAGTCGGCTAAGAAAACATCTTTTCCATCTTTATCGCGCGCCATATAACCTGCTTTGCGCATTTTAAAGTCGGCCAGTTGTTCCCTGTTTTCTGATGCTATCCAACATGCTTTGTGCAGTTGAACTGGTTCGTAACGACACAAGGCGTTGTACTCGTGTTCTAATCGGTATTGAATTACTTCAAACTGCAATTGACCGACAGTACCAATAATTTTTCTGCTGTTTTGAACCCTCGTAAAAAGTTGTGCAACACCTTCGTCCATCAATTGGTCGATACCTTTTGCCAATTGTTTTGCTTTCATTGGATCGGCATTTTCAATGTATTGAAAAAGTTCAGGAGAAAAGCTTGGAATTCCCTTGAAATGAAGTTTTTCGCCAGATGTAAGCGCATCGCCTATTTTGAAATTCCCGCTGTCGTACAAACCAACAATATCGCCAGGATAAGCATCGTCAATAACTTCTTTTTTTTGTGCCATGAACGATGTGGGGTTAGAGAATTTGATTTGTTTCTCTAATCGAACGTGATAATAGTTAGTGTTTCTTTCGAATTTACCCGAGCATATTTTAATGAAGGCAATTCTGTCTCGGTGCTTAGGGTCCATGTTGGCATGAATCTTAAAAACGAATCCACTAAATTTCTCCTCTGTAGGCACAATCATTCTTTCTTCGGTCTCCTTTGGTTTAGGAGAAGGAGCGATACGAATGAAGGTATCGAGCAATTCTTTAACTCCGAAAGTGTTCAAAGCTGAGCCGAACATTACAGGAGAGATTTCTCCCGATTCGTATTTGGCAATATCAAATTCAGAATAAACGCCATTTATTAATTCTAAATCTTCTCTAAGTTGATTGGCCGATTCTTCACTGATAATGTCATCGAGTGCTTTCGATTTGATGTCTTTGATCTCCACAATCTCTTCTGCAATTTTTTGTTTGTTACCTTCAAAAAGCACAATGTTTTTGTCGTAAATATTGTACACTCCTTTAAGTTGATCTCCTGTGCCAATAGGCCAACTAAGCGGTTGAACTTTTACATTTAGTTTTTTTTCTAGTTCGTCGAGAAGGTCGAAGGCATCTCTACCCGGCCGGTCAATCTTATTAATAAAAATTAGCATTGGCGTGGCACGCATCTTACAAACTTCAACCAGTTTTTCGGTTTGTGGCTCAACACCTTTGGCAACGTCAATCACTACAATCACACTATCAACAGCAGTAAGTGTTCTGTAGGTGTCTTCAGCAAAGTCTTTGTGACCGGGAGTATCTAAAATATTTATTTTCGTGTTTTTGTAGTCGAAACCCATTACCGAAGTAGCTACCGAGATACCTCTTTGTTTCTCAATGTCCATCCAGTCGGAAGTAGCAGTCTTCTTAATCTTATTCGATTTTACGGCACCTGCCGTTTGAATGGCTCCACCAAATAAAAGTAGTTTTTCGGTTAATGTTGTTTTACCAGCATCGGGGTGACTAATAATACCGAAAGTTCTTCTTTTTTCAATTTCTTCTTTAATACTCATAGCGCAAATGTAATAAATATGATTTTTAAGATAATGGATATTTTTTTTGTAAAACGAATGCTACAACCTATATTTGACTAAACCGTATCATTTAACCCTATTGCTATGAGAAGAGGATTTATTCTTTCCCTATTTGGAATCATATTGTTTACTAGCTTTTTAGCTGCAAATCCCGCTATTTGCAAAAGATCGTTTTCGGCTTACCGCATTGCTGTGGGTCAAGAGGTGTTAGTTACTGTAGAAATTAATAAAGGAAACATCTCTGGTATAGCAAAGTTCGTTGAAGAAATTCCAGAAGGACTTACCGCCTATGAAGGAAATAGCGCTGCAACAAATGGTGTTTTTACATTCGAGCAACAAAAACTAAAAATTGTTTGGTTAAATGTTCCTGCTGAAAGTGTGTTTAGAGTAACTTATAAATTAAGAGCGAACGGAGAGATTAAAAAAGATTACCACATTATTGGTAAATTTTCTTATTTGGTGACTGAGGCAAGAGAAGAGTTTTTTCTTTCTGAGGCTGTGATTACTGGTTACAATTCTGCAGATGCTAATTTACGATCGTCGGCACCGAAAACATTTGTGGTAGAAAATGTTTTGTCTGCAACATCTGCTAAGGCAGATTCCTCTTCGGCAAGGGCTAAAGGAGTGGCTGCGTCTGAAAGTCGCAAAGTAACTACTTATAAAGTTCAATTGGGCGTATTTGCTTCTAAAAAAGATCTCGCTGTTTTTAAAACATTAACAGGTATTTCTAATGAAGAAGTAGATGGAAAGCATAAATATTATTCGGGTACTTTTGCTACAAAGGCCGAAGCTGAAAAGCGCACAGAAGAAGCCAAAAAGTTAGGTTTTTCTGGAGCCTATGTGGTGCCTTTTGTAGATGGTAAAAGAGCTAATTAGTAAGTGTTAATTTTCCTGTCTTTTCATTGATGCGATAGAAATAAATTCCCTGCGGGAAATCAATCTTTATTGTTTCGTCTTTGTGTATTTTCTGGTGGAGAATTAATTTCCCTTCTAGGTTGTATATCACAAGAAAAGTATTGCCCTCGATGTTGGAAACGCTAAGTTCACCGTTTCGAATTTGAATTTCTGTTGTTGTATGATTTGTTGATTTCTGCAATATAGCAGAGAAGCTTATTTCTCCATCAAAATCCACACTTTTAATTCTTAGGTATTCGTTGTTGTATTCTTCTCCTAATTCTATGTAATATTCATTGATGTAATTGCAGTTGCCGCAGGCTTTTTCTTTTTTGATGCTATTGAAATGAATACCATCTAATGAATTTTGAATTTCAAAATAACTTACGTTTTGTTCGCTGGCCGTGCTCCAAAATAATGTTTGTTGTTGGTTGATTAATATTGTTCCTAACCATTGAACCGGAAGCGGATTAGTGGGGATGTTTTTGAAAGTCCAAGTTGAAAATGATGCAATACCGCTTACTGCAATAGAATAAAGGTTTGTGTCTTTTGCTCCCGTTATGTTTTGCCATACTATTTCATTTTCCGATTTGTATAAACCCAGTTGCTGATGGTTGTTGTTTTCGAGTTCGTGAGGTAGGTAATAGAAAGTTACTTTTTCATTGAGATGGGTGTTGTTTGTTGGGTGAATTTCAAACTGGCGTTTAATAGTGTTTTGCCCTTCAATATTGCACAAGTTATGCTTTCTAATGAATTGCGTATTTCCCCAATTTGCAGAAGATTGTATGATTAACCCAATGCCATTTACAGTGTCTTTGCTATTCTCGTTAATGGGTTTATTAACGATAATTTTCCCATTGTTTCCATAAATATAGTTTTGTGCATTTTCATCTCTTATTTTGCTGTTAGTTGTTAGATTTATAGTGTTATTTTGCAAATTTATTTTTCCTGAATTCAGTTTAATTTCCGTTTGTATAGTAATGTCATTATTGAGTTCCACACTTTTTTTAGATTTAGCAATTTCTATTTTATTGAAAGTGCTGTTTCCAATAATTTTTTGATGGTTGGTGGAATCAGAAAAAATTATTTTGCCTACGCCAGCAGCAAAATTTCCTTGATTTATCCAGTCGCCTTTAATGTTTACTATGGCCGCAACCTTAAAAACCAATGAAGCGGCAGGTTGATTAATAAGGTGTTTGATGGTTCTGCTTTGCTGTGTGGAGGTGAAGTGAAGAATATCTTGGTTAACTAGACTATCGGTGATGTTTACTGTTTCGTTACCAATTTCCAGCAAACTTTTTTCATTGATAAGCTTTTTGCAAATAAAGGTATTAGCATTTCCCTTAAGTATTGTTTTACCTCCATTTTTTTTAATTCTAAGTGTATTGTAATTGCCAATTTTAATGATCTGATTGGCTTCCCCGTTGTAAATAACTTCCCCATTTCCAGGATAAAGAATGCCGTAATTATTTCCATTTCCTTTGAGTTGAAAGACGCCTTGAGTCATTTGTAAATTACCTATTCCATCCCAATCTCCTTGGCATTGAATATCGCAGAGATTGCATTTTAGTTTAACCGAACTTTCGGCTATCCATAAATTTCCTCGCACCCTTAAACTGTCTTTTTCTATCGTTTTAATGCTTTCTGTAACAGCGCCATCATCGATAGAGAGATTGCCATAAGAGATGGTTGAATTGATGAATTCATCTTTTTTTGATTGGTATAACACAGTAGAAAAACGGTGAAGATTAAGTTGTGTAAATTCTGTAGGAAATCCTAGCGTTGTTTCAAAATCATTAGTACCAATGCATAAAGTAGAAGTGGAGTCGATGTTTAAAATTGCACTGTTCGTGCCTTTAATTGCAAAAGTTTGTTGTGCCAAAATAGCACTGTCTTTTAGCTCTAGTTTTTGTTTAATCGTTAAGTTTTGAGAAAGTATTTTTCTGCCATTTTTAAGTACTAAGTTTTCGTAATAGCCATTGGTAGGAGTGAAAATTCCTTGTTCATTGGTATCGGCATAAACTACAGTATTGTTGCTTGTGTTGGTGTTGAATTGCGCTACATGAAAAGTAAGGGCAGAGAGGGATAAGGTGAGCATTTTTTTGTTGGTAAGAACAGGATTACCATCGATAGAAAGTAGCACATGTAATTTACCCGAATTGACGATGGAGGTGGAAGGAGCACAATTCATTCTGGTGATGTAGGTTGTAGAATCTCCTAAGAAATTGATGGTGTTGGAGAAGTGGTAGGTGCAGCCTGCATTTTTGCAAGAAATAAATGTGCCGTTGTTGATGATGTCTCCCGATATTTTTGGGTCGCCATTATTGTTGTTGTTCCATTTCCCTCCTTCATTGATGTATATGTTTTCAAATTCTTTTTTGCCCGTTTCTGAGTTTAACATCAGCGTGCCCGATATACTGCACAATCCTTTGCTAATTATATGGGCGTTTGAAATTTCACAGGAGTTTTTTACCCAAAATAAAGAATCGATTTGTAGGCTTCCCATAAAGTAATTGCTGGCTATTGAAGATGAGTCTCCGCATTCTAGCACCTTTGATTTTAACACATAAGCATTGGTGAATTGAATGTTGCCATGCAGATTTAAGTGCTGCAACACAATGGAATCTTTGTTGATGTTAATATGGTGATTTAAGTTGATCAGCACGCTATCGTTTTTGCTTGGAATGGCACCATTTTTCCAAGTTGATGAGCTAGTCCAATTCCCCGATTGACTACTTTCAATTTGCTTTGCTTGCAAAGCATTGAATGCTGCGAACAGCAGTGTAAATATGTAAAAACGCATTTTTGTTTAGTTAGTGGAGCAAACTTAAAAAACGCGCTATAATGGTTGTTGTGTAGTTTTTAACAATGAAGAGCTGTGGTGCTTTTGTTTTTTCTACAAAGTGAGCAAACCCTTTAGTTTTCTTTGATGTAGGAAATTGAACTTTGTTTCTTTAGGAGGTCGCTCAGCACAATGTGGTATCTGCTTGCTGCGAAATCATCTATAGAAATGTGAAATTAGTGCCATTTAAAGAATGTTGAATTTCAAAATAATCGCTATTTATTTCGGAAGCAGTTCGCCATTTTTAACAATACTGTCTCCTGCTGAAAAAAGTTTACACATTTAGATATTGATTGTAACACCAATAAACCAGTTGGTTTTTCAAAGACATAGGATAAAAACACTATGTTACAAAAAGATGTTAAGGTTTTATTAAGGTATTCATGTTTCCTACAGCCAAGTGAAATTCGGGAGAGATTTCTAAGGCTTTTTGTAGTAAAATTTTTGCTTTGTCTTTTTCATTATGATTCATTAGAATGTACCCCGCCATGTTGTATGCCGCTGCTTGCAGAGAAACACTTTGCTCTTCATTTTTCTTTTGTTCGGTTTGATAAGTAACAGTGATGATTCTGCTGGTGGTGCTGCTGTCGTTAATGATTTTTTGTAATTCGTTAAGCGCTTCTTGGTCGCGTTTTTTTTCAAAAAGCAGAGTTGCTTTTTGGTATTTGTTGTAGGCATCTGGGTATATAGAATCTAATTTATTGTAGGCCAACAGCGCGCCTGTGCTATTTTTTTCTCGCTGATAGCAAACCGCCAGCATTTGCCAACTTTTTTTATGCTTGCTATTTTTCTCCAATGCCCAATAGCAGGTGTTGATGCATAGAGTGAATTGTTCGGTATCGAAATACAATTCGGCCAAGGTTAATATTCTCGAAAGGTTGCTGGGATCTTTAGAAATGATGCGGTATTGCGCATCAATCGCCGAGGCATAATCGCCAATTTTCATAGCGAAAGCAAAAGCCAATGAATCGGGATTGTTTTGTTTTTTTTGCGCCCACAAAGAGCCCAAAGAAAATAGAAAGATGCAAAGAATAATGAAACGCATAAGTTATGGTTGGTTTTGAGCAAAGATAGTTTTTCCGTGAATTTTACCTTCCAGCCAATTGCTCGCATCAAAATATTTGTAGAGTTTGAGTTGTTGCATATCAAACTGTCTGCTCATTAGAAAATCTCGAAAATCGTAAAAATGACTTCTAGCGTGTTTGCTCTCAGAACGAATGAGGCGCAATAGAAGTTGAATGATTTCCGAGTCGATTTCGAAATATACATTTTCTTTATCCAATGATTTTATCCATGTTTTCGCTGTTGTTTTAATTTCTTCGTGCTTTTTGTTTTCATACAAGCACAATAGATATAGAATGTTGGAGATGTTGAAAATATCCGATTTCACTCCAGTTGATTTGTTGTTCAACACCCTTTCCAGCACTTTTTCAGAAGCTTTGAATTGGCCGGTTGCAAAATACGCGTAGGCGATATAATAAATCAATTCTTGCTGTAAACCAATATTAATTTGCGCTTTGTATTTTTCTATGCCTTCAAAAATTTCCTTTTCGAAAGGAACGATTTCCTCAAAACGATTGTGAAATTTAAGGTTCTCGAATTTGGCCAAGAAATAGTACACAAATAAGTTCGATTGGTGTTCAGGTGCAAATTCTTCGTGGCCTAAATAGAGTTTTTGCAGCTGACTCAATATTTTTTCGCACAATTCTCTTTTGTTGGTTTCTTCGGCCAGCTCGGCAGTAAATTGAAGGGTAAACAAATAGTCGGAAAACATTTCCTGCATGAAAACATCAATGTTTTCAAATAGTTTGAGTCGTTTTTCAAAGAAAGGCAATGCTTTGTCTTTTTGAAACAGCAGCTTGTGATACATGCCCCATATATAATAGTAGTTGAGTCGGGCACGCAAGGAAAGGGTTTTCTGTTCAGAAGATAATAAATCATTCTTCATCAATTCTTCTAAATAATACAAATCTTTTTTTTGCTGAAACTGAGCCCCTTCAAAGTGCAAACGGGCAATAGGAAGTAGAAGTGTATCGTATTCTTTAATGTTTTCAATGGTATTTAAAACGTTTTTGGTTTCATCCATCAACACCTTAATTCTTTCTTTATAAGATTTTAAACTTTTAAATGCCATGGCCGATACCAAAAGCTTTTGCTCCATATTGATGAGCTGAAGCAAGGTTTCGAACTGTTCATTCTGCTCGGCTTTCTTCTTGGTTTGGTCGATGAGCTTGTGTCCTTGTTTATATAAGCCCTTTCTAAAAAGAATATCAATTTCATTCAATTTACTTCTCGTAAACATTCTCGAGCTCTTTTCTGCGTATAGTCCGGCCAAACTTTTAAGAATGCTACTATACAACACATTCTTAATCACAAAGTACTCTTTCACGTCGTTCAGCTCCTTCATCACTTTGGCTTCATCATATACTTTGGCTTTCTCTAATATATCGAAGAGCCTTAGGTATTGATTCTCTTCTGAGTTCTTCATCACGAAAGAGGCGTGCAGCTTATAATAGCGCTTTTCACCCTTGGTGAGCGATTGTATTAATTCGTGTAATTTAGAGGACGATTTGCGCGGCATGTGATAAAGGTAGCCGAAAATATTTTATTAAAGTTTTGATGTTTAAAAAAAATATCTCATCTTTGCCATCCTTAAAAAATCGAGTCATGTCTAAAGTTTGTCAAATTACAGGAAAAAAAGTGATGTCAGGAAACAACGTTTCTCACGCACACAATAAAACGAGAAGAAAATTTTACCCGAATCTTTTCGAGAAAAAATTCTTCATTCCTGAAGATAAGTCTTGGGTTATATTGAAAGTTTCTTCAGCTGGTTTGAAATTAATCGACAAAAAAGGAATCACTATAGCGATGAAAGAAGCTAAAGAAGGTGGTTTTTTGAAAAAATAATTCACGCACAAGAATATTAAGTATTGTCCTGCCCCAACCGGCGGGACAATCTTTTTTAAATCCCATTCATTGAAAAAGGTATTTGTACTACTTTTCCTTCTTCCCTTAATCACTCAAGCTCAATTCACCCTTGCCGATACTTTGCGCGGTAGCTTGCGGCCCGAAAGAACTTGTTTCGATGTTCATTATTATAACTTAAATATTGCTGTTGATACTGCTACTAAAAGTATTTCGGGCTACAATGAAATTCATTTTTCGGCTGAAGATGATGTAGATAGAATTCAATTGGATTTGTTTGCGAATATGCAAATCGATTCTATTGTTTTTAGAAAATTTCATTTGGATTACAAACGCACGTTTAATGCTGTCTTCATTGATTTTCCCGGTACTATATTAAAAGGTTATCAAGAAAAAATTAGAGTGTATTATCATGGCTCTCCTCAAATTGCGAAGAAAGCGCCATGGGATGGAGGATTTGTGTGGACTAAAGATAAAAACGGAAGACTATGGATGGGTGTGGCTTGCGAAGGTGCTGGCGCAAGTTTGTGGTGGCCTAATAAAGATCATTTGAGTGATGAGCCTGATAGCATGAGAATTACTTGTGCTGTTCCTGAAGGGTTACAATGCATAAGCAATGGGAATTTGGAATGGCAGCGTCAAAATACTTTTCAATGGAAAGTTTCTTATCCCATCAACAATTACAATGTCACTTTAAATATTGGCGATTACGTTCATTTCAGGGAGTATTATGTCTCTGGAAATGATAGTATGCCTTGCGATTATTATGTGCTTTCTTATAATTTAGAAAAGGCGAAAGTTCAGTTTAAGCAAGTTAAACCTATGCTTAAGATTTACGAAGAACTGTATGGTCGCTATCCCTTTTGGAACGATGGTTATGCCTTAGTAGAAACTCCATATTTAGGTATGGAACATCAAGGGGCGATTGCTTATGGAAATAGATATTTGTCAGGGTATCGCGGACAAGTAGACAGCGCTTTATTCAAACAAGGAATCGATTTCGATTATATCATTATTCATGAAAGCGCCCATGAATATTGGGGAAATTCAGTTAGCGTGCAAGATATTGCCGACCTATGGATTCATGAAAGCTTTGCTACTTATACCGAAGCGTTGTATGTGGAGAAAATGCATGGCCACTGCGCTTATATGGATTACATGCAGTTTTTAAAACAAGGCATTGATAACGATGAGCCTATCATTGGAACTTACGGAGTAAATAGCGAAGGAAGTGGTGATATGTATCCTAAAGGTGCGTGGATGCTGCATACCATTAGAAGTGTGGTGAATAATGATTCGCTGTTTTTTGCTTGTTTGAAGGGGATACAGGAGGAGTTTAAGATGAAGGAGGTGACAACAATAGAAATTCAGAACTATATGATGCGAGTTTTGAAAATGAACTTGTCACGTTATTTTAAAATGTATTTAGAAGAGGATTTCGTTCCAAAAATTAAATTAAGCTATAAGAACTTTCTTTTCTTTTATTTGCTTTATGTTGATGCAGATTTGAGTTATGACCTATTCCCAATTACATATACAATCGATGGAATAAATTGGAATAAATTGGAATACAAGATTGTTGGGCATATAACTTTTGATGGAGGAGTGTGTGTACCTATACTTGACGGTAAAATGAAACTTAGTTCAAAACAATTCAAATCCCTTCGCTTCAACAATGATTTGTATTTATATGATGTGAAGATTTCTAAAAAGGCTAAAAATTAACAGGATTCTTCTATTTTTGAACCTTCAACAAAAAATATGTCGGTAAAGAAAAATTTAGTGTTAGGCGGTTCGGGAATGATAGGTTCTCATTTGTGCAAGTATCTTTTATCGAAAGGAGAAGAAGTTGTCAGTTTAGATTTGTTGAGCGGTTTCGATTTGCGTAAAGATGATTTGTCGAAATACAAAGATGTTGATTTCGTTTGGTTCTTGGCTTGGGAAGTGGGTGGTTCTAAATTCCTTACCGATAAAAGTAATCACATCTCTATCATTAAAAACAACACGCAAATTTGCGAGCGCGTTTTT